>Ga0157371_10002910_pt1 | contig 16006 bp, 8 predicted proteins | sample C45metaG_FD_113462 | JGI IMG/M metagenome (GOLD analysis project Ga0157371, IMG submission 113462) | Corn rhizosphere microbial communities from Kellogg Biological Station, Michigan, USA - C4-5 metaG | ecosystem: Host-associated > Plants > Roots > Rhizosphere > Soil | place: USA: Michigan...
ATTTCTGTTGTAAAACAACCATTTTCCTTCAGGTGTAAATCCTGCAAATCTTTTACCGTAGAAAATACCAATTTGTTTACCGGCCATAATTGTAAAAGCATCACCAAGGGCTCCTGCTCCATTAATTGGACCTGTTGTAAAAAACTCTCTTTTGTAAATTGTATTTGAATAGCTCTCCAATATGTTTCTTGTAGTACTTGCAGTTACACTTGTACTCCATGAGAAATCCTGGTTAGTAATGGCTTTATAAGTCAATGCCAACTCAATTCCTTTAGATGATATGGTTCCTACGTTAGTCCAGATGTTGTCTCTAACATATGGTGGTTGAGGAGAAGTATAAGAATCTAAAAGGTCTTTTGTATCACGTTTAAATGCATCGATGGATCCACTTAATTTATTGTCAAACATAGTAAAATCAACACCTATGTTATACTCTCTTTTAGTTTCCCATTTTAAATCTGGATTTGCATTGCTATTTGGTCCGTAGGTTTCATAATAATTACCATCAGGGAATAAATATTTACCTCCACCACCAAGAGTTACTCTTGATATATTATTAGAAAGAGGAGCATTACCCGTTACACCAAAACCAGCTCTAAGTTTTAAATAGTTAATAAATTTAACATCCTTCATGAAATCTTCTTCAGACATGCTCCATCCTGCTGAAACAGCCGGAAAATTAGCCCATCTGTTATTTTTACCAAATTTCGAAGAACCTTCATGACGCAAGATAAACTGTGCCATGTATTTGTTATTGAATACATAGTTTACTCTCCCAAAAAATGCGATAAGTGTGTTGTCATTTTTGTAGCTATCCATGCTTGCTTTACCAACACCAAGGGCACTTCCTTCAGATAAATTATCTTCTCTAAAAAGATCGTTAATAAATCCTCTGTTGCTTGCACTGGATCCTTCAAAAATGTCATACCTATAACTATAACCAGCAATAGCGGTCACCTTATGTTTTTCAGCAAAGGTATTTTCATATTGCAAAGTTGGCTCAACAGCGAATTTTTGTTCCAAAACATTCCCTTTTGCAGCGTATCCACCACCTGGAAAGTTCGTATTCTCCATCGAGTCTTCACTTGCTTTTAGTCTGTATTGTCCGTCTGTATAGCTATTTCTTTGAACAGATCCAAAAATTGAAGCTTTTAAACCGTTGATGATTTCCAAATCAACCTTACCATCAGCAGAACTTGTTTGCTGTTTTCTGTAAGAAGTTTCCTGAGCTAAACGTGCATACTCGTTAGTACTCGTTAAATCAAACCTGTAGCTTCCGTCGGCATTAAAATTAGAAAGTGTCGGATTCTTAGTAGATTCACTTTCCCATCCTCCACCACCAAGTAGGTTGGCTTTATTAAAGTTTGTTGCTAAGTTAATTTGCGCACTTAAGCGATCATTAAGCCCTTTTTGATTGATATTTAAACGAAGACCATATTCTTCACGACCATTTTCGCGACTAATACCTTCAAGGTTTCTATAATTTACACTAGCACGATACGATGTCTTATCTGTACCGCCTGTTAAGGCTAAATTATGATTTTGCGAAAAGTTATTGTGATTAATTAACCCATCAAAAAAGTCAGTGTTGTTACCAAAATCCTTTTGCTTAAGTTCTCCGGAAGCAATTTTTTGTCTAAATTCTTCTGCAGTAAGGAAATCAGGCTTGTTTTGAAGATACTCTTTTCTAAAATAGCTTGAATAATCGAATGTTGGCGCTCCCGATTTGCCTTTTTTTGTTGTAATAATAATTACACCAGCATTTGCACTTGTTCCATAAATAGCGGCACCAGACCCGTCTTTTAGAACGTCAACAGAAGCAATATCGTCTTGCTGTAATAAGTCTGGATTTGCCCCCGGAATTCCATCAATTACGTACAATGGACTTGCATTTCCTTGCGTAGTTACTGCTCCCCTTAACTGGACTGCAACACCACTATTCGGATTAGATCCACCGGGTCTTGACAACTGCAAACCAGCCACTTTACCTTGGATAAGATCTAGAGGATTTCTAGAACCGCTTTGTCTGAACTCTTCTCTGCCAACGTGAGCTACTGATGAAGTAACCTCTTTCTGCTTTAATGTCCCGTAACCAACTCCTACAACAACAACATCATCAAGGTTCACACCTTCATCAAGAGCCATCTTAATAGTTAATGGGGCGCTGCCATTTCCAGCAGCTTTACTTTGTGTTGCATAACCTAAATAAGAGAAAGTGATTAATTCAGTTTCGCTTTCAGCTTCGACACTGAATTTACCATTAGCATCTGTTACTGTAGATTTATTTGACGCGGTTTTAATTCCAACACCTGGAATAGGCTGAGATTTTTCATCAAGGACAACTCCTGTGATGATTACTTTACGTGCAATGGCCTGTCTATCTGGCTGAGATAAACTGACCCTGCTTAAATTAATTGTTTCAAGGTAGCCCTCTGTAGCAGAATAGCTCCGAAAACTCATGGAACTGAGTAGGCATACCCCCGTACCAATTAGTAGTTTAATGTTCATGGGTGTTTTTAGTTTAAATTGTAGTTAGTGTTAATAAATGTTTCAAGTTCATACTATTGCAAAAGGGCATAAAATGTCCATTACCATTCCCAGCGTCAAAACCACACGACAAAACGAGTCGATGGCCACACTTTGGGAGTAGCCTAAAAAGAGAGAAAACTAGATTAAATTGAGAGAGGGCTTAAGATTATACCCTGAATCGGTTATTGATAAAAAGAAAATATTTTTCTAAAGGAATAACCTCAGTATTTTTTGAGAGTGTATCGGCTAAGAATAATCGTTGGTCTTTCATGAATATTTGGTATACGTAATTTTAAGTAAAACGTTTTATCAACGCCAATATTAAAGAAAATTGTTCAAACCCAAATCTTTTTTTTGCATTTTTTAAAAACATTATTGTTACAAATTGAAATAAAAAAGGGGTAAAATCCGAGCTAAGTCCTTTTAAAACAAAGCAATTACTACAAAAATTTAAGGCAAAAAAACCGGTTACATAATAGATGAAAATCTACCGTTTGTAGCAAAAAAATCACAAAATAAAAGAGCCTGCAAACATAAAGTATGATTGCAGGCTCTGCCTTGCTCAATGGCAAGAATTAACGCTTATTGATATCCCGGATTTTGAGGAGTAAGATTAGGATTATTTTGCATTTCGGGCCTAGGAATAGGGAAAAGCAGATGTTTACTCTGTAAAGGCTGATCTGAACTTTGGTTTACATGCCCAACAAAATTATCAAAACCTTTAGTAGTTTCATTAAACACCTTTCTAAGCCTCACCATGTCAAACCAGGTAATTTGTTCATAACACAGCTCATGCCACCTCTCTCTCCATACCGCTTCGCGGAAAGTAGATTGATTGTAAGTACCCATAGCAGGTGTTACCAATTGTGCACGATCCCTTATTCTTTTGAAAGCATCATATGCATCAGAGGTCGGCCCACCTACTTCATTTTGGGCTTCCGCATATACCAATAAAATCTCCGCATACCTAATTACAGGTACGTTGAGATTATTATTCCGGGTACCAGCTACCCCAGAAGACCCGTTGGCTATGGTATTGAAATGCTTGAAAATATATGGAGCTCCCAACTGAAACAAAGCCCCGTTTCCATTGGTAAAATAGCTGCTATAAAAATATCCCTCCCTATCTTTAGCTCTAAGGTCTCCGGTTTCATATGAATTGTAAAATTCCAGTGTTGGCACAGTACTTCCAGTACCAGAAGCTCCATTAAAAGTAACCGGTTTAAAATTAGGGTACATATTGTCCATCGGATTGCCAGCAACCACCGAATTGTACTGAAGCATAAAGATGTGTTCCTTTTCATTTTTCAATGTTTCTTTATGCACTTCAGCATAAGTAGGAAAAAGATCAATGGACGCAGGATTTGCTTTTGCATAAGTGATCACTTCGTTAGCTTTATCTGCCGCCAACTTATAATGAGATGCTCCTTTATTCAAAGGCTGACCAGCCATAGTAAGATACACAATGGCAAGTTCAGATTTTGCTGCCGCCAAAGTAACTCTTCCATTTTTATTCATCCATGGTAAGCCTGCATTTTCAGCTGCTATCAAATCTTCTACAATTAAAGCATACACGCTTTCTACAGAAGCTCGTTTAGGGAAAAAATCCTCAGATTCTAATGTTTGTGATTTTGTAATTAATGGCACATCACCCCACAGCCTTACGGCATAAAAATATGCCCAGGCACGCAAAAATCTTGCTTCACCTAAAATGCGTTTCTTTTGCGCTTCATCCATAGGAGTAATACCCGGTACATTGTCCAGAACCAGATTGGCCTGGGCAATAACCCTGTATATTCCATTCCAGTAATTAATTACATGGCCTGTGTTTGAATCATAAACCAATCCGTACAGGTTATTAAGATCCGAATTTTGCGCAGTTTCAGTGGTTGACGTTCCGGTTACTGCCTCTAGCAATTGCCAGTTTGACGAGAAAATTCCTGCACCATCACCCATAAATCTGGAACTTGAATAGACCGCAGCTATAGCAGCTTCTGCGTGTTCAGGTATTTTATAAAAGTTATCAGGTGTTAAGTTCGAGGGATCCTGTTCATCTAAAAACTTTGAACAGCCTGATCCAAACAGTAATACTCCAACAAGGAATATTCTGCTAATATATTTTGTTATGTTAATTTTCATCAGTATAAAATTTATTTTCATGAAACAGATTATAGCCCAATATTTAAACCCAGCATAAAAATTGTTGGTCGGGGATAACTATGCCAGTTCATTCCCTGTGAGAACACGTTGTTTCCATCGTTTGCATATCCACCTGTAGGTGTAGTTTCAGGATCGCCCTGCAATTCCTTACTGGTGATAAGGAAAAGGTTCTGTGCAGATACGTAGACTCTTAATCGATTTAACCTCATTTTTTGCACAACCGAATTGGCGAAGGTATAGCCAAGCAATACATTCCTGCCACGAATAAACGATCCATCTTTAATCCAGTGTGTATCAACATTGGTTACATAACCTGCACGGGTATCACGAATTTCGGCAATTTGTGTATTTTGATTTTGAGGAGTCCATGCATTGAGTACTGTAGCATAACTGTTGGCTAGCGACTGTCGGTCTTCACTAGAGTGCGTGGTCATATCCATCACATCGGCTCCAACAGAATACTGAAGTTCAACTGTAAGATCCAGGTTTTTATAGCGGAAATTATTAGATAGTGCACCCCATGCATCAGGACTACCATTACCAATTATTGATCTGTCGGCATCATTTATGGCATGGTCTCCATTTACATCCAGGTATTTAATGTCGCCCGGAAGGATTGTATTTCCATTTCTATAGCTTACAAATTTTGCAGCCTCTGCCCTTTCGGCCTCAGACCAAACACCTAAACGGGTCAGCCCCCAGAAAGAACCAGCAGCTTCACCAACACGGATAATATTAGTTGGATTAGTAAAATTAGGACCACCTATCCCGAATATATCGGCAGGTGTAGCCAGAGAAAGTATCTTATTCCTATTCAGTGATATGTTAAATGAAGTTTTCCATGTAAAGTTCTCTGAATCAAAATTTGTGGTATTCAAGGCTGCCTCTATACCCTTATTTTCCATTGATCCAATATTTTTTCTAATGGTAACATAGCCGCTTGTACGCGGAACAGGAGCATCCAGCAACATATCAGTAGTTTTCCTGTAATAAAGATCCAGCTCCAATGATATTTTGCCACCAAACATTCCCAGTTCAACACCAACATCGCTTTGTGTTGTTTTCTCCCAACGCAGATCTAAATTAGCAAGTCTATTTATCCCTGTTCCAACTACCCTTACGTCGTTAATAACCGCTCCAAAGTTTGAACTAAGTAGTGATAGTGAAGAATACGGAGGTATTTCAGAGTTACCTGTAACACCAAAACTGGAACGAAGTTTTAAATTAGATATTACCTTGCTATCTTTTAAAAAGTCCTCTTCAGAAACTCTCCACGCTATTGCTGCCGAAGGGAAAAAGGCATACTTATTATTTTTTCCAAATTTCGATGAACCATCTGCCCTTCCGGTAGCGGTAAACAAGTATTTATCCTTCAGGCTATAATTGATCCTTCCGAAATACGAATTAAGTGCCTGACTTGATTTATTAGAGCCAACCTGTGGATTTAAACTACCGGCACCAAGGTTGTTAAATTCAAAATAATCAGTTGCAAAACCCCTTACTTCTGAGCTGATGTTGTTAAAATTGCTTTTCTGCCATGAAATACCTAATAAACCAGTAATTGAATGGTTTTCATTGAATCGTTTATTGTAGGTCAGAAAATTCTCTATAGACCAGAAAGCCTCTTTTCTGGTGCGCCCTGCCGCATAGCCCTGATCTGAGATATTTAATGTACGGCCGCTGTATTCATTATTTTCCTGTGAAATGATATTAGCTCCAATTATGGTCTTCATTTCCAGTCCTTCAACAAATTTGATATTCGAATACAAACTTCCAAGCGTTGTTTGAGTGCCTAGTAAAAACTTCGTATCGTTTAGCCTATGCACCACATTAAACCGTCCCTCAGCATTTGGGTAGTCTCTGTTGTCGGCATATTTACCATCACTGTATTGTACTGGCAAGAAAGGAAAATCCTCAACAATACTACGCGCTACCTGATCACTTTGATCCACAAGGTTTTCATTCTGGTTGGTATAGCTTAAAGTACCGCCTACCTTTAACCATGTTTTTACCTGATCATCTATACTAAACCTACCGGAATATCGCTTCAGAAACGAAGTTTTGATAAGTCCCTGATCATTCCTGTGCCCTACAGAGAAAGAATAGGTGGTACGTTCATTACCACCGCTAAAACCCAATTCATTATTTTGCGACAATTTATGCTGAGTAGCTTCTTCGAGCCAGTTTGTATCAAAATAAGGATTGCCACTACCATCAAATAACCTTGGATCTTTTCTGGCCAGAGCCGGATTTCTTGTAACATATTTTCCTGCTGCCCATCCGGCCGGGTCGTATTTCTCCATATTTTTATAAGCCAGATCCTCAACCGCAAGAAATTCCTTTGCATTCAATACTTTCGGAAAGTTAGGTCCTACCGTTGGCACACTAAAATCTACGTTATAGTCTATTTTACTCTCACCTGTTTTTCCGCGCTTGGTTGTAACCAAAATAACACCATTTGCTCCTCTTGAACCATAAATAGCAGTAGAGGAAGCATCTTTCAGCACCTCTACCGATATGATGTCATTAGGATTGATGTAATCAATAGCCTGACTTGCCTGAGCCTGATTTCCCATAGGCAACTGAACACCATCAACAACATACAATGGATTATTAGACGAATTGATAGAGCTAAAACCACGTATTCTAACATTGGCTCTCCCTCCAGGTCGCCCTGAATTCGTATTAACCTGAACTCCGGATATTCTTCCGGTTAATGCCTGGTTTAAAGACGATGCCGGACGTTCCTGCAGTTGCTCTGCCTTCACTGTCCCTACAGCACCCGTTAAATCAGATTTTTTGGAGGTACCATAGCCAATTACCACTACATCTTCCAGTTCTACTCCTTCTGCCGGAACCATCTTAATTGTAAGTGGCGAAGTTCCAGATCCCGCAGCCCGGGTTTGCGAAGCGTAGCCGATATACGAAAATGTAAGCTGCTCATTTGCATTTTCAACTTCAATACTGAATTTACCGCTGGCACTGGTAACAGCAGATTTGTTTGTTTTGAGAGACTTGATCCCTACACCAGGTATGGGCCGCGAATTTTCGTCAACCACCGTTCCTGTAACTATAATTTTTTGTGTCTGAAAGAAGGCGACACTACCCATTCCGGAACTGATCTTTTTGTAATCAGCGGAATGCGCCAAGGATTGGAACCCTGTTAAACAGAGCATTGGTATCCCTGCGAGGATAATTTGTTTGATTTTCATTAGCTTAATTTTAGTTTATATTTAGTTAGAGTAAGCGCACAAAAAACCCGATTCCAGGCAAAATCATAGGCATACAATGACACACATGACCTTAAAAGGAATGCTTAAAAAAGAAATTTGGGAAGAGTATGACTAGGCTGCTTTTACAAGAACCGGATCATACATGATGGGGTGTAAGAAAAATCCTATTCCTCTTACAATAAAAAGAAGAAATAACTGGTTTAGATTTAATGCGGGATGATTGGTTCTGTTTATCATAATATATGGGAGCTATATTTATAAAAACGTTTTATCTATACCAATAATAAGGAAAATAATTTATAAAAGAATATTTTTAAAAAAATAAATTAAGCTTAAGAAACTGAAAAAGAGGAAGTTCCTAGCTCTCCTTCAGATAGGAAATTATGAGCTTGGCGGTACGCTCTGACGCACCTGCAGTACCCATTTTTGAAGACAGTTCCTGATAATCACTAAGCATTTTTTGTCTGCCATTTCCACTTAAAATTAAATTAAGTTCAGCCGAAATATTTTGGGTATTGCAATCTTCCTGAATCAATTCCGTTACTACCTTTCTATCCATAATTAAATTCACCAACGAGATAAATCTGATTTTAACAAGCATTCTGGCAATAGCTACTGAGATTGCACCTCCACGATAAACCACAACTTGTGGGATATGAAATAAAGCCGTTTCAAGGGTTGCTGTACCAGATGCAACAATTGCTGCTGTAGCAACGTTCAGTAAGTCATAAGTCCGCTCAAAAACCAGAATTACATTTTCAGTTGAAATAAATTGTTGGTAGTAACTCTGGTCAAAATTAGGTGCTGCAGCAACCACAAACTGATAATCAGGAAAACGGGCTGTTATACTAAGCATGTCGGGCAGCAAACGTTCTATTTCTTGCTTTCTGCTACCCGGAAGCAAGGCAATAATTTTATCATCTAAACCATAAGTCTTTTTAAAAGAAACATCAGGAGTAAATTGGGCAATTGCATCCAGCAGAGGATTACCCACATAATCGACCTCCATACCCCATCCTTTATAAAAATCTACCTCAAACGGTAAAATACAAAACAGCTTATCAACTATTCTTTTAATTTTTAAAACCCTCTTTTGATTCCATGCCCAAACCTTCGGAGAAATATAATAACAAACACGAATTCCGTTTTCTTTTGCAAACTCGGCAATTTTTAAATTGAAACCCGGAAAATCTATCAGGATCAGTGTATCTGGATTATACGCCAACACATCAGCCTTACATGCCTTCATGTTTTTCAGAATGGTTCTTAGGTTTAGCAAAACTTCGGTAAAGCCCATAAATGCCATTTCAGCATAATGTTTTTTAAGCACGCCACCCTCGGCCTTCATTTTATCACCACCATAATACCTGAATTCAGCATCTGAATCCTGAATTTTTAGTGCCTTCATTAGATTGGCGCCGTGTAAATCTCCGGATGCTTCGCCGGCTACTAAATAGTATTTCATGACTTGGTAACTTTATAAAAAAAGAAAACAAACGCCCATAAAAAAGTTGCGCTGATGATGCCTCTGCCAACGTTATCTTTATCCTGTTTAAAAAAATGGTGCATCAATATTGCATTCACAGCAATACAACCTATCAGCAAAAGATCTGCTTTAGCTAAAAAAACAAACCTATGCATCAGGTACCATACACCGGTTAACAATATGCCCGGCACAAATGCGCCAATACCTAAACCTATAAATACCGAATTCTTTACATTTTTAAACATCAAACGTCCAGGTATTTAAAACAGGGATAGCATGATGAGCAGTTAAATCAAACTGTACAGGAACCACAGAAACAAAATCATTCTCTAGTGCCCAAACATCAGTATCCTCACCTTTATCATTATTTTGAAAAACTCCGGTTAACCAGTAATACGGACGCTCATAAGGATCTTTTCTTTCATCAAATTCTTCAGCCCATTTAGCGTTTGCTTGTCTGCAAATTTTAATACCCTTTAAATTATCGCCTTTCGGAAAATTAACATTAAGCAATGTGGCCGGAGGCAAACCATGCTCCAGTACCTGTAAAGAAATGGCTTTAATAAACTTTTTACAATGGCTAAAATCTGCCTCTTGTGAAAAATCATCAAGAGAGAAACCAATTGAAGGAATGCCCTCTATTGCTCCCTCAACTGCGGCCGACATGGTTCCTGAATAAATTACATTAATGGAATTATTTAAACCGTGGTTAACTCCAGAAACACACAAATCAGGTTTTTGGCCTTTAAATATCTTATTTACTGCAAGCTTTACACAATCAACAGGTGTACCCGAACATTTGTACATCTCTACACCAGGGTACAGATCAACCCGGTCAAAACGTAATGGCTTGCCAATAGTAATGGCATGTCCCATACCCGACTGGGGGCCGTCTGGTGCTACCACAACCACATTCCCGATTTCCTGAACAACTTCAATCAAATTTTTAATTCCCGGAGCGGTTATACCGTCGTCATTTACCACTAAAATATTGGGTCTGGATTGTTGCTTTTTCATTTAAGATATATCTGTTTTTATGATGATAACAAAAGCCTGCTGGCATGCCAAAATCACCTTTTTGAGCAAAATTAATATGCTTATGGCACTTGTTGCAGTAAAAGTACAAGAATTCGGTCTAAAGTTCAGGACTTAATACACAATCCGCATATATTTGATCTACAACTTAAAATTTATAAAGCCCTACGGAATTTACATGTTGGGCCTTATAACTCATAAAAAAAACAAATTTAATTATATGAAGAAGAAACTATTAGCGCTATCCCTTTTCCTTTTAATAGGTTCCGGGGTTATGGCTCAATCTGGCTATCAATGGAAAACAGCCACCAGCGATGGATATACTTATAAATACGTAACAAACGACCCAACCAAGTCACGCTTTTACACCTTAAAAAATGGGTTAACCGTTATTTTATCACAAAACGTAAAAGAACCTACCATTGAATTTAGAATGGCCGTAAGAGCCGGAAGTAATACAGATCCGCGCACAGCTACGGGCCTGGCGCATTACCTGGAACATTTGCTATTTAAAGGAACCGACAAATTCGGCACCATGAACTATGCAAAAGAAAAGCCTTTGCTTGATAAAATAGATGGATTATACGAGCAGTACAACAAAACCACAGATCCTGCCAAACGAAAAGAGATTTACGCACAGATAGACAAAACATCTGGCCTGGCATCTAATTATTCCATTGCCAATGAATACGACAAAATGATCAAAGCAATAGGCGGTCAGTCTAGCAATGCTCACACCTGGTATGAAGAAACCGTGTACAATGAAGATTTTCCTGCTAATGCGACTGATAAGTTTTTAGCCCTGCAGGCCGAAAGATTCCGCAATCCTGTTTTCCGCATCTTCCACACAGAGCTTGAAGCCGTTTATGAAGAGAAAAACCGTGGCCTCGATAATGATGCATGGAAAATGGATGAGAAAATGTCGGCCCTGTTATTCCCTACACACAACTACGGCCAGCAAACAACAATTGGTACAATAGAGCACCTTAAAAACCCATCTCTTGTTGAGATCAGAAAGTACTACAACAAGTACTATGTACCAAATAACATGGCAGTAGTATTGGCCGGTGATTTTAATCCCGATGAAATGATTAAAAAAGTTGACAAGTCCTTTGCTTTTATGCAATCAAAGCCAGTTACACTTTACAATCCAGCTCCTGAAAAGCCTTTAACCAAAATTCAAAAAGTTGATATATATGGCCCCAGTGCCGAGAGCATAGAAATATCTTACAGAGGATATGCCGAGAACTCTAAACAGAGTATGCTATTGGATCTGATATCAAGCATTTTATCAAATGGAAAAGCTGGTTTATTCGACATCAATTTAAACAAACAGCAAAAGGTTTTACGGTCAAATGCGGGTTATCAGCAGATGAAAGATTACGGAGTCTTCAATATGTCGGCCCAGCCTAAACAAGGTCAAACCTTACAAGAAGTTCAAAAACTTTTACTTGATCAAATTGAGATTCTAAAAAGGGGTGATTTTGATGAAAGCCTGATCAAGGCAACCGTTGCTAATAGTAAACTAGGATTGCTGCAGGCATTCGATAATAATGCTTATCGCGTTGATGCTGCAACCAACGAATTCATTTTAAACCGCGGAACCAAATGGGATAAGTCATTAAGTAATCCCGATGAGATGGCTAAAATTACCAAAAGCCAGGTTACGGCATTTGCAAAGCAATTTTTTATAAACAATTATGTTATTGCCTTTAAACATAAAGGTGAGGACAAAAACATTGCTAAAGTAGAAAAACCTGCCATTACACCGGTAAACACTAATGCTGCCGAAACATCGGAATTCACAAAGGAACTAGTTGCAACGCCAACAAACCCCATATCACCTAAGTTTCTGGATTATAAAAAAGACTTAAATTTTGGAAAAATTGGCATTGCTGATGTAATAACAGTTCAAAATAAAGAAAACAGCATTTTCCGTTTATCTTATCGTTTTGAAATGGGTGCATTAAACAACATGTTACAGCCATATGCTTCTCAATACCTGGCTTTTTTAGCTACTGATAAATACTCGGCAGAGCAGATAAGCAAGGAATTTTACAACATAGCATGCAACTACAGTATCAATGTTGGTAATGAGGTTACTACCATAAATATTAGTGGTCTGGAAGAAAACTTTGATAAAGCAGTAAGTCTGGTTGAACACATATTAACCAACTGCAAACCTAATGAGCAGGCATTGGCTGAACTTAAAAGCCGTATCCTTAAATCAAGAGAGAACAACAAGCTTAATAAGAGTGCAATTTTAGGGGGGTTAATGAATTATGCGCAATACGGGTCTACTAATCCTTTTAATTCTACATTAAGTAATGACGAGGTAAAGAATATTACATCTGACCAGTTAATCAGCACCTTACATAATATTAACAACTTTAAACATACTATTACTTATTATGGGCCGCAAACGCTAGAGGCATTTACACAAAGTATAGGTAAGTTGCATAAACTACCTGCGGAGTTTACCCCTGAGCCTCCGGCTAAAAAGTTCACTTATACCAACAATACCACCAATCAAGTCTATTTTGCCGATTATGATATGGTGCAATCAGAAATTCGCTGGGTAAGAAATGGTGGAGTCTTTAATCCGGATCTAACAGCCAAAATAAATCTATTTAACAGTTATTTTGGTGGAGGTATGGGATCTATAGTCTTCCAGACTATCCGGGAATCTAAGGCTTTGGCTTATTCAACGTTTGCTGTTTATTCCTCGCCAGACAAGAAAGATAAGAATTATGCCATGATAGCCTATGTGGGTAGCCAGGCCGATAAAATGAATGATGCGGTAGCCGGAATGAATGAATTGCTTAATGTTTTACCAGAAGCCGATAAATCGTTCGAAGCGTCGAAATATAATGCATTAAATGCATTAGAAACAAGCCGTGTTACTAAGGATGATATAATACAGAGTTACTTTGCTGATCAGAAACTTGGAATTGATCATGATTCTAGAATTGATGAATATAATGGTCTAAAACCTTTAACATTTGGAGACATTAAAGAGTTTCATACAAACAATGTTGCCAATAAACCTTACAATTATTGCATTGTAGCCTCAGAGAAAAAAGTAAAACTAGAGGATATGCAGAAGTTTGGAACAGTAACCAAACTAACTTTAGAACAGATTTTTGGGTACTAAAACTCAAAGTTCCTGGTAAATAAAAAGCCCGATCAGAATTCTGATCGGGCTTTTTATTTATGTTTTTTACAATGATTTAATCCAGGTTACCAGTTCATCTCTGGTCTTACCTGTTTTTTGCTGCAGTTTACCCAACAACTCATCATCTTTCCCCTCTTCATGCTTCAAATCATCCTCGGTTAAGTCAGCATAAGCCTGTTTCACTTTACCCTTAATTTCATTCCATTTTCCTTTTAATTCTAACTTATCCATAGTAGCTTTTTATTTTGTTTAACAATAAATAGATACTACATGAACAAGTTCAAGGAACAATTGTTTGTTATTTTTTCGCTTTTTCGATAATTTCATCAACCACTGCAGGATCCAGAAGCGTAGTAATGTCTCCTAAATTAGTGGTATCACCCTCAGCAATTTTTCTTAAAATACGACGCATAATTTTGCCTGATCTCGTTTTAGGCAATCCTGAAACAAAAAGTATTTTATCAGGTTTGGCAATAGCCCCAATAACACGAGTAACAGTCTGAAGAATATCTTTACGGGTAAGATCCTCGTCACCATGTGCATTAGGGAAAATTACAAAAGCATAAATACCTTGTCCTTTTACTTCGTGAGGGAATCCTACTACAGCACTTTCTACCACACCGGCATGCATATTAATTGCATTTTCAACCTCTGCAGTTCCAATTCTATGGCCAGAAACGTTAATTACATCATCTACCCTGCCGGTAATTCTGTAATAGCCATCTTCATCTCTTAAACAGCCATCGCCTGTAAAGTACATGTTATCGTAAGTAGAGAAATAAGTCTGTTTACAACGTTCATGATCTCCGTAAGTTGTGCGCAACATACCAGGCCAAGGGAATTTAATACATAAATTACCGCTAACATCATTGCCCTCAATCACGTTACCCTGCTCATCAACCAACACTGGTTGTATGCCAGGCAATGGAAGCGTGGCAAAACTAGGCTTGGTTGGCGTTACAAAAGCGATTGGCGAAATCATAATACCACCGGTTTCAGTTTGCCACCAGGTATCAACAATTGGGCATTTACTTTTGCCTATATTTTCGTCAAACCAATGCCAGGCCTCCTCATTTATAGGTTCACCTACAGATCCTAAAACCCTTAACGAACTTAGGTCAACACCTTCAATAGGCTGCAACCCAAAACTCATTAAAGAGCGAATTGCAGTTGGTGCAGTGTATAAAATATTTACTTGATGTTTTTCAACAACCTGCCACATTCTTGAAGCATCAGGATATGTTGGGATACCCTCGAATATTACAGTTGTTGCACCTTGCGAAAGAGGGCCATAAACAATGTAAGAATGCCCTGTTATCCAACCGATATCTGCAGTACAGAAAAACACTTCATCAGGCTGATAATTAAACACATTCGAAAACGTGTACCCGGCATAAACCATGTAGCCACCAACGGTATGTACTACACCTTTTGGCTTACCTGTAGAGCCGGATGTATATAATATAAACAGCAAATCTTCGGCATCCATTTCTTCGGCCGGACAATTGGTGTCTACTAATTTTATCTCATCCTCCCACCAGATATCACGTCCTTTTAACATAGAAACAGGAGTTCTGGTATGGGTTAAAACTATCACTTTCTCAACTGTTGGGCAGCCTATAAGTGCATCGTCAATTACTTCTTTTAGTTGAATTTGTTTATTCCCCCTAAATGCGCCATCAGCCGTAATTACTAACCTGCATTGGGCATCATTAATACGATCTGCAATAGATTTTGCAGAGAACCCACCAAATACAACCGAATGTACGGCTCCAATACGGGCACATGCAAGTACTGCCACCGCCAATTCTGGTACCATTGGCATATAAATACAAACCCTGTCGCCTTTTTTTACCCCGTTCTTTTTCAGAACATTAGCAAATCGGCAAACCTGCTCATGTAGTATTTTATAACTTAAAGTAATGCTATCTTTTTGTGGATCATTGGGTTCCCAGATAATAGCTGGTTTGTCTCCGTTTTCTGCCAGGTGGCGATCAAGACAGTTTTCGGTAATGTTCAGTTTGGCACCTTCGAACCACTTGATATTAGGTTCAGAGAAATTCCAGGAAAGTACTTTATCCCATTTTTTTTTCCAAAGAAAATTATCCGCAACTCCTGCCCAGAATTCTTCAGGCTGGTCTACACTTAACTGATAGTTCCTTTGATATTCTTCAAATGAATTAATTTGCATATTTGGTTTATTTCAACAACTAAAGCCCAAACTTAGATAAAATTGCGCTTTATAAAAACAATTTTATTGATCTATATTATTAGGATGAGACCGTTTTAATAACAGTTCTTCACAAGATTAGCTTTTCTTCACACATTCTACACACATCCTTCACACCAAATACACAAACAGGTACCTTTTTGTGAAGGATGTGTGTA
>Ga0157371_10002911_pt1 | contig 16005 bp, 12 predicted proteins | sample C45metaG_FD_113462 | JGI IMG/M metagenome (GOLD analysis project Ga0157371, IMG submission 113462) | Corn rhizosphere microbial communities from Kellogg Biological Station, Michigan, USA - C4-5 metaG | ecosystem: Host-associated > Plants > Roots > Rhizosphere > Soil | place: USA: Michigan...
CGCGTCGCGAGCCTCGAGGGCGGCATCGGCGCGGTCGCGACCTCCAGCGGCCTGTCCGCGCAGTACATCACCTTCGCGTCGCTCGTGGGTGCGGGCGAGCACATCGTCGCATCCGCGGGCCTCTACGGCGGCTCGGTGACCCAGCTCGACGTGACGCTGCGCCGCTTCGGCATCGAGACCACCTTCGTCCCCGGAACGGATCCCGCGGACTATGCGGCCGCCATCACCGACAAGACCAAGCTGATCTTCGCCGAGTCGATCTCCAACCCGTCCGGCGAGATCGCCGACCTGGAGGGTCTCGCGGATGTCGCCCACGCCGCCGGCATCCCGCTCATCATCGACTCCACCTTCGCCACCCCGTACCTCAACCGTCCGATGGAGTGGGGTGCGGACATCGTCGTGCACTCGGCAACGAAGTTCCTCGGCGGGCACGGCACCACCATGGGCGGCGTCGTGGTCGAGTCGGGCCGCTTCCCCTGGCACAGCGAGAAGTTCCCGCTGTTCGACATCCCGGTGCACACCTACGGCAACCTCAACTGGTCCGGCAACTTCGGCGAATACGCCTTCCTCACCCGGCTGCGCGCCGAGCAGCTGCGCGACATCGGCCCCGTGCTCGCGCCGCACTCCGCCTTCCTGCTGGCCCAGGGAGTCGAGACGCTGCCGTTCCGGATGGACGCGCACGTCGCCAACGCGAGGATCGTCGCGGAGTGGCTCGAGGCCGACCCCCGCATCGAGTTCGTCAACTGGGCCGGCCTGCCCTCGCACGTGCACTTCGACCGGGCCAAGCGCTACCTGCCGAAGGGTCCGGGTTCGATCTTCAGCTTCGGCGTCAAGGGCGGACGGGATGCGGGGCGCACCTTCATCGAGTCGGTGACGCTGGCCAGCCACCTCGCCAACGTGGGCGATGCGAAGACGCTGGTGATCCATCCGGCATCCACGACCCACGGTCAGCTTACCGAGCAACAATTGGTCGATGCGGGAGTGCTTCCGGGCCTCGTGCGGATCAGCGTGGGAATCGAAGACCCCGAAGACATTATCTACGACCTCGACCAGGCCCTGACCCTGGCGACGGAAGGCAAGTGATGAGCGCGACAACAGTGACCTCGCAACTGGCCAACGGACTCAGTTGCGAACTGCCGGCAGACTCCCCCCTCGCGAAGCTGCTCAAATCGCAGCGCACCTGGGTGGGCCCGAGCGCCAAGGAGCGGATGAAGCTGCTGCAGAACGCCCAGTCGGTCGCGATCGTGGGGGCCTCGCCCAACTCGGCGCGCGCCAGCTATTTCGTCGGCACCTACCTGCTGCAGTCGAGCAACTACCGGGTGTACTTCGTCAACCCCAACGCCGACGAGATCCTCGGCCACAAGACCTACCCCGACTTGGCCTCGCTGCCCGAGGTTCCGGACATCGTGGACGTGTTCCGCAAGGCCAGCGACATCCCCGCGGTCATCGACGACGTTCTCGCCATCGGCGCCCCGACCGTCTGGGTGCAGCTGGGCATCTGGAATCAGGATGCGGCGATCTACGGAGAGAGCAAGGGCCTGACCGTGGTGATGGACCGGTGCATCAAGATCGAGCACGCCCGCTTCAACGGCGGACTGTACTTGCTCGGTTTCGACACGGGAGTGATCTCGGCCAAGAAGACCGCGCGCTGATCATGACCGCCGCCCCCCTTCTGATTTCCCCCGTCGTCTCCACCCAGTGGCTCGCCGACCACCTCGGCTCGGAGAAGCTCGTCGTCCTCGACTCGACCGTTCACGTGATCGCCGCCCCCTTCCATGGCTTCGTCAGCGGACACGAGGATTTCATCCTGACCGGCCACATCCCCGGCGCGCGGTTCGCCGACCTGCTCGAGTCGTTCTCCGACCCCGACGGCCGCTTCCCCTTCACCAAGCCGGATCGGGAGCGCTTCGAAGCCGCCGCGGGTGCGCTGGGCATCGACAACGACACCACCGTGGTGGTCTACGACTCCGAGGTGGGCCAGTGGGCATCCCGCATCTGGTGGCTGTTCCGCAGCTGGGGCTACGACCGGGTCGCCGTGCTCGATGGCGGGCTGACCAAGTGGCGCGCCGAAGAGCGCGCGACGGAGCTCGGACACCGTGAGGTGCAACCGGCGCGGTTCACCGGCACGGAACGCCCCGAGCTCTGGGTGGACAAGGCCTATGTCGAGCAGGTCACCGCGGGGACGGTGAACGCCTCTCTGGTCTGCGGCATCCCGCCCAGGGACTTCACCGGTGAGAAGACCAGCCGTTCACGCGCGGGCCACATCCCCGGCAGCCTCAGCGTCCCGGCCGGGCGCCTGGTCGATCGCGGCAACAACACCTTCCTCGAGGAATCGGCGTTGCGCGAGAAGTTCGCCCCGGTCCTGGACGACGAGCAGATCGTCGCATACTGCGGCGGCGGGATCGCGGCGGCGGCCGACGCCCTGGCCCTGACGCTCCTGGGACACCGCAACGTCGTCGTGTACGACGGTTCGCTCAACGAGTGGGTCGCAGACCCGGAGGCCGAGCTCGTCCTCGGCGCCTAGACCTCTCCGACGAGAGAACACTCCAGTTCTTCGACATCGGTGACGGGCAGCCGGCAGACGAAGTCCCGGCAGAGGTAGGCGGTCGGGGTGCCCGCGCGCGAAACGCGGCCCTCGAACAGCTCGAAGCCGGCGTCCGCGAAGGACGCGGCTGCGGCATCCGTCAGTACCGCCGAGACGCTGCCGCTGCGATGCCAGCGACGGGCGAGGGCCGCCAAACCCGACTCCGCTTCACTGCCGACCACGACGAGCTGACCGGCTTGTGCGCCCAGTCCGCTCATCACCCCGAGCGCGGCCCCGAACGCGACCGGCTGCTTCACGGCGAGCGGGGCGAGCCGTTCCATGGCGTTGACGGCCGCATTCCGGTACTCCGGCTCGCCGGTGAGCAGGGAGAGCAGCTGCGCAGCGGATGCCATGGCGCTGAGTCCGGAGGCGTAGGCGCCCTCAGACGGGTCGGCTTCGATCGCGATTCCGTGCCCGACGAGAACGGGGTCGGCTCCGCCCGGGACGGTGAACGGTGGAGCTTCGTGCCCGGTCGACGCTTCGCTCCCCACCGGCACGGCCGTCCGATTCTTCGAATCATCCGGAACCGGCGGCGTGGGTCCGGGCTCAGCGCCCGGGCTTCGGGCGGCCAGCGTCGCATCCACGAGCTCCCGACCCGCGACGGCGTACCGAACCTCCCCCGTCACGAGTCCCACGCGAAGGCACGCCCGCGCGAGCATCCCGTAGTCCTCGAGCGTCGCCCGGGCGGCAGAGGGCCTTCCGTCGACGGAGGCGCGGACGAGCGTCACCGATGCCTTCGTCGGGGATCCGGGCGATGCGGGCGACCGGCGCACGTGTTCCGCGAGCAGGCAGTCGGCGGCTGCCGCGGCCGCATCCACCCATTCGGGATGCCCCAGCACCGATCCCGCGGTTGCCAGCGCGTCGATCGCGAGGCCGTTCCATCCGCTGAGCACCTTCTCGTCGATGGCGGGCGGGGACTGCGCCGCCCGGCCCGCCGCATCGAGCGCGTAGTAGACGCCTTCGACCCGTGTTCCGTCGACGGTGCTCTCGCTGTCCTGCGCGGAGGCGAATGCGCCGCCCGGCAGGCGCAGGGTGCCGAGCAGGAAGCGCGCTATGCCGCCGCTCACCTCCTCGACCCGCTCCCGACTCGACGGGGAGAGTTGTGCCAGCCGCGTGTACGCGGTGAGCAGCTGGGCGTTGTCGTAGAGCATCCGCTCGTAGTGCGGCTCGGACCAGTCCTGCCGGGTGGCGTAGCGGAAGAAGCCGCCGTCCACGGGGTCGCGCAGCGGCGATGCCGCCATGGCGAGCAGGGTGCGCTCCGCGAGCGCCAACGCCGCGGCATCCCCGAGCGAGCCGCGCTCCAGCAGGAACTGCAGCACCGGCACCATCGGGAACTTCGGCGCGGAACCCAGCCCGCCGAACTCGGTGTCTTCGTAGTCGAGCAGCGCCTGCGCCACCCCGGCGAGGTCGTCGTCATCCGGCAGCTCGCCGGAGGGGCGACTGCCCGCCGCCGCGAGCGCATCCACCACCTGTGCCGCGCTGCCCTCCAGCGCGTCGCGCCGGTTCGTCCAGGCATCCGTGATCGCTTCGAGCACCTGGCGGAACGACGGATGCCCGCCTGTGGCGGTCGGCGGCCAGTACGTTCCCGCGAAGAAGGCCTTGCCCTGCGGGGTGACGAACACGTTGAGCGGCCAGCCCAGGTTGTCGGTGAAGGCGCTGGCCGACGTCAGGTAGCTGGAGTCGACATCCGGGTACTCCTCGCGGTCCACCTTGATCGCCACGAAGTGCTCGTTGAGGTAGCCGGCCAGTTCCGGGTCGCTGAAGCTCTCGCGCGCCATGACGTGGCACCAGTGGCAGGTCGAGTACCCGATGGAGACGAGCACGGGGACGTCGCGGCGCGCGGCCTCTTCGAACGGGTCGCTGCCCCACTGCTGCCAGTCGACCGGGTTCTCCGCGTGCGAGCGGAGGTACGGGCTGATGGCGGCGGCGAGGCGGTTGGGCATGGCTCCAACGCTACCCGCGGAGGCAAAATTTGCCCACCGAGGCTCGGTATTGACGACTTTATGAAGTCCGATCACCCCACCGTGTCCTCTCCCGGTAAGCAGACAACCTAGTCCGCGCCTATTCTCTTGATGATGACCTCAGAAAAGATACCGAGCGGCGATGACTCCCGCCGGGTGGTAGCGCCGCAATCGGCAGGACGAGTCAATGACCGCACCGCTATGGACCTGCTGCTACAACATGGACCTTTAACTCGCGCGCAATTGCGTACGTTCACCGGGATGGCGCAGCCCACCACGGCGGGCCTGATTGAACGGTTGCGGGCGCGTGGGTTTGTCGAAGCGGCTGGTGCGGCGAAGGATGGCAGGCGCGGGCCAAATGCACAGCTGTACCGTATTCGCCCGGACAGTGCTTATGTTGCAGCCGCACACATCAGCGCGACCGAGCGCGTCGTCGCGATCGCGGACATTACGGGCACAATCGTGACTCAGGTGAGGCAATCTGCAAACGACACCGTACGGCCAGGGGACGACGTGACCGCGATGCTCGTCGCAATCACTGCTGATCTCGGTCTATCGCTGAGCGATGTGGAGTCAGTCGTTGTCGGAACCCCCGGCTCTATCGACCCCACCACGGGCGATGTCGGCTACGTCAGCGAGCACCCAGAATGGCGTGGCGGCATCCGCGCACCTCTTGAACACACAATCGGTCGGTCAGTGCGACTGGAGAACCGTCTCAATCTTGCCGGGATTGCCGAGTACGAGTACGGCCGCGGTATCGGTCGTCGTTCGCTCGCGTTACTTTCGGTCGGTCCGGGCACAGGGATGGCAATCATTCTTGACGGCCAGATCTGGTCCGGAGTCACAGGTGGAGCAGGCGAAGTTGCATACCTCCCCGTGCCAGGGGTGAACGCGCCTCGAGTTGACTCACGGCATAAGGTTTCTGGCGGGTTTGGTGATCTAGTTGAACACTATGAACTCAGCCATGAGGTGACACAATCGCGACTCATGGCAATCGCTCGCGACGTAGCCTTGGCTGCTGCGGCTGTTGTCGCAATCCTCGACCCTGGCCTGATTGTCTTGACAGGCGCGCTCGGGCGCGATGGCGGAGATGACTTAGCTGCTGCCGTCGCGGCCGCGTTAGCCGAAATGTCACCCTGGGCTAGCGAAGTTCTGCCTACCAGTCTGACTGGCGACGCGGTACTGCGCGGTGCTATCGCTTTAGCACTGCGCGAAGTTCACGAATCCAAATGGGGACCAAGAAACGGCTGGCACTGATAGCAACAGTGTGCAAGGAAGCGCGACACACGGTCGGCGATCGGATTGCCCGTCACGCTCGAACTGCCACGCACGAGGCGTTGTTGCCACAACCGATAGGAACGGTGAAAGTCGTTACTCCACGGCTCTGCGGCTGCCCTTTCTGCCCGGAGGCATCGCAAACGACCGTATTTATAGTAAATACGTTAGGTACTTGATTTATTACATTCAACGTTCTAGCATCGAAACCTGACGGACAATGACGCCCCCGCAACCGTGCGAAGGTCAACTTATCCAGACACGATGATGCGAGGTTGATTCGATGGCGAGCCGCGATCCACACAGGCCCAACATCCTCCTAGTCCTCACAGATGACCAGGGAGCATGGGCCCTCGGCGCGGCTGGAAATCAGGACATCCACACCCCAAACCTTGACCGCCTCGCCGCAACAGGCCTGCGCTCTTCGCGCTTCTTTTGTGTCTCACCAGTATGTTCACCAGCTCGCGCATCGCTACTGACCGGTCGCATTCCATCAGCCCACGGAGTACACGACTGGCTCAAGGGCACCGGGACCGGGCCAGAAGCCACGGACTACATCTCGGACGAAACCCTTGTCACCGACATCCTTGCTGACCATGGCTACCGGTGTGGGCTATCCGGGAAATGGCATCTGGGCGCGAATGACAAACCGCGCAAAGGCTTCGTCCACTGGTTTGCTCACGCAGCCGGAGGCGGACCGTACTTTGGAGCGCCCATGGTGCGCGATGGCGAGCCTGCCTCGGTTGACGAATATTTGACATACGCACTAACTGCGGACGCACGAAGCTTCATTGCTACGGAATCCGAACGCGACGAACCATTCTTCCTCGCCGTCATGTACACCGCTCCGCACATGCCGTGGAAAGACAATCACCCAACAGAGCTTACCGAGCTGTATCGCGACAGCGAATTTTCCAGTTGCCCGCAAGAGCAGGCACATCCTTGGCAGGTCATGTCGGATGACCACCCGATCGGCGGAGAACACGACACACACGAGGCACTGGTCGGCTACTTCGCTGCCGTAACCGGTGTGGACGCCGGTGTCGGTTCTTTGCTCGAAGACCTTGAAGTACTCGGCCTCAGTGAATCGACCTTGGTCATCTTTAGCAGTGACAATGGCTTCAATTGCGGTCATCACGGAATTTGGGGCAAAGGAAATGCGACCTACCCGCAGAACATGTACGACAGTTCTGTGCTGGTGCCTGCATTATTTGCACAACCCGGCCGCATCGCTCCGAATCAAGTCAGTGATGATCTGCTCTCTGGGTACGATCTCCTCCCCACAATTCTTGACTACATCGGAATCGCGGGAACTGTAGACCGGAACCGCGATCCGGGACGGAGCTTTGCCAGTCTTCTACTTGCGGATGAAAGCTGGGACCCGCGCAACGCGGTCGCCGTCTACGACGAGTATGGGCCAACACGGATGATTCGCACCCTCGAATGGAAGTATGTACACCGCTGGCCAGACGGGCCAGACGAGTTGTACAACCTGATCGAAGATCCCGGCGAACGCTCCAACCTTGCCAATGTGATCGAGTATCAGCAACATGCGGGCGAGCTTCGCACTCAGCTTTCATCATGGTTTGCGAAGTATGTCGAGGCTCAGCACGATGGCGAATCGTTACCAGTGAGAGGCGGTGGCCAGATCAGCCCTACTGGCACAGCGGGGGCATTCCTATGAGCAACGAACACACAACCAATCGCGACCGGAGCTTGCAGATCGCGCAACCAAACCCATCCTCAAATTTCTACACACAACTAATAATAAAATTGGAGCAAATAGATGCGTACTCGTAAAGTAATCGCAGCAACGACCTGCGCGCTTCTCGCGCTTGGTCTCGCAGCATGCAGCAGCGGATCCAAGAGTGACGACGCAGGGCCCCCGTCTAGCCAGAACGTTCGCATGGTCATGTTCCCCGGCCCTCAGGGCGATGCCTTGCAGAAAGTTGTCGACAACTACAACGACACTCAGGGGCTGAAGGACAACGTACAAGTGCAAACAGTGATGTTGTCACGGGCTGACACCTTCGGGAAGGAGGCGACGCAAATGGCGGCAAAATCATCAGACATCGATCTGTATTTCACTGCCTCGTACATCATTGGCCAACAAGCCCCGAACCTCGACCCCCTGACAACGGTCGACGAGTCCGCATACTTCGATTCTTCAATCGAGGGGCTGACCGTCAATGGAAAGCTGATGGCTCAGCCGTTGAACGTCAGCAACACGTTCTTGATTTATCGCAAGGATCTCATCGAGAAGCTCCTTGACGATCCTGCCGAGCACAAGCGCTACGAAGCGATTAGTCAGGAAGTGCTCGGGAAAGCGCTACAGCCGAAGGCACCTGATGACTGGAGCTGGGACGACTACACGGCGGCCGCTGCTTACTTCACCAAGCAGTACAACCCTGAATCCCCAACAAAATACGGCACCGCACTTCAGGCGAAAAATCTTTCCTTCAATGTGATGATCTGGAACGATCTACTCTGGTCGAACGGCGGAAATTGGATCAAGAACGGCAAGGCGGACCTAACCTCAGACGCGGCAGAGGCAGCGGTCAACACCTACCGCACGATTTACACGAAGGGACTGACTTCACCGGACTCATCGTCTGCAGAGTTCCCGGAGACACAAGCTGCGCTCCAGAACAATAACGCCGCATTCGCGCTCCAGTGGAGCACCGCTTTCAACTCACTAAATGATCCCAAAGCCTCGCCGAACATCGCTGGAAACATGGCGATTGCTCGCATCCCAGGCAAATTGCACTCTAACCATGCACACACGCAAGGCTTCGCGCTCAACAAATATTCAAAGAACAAGGACGGTGCTCTAACTTGGTTGAAGTTCCTGAATTCCGAGGCCGCCATGACGGAGTTCGCTGCAGCGGGTGGAATCCCCGCATCGCCTGGTGTGCTCGAGGCCAACGTTGCCAACAATCCGTCATTCCCCTACATCGCTGATCAAATCGCGAACTACGGGTTCAATGAACCTATCTTCAGCGGTACGTTCCAGGCACTAGGCAAGCTGGCAGCAAGCCTCTCTGGCGCATGGGTTGGTGAGAAGCCAGTGAAAGAGGCCCTCAAAGATGCCAACTCCGAACTCACGGCACTCCTCGATCAGTGAGATTACCCCAGATGTCGGCAACTAGAGCTTCTAAAGCCCGCGTTTCAGTCGCGGGCTCGGGCGCGCGCCCGGGTCCGCGCCCCGGCTCGAGTGCGGGCTGGATCCTGAGTAGTCCACTGCTGGTGTTCGTGCTGGGCATAGTGCTCTTCTCAGTCGTCTACGGTGTGGTGCTGAGTCTTCAGCACCGCACTGTGTTCGACCCGGAGGTGACGTGGACCGGCTTGCGCAATTTCGGCCACGTCCTCGCCGATCGCGCATTTTGGCAATCCAGCTGGTTCACCATCCAGTACTCAGTCATCGTGACAGTGATCGAAATCGTGCTCGGCGTCGCGCTCGGGTTGTTCTTCAATCGAACGTTCCCCGGCAAGCGCATACTCTTCTTAGCTACGATCTTGCCGATTACTATCGCCCCTGCACTCATCGCGGTAATGTTCCGGCTCATCACGAACGAGAACATTGGCGCTGTTCCTGCGATACTCCAGAACTTTGGCTTGGACATCTCGCTATACAGTCCGGGATCCGTAGTCCCGTTACTCGTCGTCTTAGACGTGGTCCACTGGACGCCATTCGTGTTCCTCATTGTCTACTCAGGGTTACAGTCATTCCCTGAGGAGATTCGGGAGGCTGCGCGCGTCGACGGCGCATCAAACTGGCAAATCACCTGGCGGATTGTGCTTCCGTTGATCAAGCCGGTCCTTTTCGCCGCAACGTTCTTGCGCTTCGTCGATACGGTGCGCACCTTTGACGTAATTTACGTGCTCACAGGCGGCGGGCCGGGTACAGCCACAGAAACCATCAGCATCTATATCTTCAAAAAGGCATTCGAAGACGGAAACTTCGGGGTGGCCGCAGCCGCTGGAGTGATCATGCTCACTGTAATGCTTCCCTTCATCCCACTACTCGTACGCAAACTAGGCCGGGCGGAAAACTGACCATGACAAAAATGACACAGGCGCCCACTCCTCAGCAGCAGACCGGCATCCTAAGCACGAGTGCCACAGACGGAACACGACGGCGACGACGCAAGGCACTCCGGTTGTGGAGTGTTACGGCACTTGCCGTTCTCATTAGCTTCCTCCTCAACCTGCCGCTGCTGAACGCCATCAACGTCAGTCTCAAGCCGGATGCTCAGATGAACGCACCGTTGAGCGCCCCTACGACACCAACTCTCGAGCATTATGCAAACGCGCTCGGTGCGGCCGGATACGATTTCCCAACCTTCTTTCTGAACAGCTTCCTGATCTCGCTCGGCACCGTTGGACTAATCCTGATTATCACCGTGCCAGCGTGTTACGCCGGACTCCGACTCCAGTTCGCCAAAGGGCTCGTGGTGACGAGCATCATCGGACTAAGGTTGCTCCCCGCGATCTTCTTTGCAATTCCGATCTACGTGCTTTTTATGACGACAGGGCTTCTAGATACCGTGGTTGGCCTTGTTCTCGCCAACACACTCCTCAACCTCCCGTTGGCGATCGTGCTGCTGTCCTCTGGTATCAACGATCTGCCTCAAGAAATCGAAGAAGCAGCGCGAGTCGACGGTGCATCGGTGTACCGAATCCTCCGGGCGATCGTGGTACCAATATTGGCACCGACCTTGGTTGCGGTGGCCGTGCTGACGTTTCTGTTCAGCTGGAACGAGTACCTTTTCGGCCTCATCCTCTCGTCGACGCAATCGACTCCGATCACCGTCGGTGCTGCGAATTTTGTCACTAGTTACGGGATCCGCTGGGGTGATCTCTCGGCGTTGACCGTGCTTTCGAGTATCGTTCCGCTCGGATTCGCGATCTTTGCGCAGCGGTTCCTGGTAAGCGGTATGACCGTGGGAGCAGTCAAAGGGTGAACGGCCTCGATCCGAAAGACAACCACAAGACGACGCAACCAACTCGCGACTGCGCCCGAAGCATGCTCATCAATCAGGTCCTCGGGTGGTGGCTCGACAACGCTTCAGATACTGACAACGGCGGTGTGTATACCTTCCTCCACTCAGACAACATCACGGTCGCCTCAACCGATAAATACGTATGGGCTCAGGGTCGCTGGACTTGGTTACTCGCGAGGTGCGCGCTGCTCGCCGAAGCTGGCCGACTGCCGGGGCTCGATACTGATCGAGTCCGTTCGCACGCCCTTCGCAGTGCCCGATTTCTAGCCGAACACACAACCCGTGGCGGTAGAGCTGTCGCGCTCGTGAGTCAAGCAGGGGCGCCTAAGCCAGTAGTCGCTGGGGATACGTTCCACAGCAGCATATTCGCTGATCTTTTCGTCGCACTGGGGTTATCGGCTGCTGCACGCCTTAATGAGGATGAGGCGTGGGCAGACCAGAGCGAACAGCTGTTGCGGACAGCGATGGACGTAATTAGCGAGCCATCCACACGCACCGATCCGCTGCCGTACATTGACGGCTATCAGTCGTTTGCGCCTCGAATGATCGCCCTGAATACAGCTATTGAAGTCTTCCGTCTGCGTCAATCCCCGAGTGCACGTAGCGCAGTCGATGCGCTCACTGAAGAGATCCAATCCCTGTTCGTACGCGGCACTGACCTTGCGGAGTTCGCGCCTTACCGCCCCGGGCTCTCGACCGAGTTGATCGCGAGACATCGGAATCCAGGACACGCATTGGAAGGATTGTGGTTCTTGCGAGACGTGTACTCGTCATTGCCAGGAATGCACGAGCGTCGCCCGTTGCCTTTAGAAGCATGGGGCACCACCGCCATCACCTCGACACTGGCTCGTGCATGGGATCCGGTCGAGGGCGGCTTATTCCGCTATGTCGACAAGGATGGCGGCATACCTCGGGGTTCCTTGAGTAACGAATCGTACGAGTCTTCAATTCTGTCAACTTGGGACCAAAAGCTTTGGTGGCCACACGCCGAAGCGCTTGCGGCACTGGAGTTCTGCGACGCTGAGGACCCGCAAATTGCTTATTGGAGCGGACTGGTGCGTAGTTATGTATTCGACAAATTCATTCGACCAAACGGTGATTGGAATAAGGTGCTCGATCGGCGCGGCCGAGCCGTCCATTCGGAACATTCAGCAATCGCCCCGCTCAGAGACTCGTTTCATCAGGGACGTGCGTTGCTGTTACTCGCAGTTGGTAGTGCAGACTACGCGAGTTGAAGTCAGGCAAGGGGACCCGACAGACGTAGCAGCCGTTACTTCACCTCGAACGGATCCCCGCCGACCCGGCCGCCGCGTTCGAGGGCGGTGATCGACGCCTGCTCGTCTGCGGTGAGCTCGAAGTCGAACAGGGCGAAGTTCTCCGCCATCCGTTCGCGCCGGTTCGACTTGGGGAACACGATGTGCCCCTCCTGGAGGTGCCAGCGCAGCACCACCTGGGCGGCGGACTTGCCGTGCGCCCGCGCGATCGAGGTGATCTCGGGAAGCTCCAGCAGCGGATACTTGCCCTGCCCGAGCGGGCCCCACGCCTCGGTGCGGATGCCGTGCTCGGCGCCGAAGGCCGTGACCAGCGGCTGCTGGTGGTACGGGTGCAGCTCGATCTGGTTCACCGCGGGAATCGTGTCGGTCTCGGCGATGAGCCGTGCGAGATGCGGGACCATGAAGTTCGAGACGCCGATGCTCCGCGCCTGGCCGCGCTCCCGAATCGTCTCCAGCGCCCGCCAGGATTCGACGTAGCGGTCCTGCGCGGGGGAAGGCCAGTGGATCAGGTACAGGTCGACCTGCTCCAGGCCCAGCTTGTCGAGGCTGCGCTGCACCGCATCGTAGGCCGACTGGGTTCCCTGGTCGTTGTTGTACAGCTTGGTGGTGACGAACAGCTCGTCGCGCGGGATTCCGGATGCCGCGATCGCCCGGCCGACGCCCTCCTCGTTGCGGTAGATGGCGGCCGTGTCGATGTGCCGGTAACCGGTCTCGAGCGCGTCGGAAACGATCCGCTCCGCCTCGTCCGGATCGACCAGGAACACGCCGAAGCCGAGCTGCGGAGTCTCGAAGCCGTCGTTGAGGGCGATGGTGGGAACCGTCATGACAGATGCCTTTCTTCTACGCCGTTGTACGCGCTGAGCGGGCGGATGAGGGCGTTGGCCGCCTGCTGCTCCATGATATGAGCCGTCCAGCCGACGATGCGGCTGGCCACGAACAGCGGCGTGAAGGTCCCGGTGTCGAACCCCATGAGGTTGTAGGCCGGGCCGCTCGGGTAGTCGAGGTTGGGCTTGATGCCCTTGCGGTCGTCCATCGCCCGCTCCAGCGCGTCGTAGAGATCGCCGAGATCCTGGCGGCCGAACTCGGCGATCAGGGTGTCGAGGGCGGCCTTCATGGTCGGAACCCGCGAGTCGCCGTTCTTGTAGACCCGGTGCCCGAAGCCCATGATCTTGCGCTTGGCGGCGAGCGCCGCATCCAGCCAGGCCTCCGCGTCGGCCGCCGTGCCGATCTCGTCGAAGGTGTGCATGACGGCCTCGTTGGCGCCGCCGTGCAGCGGGCCTTTGAGGGCGCCGATCGCGCCGGTCACGGCCGAGTACAGATCGGCGAGGGTCGAGGTGATCACCCGCGCGGTGAAGGTGCTCGCGTTGAAGGAATGCTCCGCGTACAGGATCATCGAGATGTCGAAGGCGTTGACCACCGCCAGCTCGGGAACCTCGCCGAAGGTCATGTGCAGCAGGTTCGCCGAGAATCCGAGGTCTTCCCGCGGCTCGACGAGCTGTTCGCCGCGGCGGCGGCGCTGATCGTAGGCGACGATGCCGGGCAGCTGCGCGAAGAGGTAGATAGCGCGGCCCTCGTTGAGCTTCGGGTCGGAGATCCCGTCCGGCTGCCTCAGGGTGGGGTCGGTGGCGCCGAGCACGCTGACCGCGGTGCGCACGACATCCATCGGATGCGCCGTCAACGGCAGTTCGTCGATGACCCGCTTCGTGCGCGCATCGAGCGGTCGCAGCGAGCGCTCCAGCTTCTCGAACTCCTCGAGCTGTGCCGGAGTGGGCAGTTCGCCGTGCCAGAGCAGGAAGGCGACCTCCTCGAAGGTGCAGTTCTCGGCCAGCTCCTGCACCGGGTAGCCGCGGTACAGCAGGGAGTTGCTCTCGGGGTTGACCTTCGAGATCGCCGTGTAGTCGACGACGACCCCGGCGAGGCCCTTGTGGATTTCTGTGTCGGTCATGCTGCTCCTCATGCTCGTTCGGTCCCTGAGCTTGTCGAAGGGCCGATGGTATGCGCTTCGACAGGCTCAGCGAGCGCTGGGCACCGTGAAGTTGAAAACGGATGAATCGAATGTGCCGTACGCCTCATAGTCCAGCAGTTCGTACAGCCGGGCGCGAGTCTGCATCTCGCCGACCGCAGCCTGCTGGGTGCCCTCCGACGCGATGAGATCGAGCGTACGCTCGGCCGCCCCCATCGCGCTGCGCAACAGGGTGACCGGGTAGATGACGATGTTGACACCGACGCCGGCGAGCTGCTGCGTGGTGAAGAGCTCGCTCTTGCCGAACTCGGTCATGTTCGCGAGGATCGGCACGTCCACGGCCTTCCGCACGGCCTCGAACTCGGCCAGGTCGCGCATCGCTTCAGGGAAGATCGCGTCGGCCCCGGCATCCACGAGCGCCTTGGCCCGGTCGATGGCGGATGCCATCCCGTCGATCGCCCGGATGTCGGTACGCGCCATGATGAGCAGGTTCGGGTCGCGCCGGGCCTCGGTCGCCGCCCGGATGCGCTTGGTGGCCGTGCCCTCGTCCACCACGGACTTGCCGTCCAGGTGACCGCAGCGCTTGGGGTTCACCTGGTCTTCGATGTGGATGCCGGTGACTCCGGCGTTCTCGAGCTCCTGCACGGTGCGGGCGACGTTCATCGGCTCGCCGAAACCGGTGTCTGCGTCGACCAGGGTGGGCAGCGAAGTCATCCGGTTGATCTGCTGGGCGCGGCCCGCCACCTCGGTGAGGGTGGTGAGCCCGATGTCCGGCAGGCCGAGGTCCGCGGAGATCACGGCGCCGGAGATGTAGACGCCCTCAAACTTCTTCTCCTCGATGAGCCTCGCGCTCAGCGGGTTGAACGCGCCGGGGTAGCGCAGCAGCTGGCCGGTGGCGAGATGTTCGCGCAGCAGCTGCCGCTTGGTGGCCGGGGTGATGTGCGAGTACAGCATTGTTAGAAGATCCCTCTCGATAGTGCGGGGAACGGTATCGCAGGGGCGATCGTGAGTCCACCCAATTCTGCTGCGCTCAATCCTGCCGCACCCTGCTCGGGAAGGCGCTGCACCGTGTCGAGAAAACGTTCGATCTCGGTCGGCTCGAGCACGCCATCCGCGAGGCTCCTGAACTTGGCGATGTACTGCTCGCGGGCGAACGGGCGGGCGCCCAGCGGGTGGGCGTCGGCGACCGCGATCTCGTCGACGATGCGGGTGCCGTCGGCGAGGTCGATCTCGACCCGGCCGCCGAAGGCCTTCTCCTTCGGATCGAGCGAATGGTAACGGCGGGTCCACTCCGGGTCTTCCTCCGTGCTGACCTTGTGCCACAGCGCGACGGTGTCCGGGCGGGCGGCGCGCTCCGGCGCGTAGGAGCGCTCGTGGTGCCATTCGCCGTCCTGCAGCGCGACCGCGAAGATGTACGGGATCGAGTGGTCGAGGGTCTCCCGGCTGGCCGTCGGGTCGTACTTCTGCGGGTCGTTCGCTCCGGAGCCGATCACGTAGTGGGTGTGGTGACTGGTGTGCAGCACGACCTGTTTGATCAACTCCGGTCCCTGAGCTTGTCGAAGGGCGGGATGCTGCTGCCCGAGCTTGCGCGCGAGGTCGATCCAGGCCTGCGCCTGGTACTCGGCGGAGTGCTCCTTCGTGTAGCTGTCGAGGATGGCGCGCTTCGCCTCGCCGCGCTCCGGCAGCGAGACCTCGTAGCGCGCGTCGGGGCCGTCGAGCAGCCAGGCGATCACGCCGTCCTCGCCCTCGTAGATCGGCGTCGGGCTGGTCTGGCCGCGCATGGCCCGGTCGACCGCCTCGACCGCCATCTTGCCGGCGAACGCGGGCGCGTAGGCCTTCCAGCTGGAGATCTCGCCCTTGCGCGACTGGCGGGTGGCCGTGGTCACGTGCAACGCCTGACCGATGGCCTGGAAGATCGTCTCGGGCGGCAGGCCGAGCAGCGTGC
>Ga0157371_10002912_pt1 | contig 15995 bp, 10 predicted proteins | sample C45metaG_FD_113462 | JGI IMG/M metagenome (GOLD analysis project Ga0157371, IMG submission 113462) | Corn rhizosphere microbial communities from Kellogg Biological Station, Michigan, USA - C4-5 metaG | ecosystem: Host-associated > Plants > Roots > Rhizosphere > Soil | place: USA: Michigan...
AAAGCCGAACACATCGAACTCGCCAACATCTACATGCATCGCGGCGTATCACCCGAACTGGCGCATCAAGTGGCCGATCAATTGATGGCCCATGACGCATTGGGCTCTCACGCCCGGGACGAGTTGGGCATCAGCACCACCCTCACCGCCAAACCCTTGCAGGCCGCCCTGGCCTCCGCCGCCAGTTTCGTGGTGGGTGCCGCGTTGCCTCTGGCCGTGACTTTCTTCGCGCCGCAGCACAGCGTCGGGACCTGGATATCGGTCATGTCATTGGTGTTTCTCGGGACATTGGGCGCCATTGCCGCCAAGGCAGGCGGGGCCAAAATCATGACCGGCGCCTGGCGGGTGACATTCTGGGGGGCTCTGGCCATGGGGATTACGGCACTGGTGGGGCACTTGTTTGGCGCAGTGGTCTAGCGGGTGCGCCCTCCAAAAACATAGGGCGCCCGCTAGCCAAAGGGGCGCCCTTTGCAGGTTGACGACCTAAACCACGCCGACGAAATCGCTCGCTGTCAGGGCGACGTGCCCGACCAGATCAATTTGGAAGTCGGCGCCATTACCGTTGTTTACATTGCCCTCCACATACGTGTGATCGACCCCGCCGACGTTGACGAAGTGGTACTTCAATTGCGCCTGGTTACTGAACTCGTTGCCAGCGCCATTCCACTCGCCGAGGAAGGTGAAGTCCTGATTACCGGCCGAACCTGCGCCGGAGGTCCGGGCATCGATCAGGGACAGATCGATGTGGTCGGTACCCTGCGCAAAGTCGGTGATCACGTCACGGCTTGCGGCCGAAGTACCCGAGTCGTTGATCGAGCTGAACGCAAACATGTCCGCCCCCGCACCGCCGGTCAAGGTGTCGCGGTTGCCATTGCCGGTCAAGGTGTCGGCACCGCCACCACCACTCAAAGTGTCGATGCTGCCCTGCCCGGTCAGCGCGTTATTGGCGTTGTCGCCGGTCAGGCTGTTGGTGCCGCTGCTGCCGATGACATTTTCGACGCCAGTCAACGTATCGTTACCGGTTTGCGAACTGCTGGCCAGGCCAGTGGACAAGTTGACCGTGGCGTTGGCCGAGGTCCCTGACAAGTCGTAGGTATCGGTGTCGCCACCGCCGTCGTAGCTGTCGTTGCCATCATTGACCGACGCCCGGAAGGTGTCATTGCCAAGGCCACCGAACAGGCTGTCCAGGCCTTGCCCACCGACCAGGGTGTCGTCGCCGCTGCCACCGTCCATCCAGTCGTTGCCGCCCTGGCCTTGCAACACGTTGCTCACGCCATCGCCCTGAATGTGATCATCGGCAGAGCTGCCGGTGACGTTCTCGATCCCGGTCAGGGAGTCGTTGCCAGTCTGGGTGCTGGTTGAAGTGCCGACGAGTAAATCAACCGTCGCCGGGGCCGATGTAGCGGACAAATCGTAGGTGTCGGTGCCCGTGCCACCGTCATAGTGGTCGTTGCCGTCGTTCAGCGAAGCCAGCATCGTGTCGTTGCCTGCCTCACCAAAGACCGTGTCGTTGCCGGCCAGCCCGCTGAGTTGGTTGTTACCGCTGTTGCCATGGATCACGTTGTCCAGCGCGTTACCGGTGCCGTTGATGTTGTTCGAGCCCAGCAAGGTCAGGTTCTCGACGTTGGCACCCAGGGTGTAGCTGACCGAGGACATGACGGTGTCGGTGCCTTCGTTCAGATTCTCCTGAACCACATCGCCATTGGCATCGACCATGTAGACGTCATTGCCAGCGTTGCCGCGCATCGTATCGTTACCGGCGCCGCCATCCAGCAAGTCGGAACCCAGCCCGCCGTTGAGGACATCATTGCCCGAGTAGCCCAACAGGATGTCCTGATAGCTGGTGCCGGTAAGCGTATCACCGAAGAAGAATGAGTTAGTGCCCTCGATGAAGCGCCCCACCGCCTCCGACGGGTCTGACGTCAGTTGTTCCACCGTGCCGTTGTTGTCGGTGTAAGTGGTGACGACCCGCAGCTGCTGGCCGAACTGCGCCGAGGTGGGTGCAAAGGTCGAAGCATTCGCCCCGGCGATACTCAACCAGGTCGCCCCCACCAGTGCTTGCCACTGATAGGAGAACCCGCTTGGTCCGGGCAAGCCGTCAGCGTCCTGAATGGCCGAGGTATTGGCGGTCAGCCGGTATTGGGCCGGCACCGGACGACTTGGGGTGGTTGGTGCGGTGGCATAACCCGACAGCACCACATTGCCGGTTGGCAGATGGTTGGTGATGTTCAGGTTGACCGTGCGGTCGGCGAAACGCAGTTTCTCCACACCGATCACGATATCGGTGCCATCGATGTTAGCCGCACCGACCCGCAAATCCACCACTTTGAACGCCGTGATCAACTCGCCACCCGGCCGGGTGTCGGTGAACTTGGTGATGCTGTAATTGGCATAGTTGCCCGAGTATATCGCCGTGTCCGCCGCACCATCAGCGGTGCCGGCTGCTTGATGGTTATCGCCCAGAATGAAGTCGGGGCGGGCGGCCTGCAGACCGGTGAAGTGTTCGGCAAACCCTTGACTGGCAAGCAGGTGATTCAGATCGGCGAGCTTGATCGAGTCACCGACAATCACGTCATTGCCGCCGTTGCCCTGGGAGACATCGTCACCGCTGCCACCAATCAGCCAGTTTTCCGTGGCATTACCGATCAGGCCCGCCAAAGGGTTAGCCGGGGTGACCGTGTTCGCGCGGCTGTCGCTGAAGCGTGAACCGACCAGGCCTTCAATGTCGGTCAGCAAGGCGTTGAACGGCTGGAACAGTACTGAAGTGCCCGGTGCCGCCACGATGTTCTGATTGTTGAGGTCTGCTGCCGCATCCAGCGCAATGTTCACATCGCTGAAGGCGGCAATGTCGAAGCCCACATCGCCAAGGGCTTCATCACCGTCACCCTGACCAGGTGCGCCACCCAGGCCCGGCAGCAAAATGTCGTCGCCGACACCGCCAAACTCCTGGTCGCCGGTGGAGCCGCCGGAAATGATGTCGTCGCCGTCCTCACCGAACAGAATGTCCGGGCCGTCGCCGCCGTAGATCTCATCACTACCGTCGCCGCCATGCACCAGGTCGGTGTCGCCACCGGCATCGATGTAGTCATTGCCGGCGCCACCGTACAACTCGTCGATCCCGGCTTCACCGTAGAGATGGTCATTGCCGTTACCGCCAATCACCACATCGAGGGCACCGGCACTGGTCCCGGCATAGATGGTGTCATCCCCTTCCCCGCCATCGAGGAAGTCTTCGATATCACCTCCATAGATCACGTCGTTGCCGTCGCCGCCGTAGATATGGTCGGCACCGGCCTTGCCATCAAGGATGTCGTCGCCGCCTTCGCCGTAGATCGTATCGTCACCATCACCGGCGTCGAGCCAGTCGTTGTAGTCGGTGCCCGACAATACTTCGTGGGAGTTGTAGCCCACTGCCGCGGTGCCATCGGGGTTCTCGCCCTGGTCCGGACGATAGTCACGGATATAGGTTTGAGCGGTATGCGTTTCCGGATTGGTCAGGCTGACCAGCAAACCGTTACCGCCGATCCCGCCCGTACCGCCACTTGAGTAAACGCCCACGTGATTGGCCGCAATCAGCGTGCCGTATTTGTGCTCGCTCTTGTACGCCGTATCCGTGGCGCCGGAGTCGGTATTGCTCAGTTCGATGTAGCTGTCGGCGTAACCGAATACATCACCGGCCAGGTGCCGAGCGTCGGTGGTGCGCTCAATGATGTCCTTGAACTGCTCGGTCACCACCTGCTCGTTGAGGTTGGTCATCGCCGGCAAGCCGAGGTCGAGGCGGAACAGGTAGTAGAAACGGTCACCGTCCATCAATCGTTCCATCTGATCCTCGAAGATGGCGTTGAAGGTGGTGCCCAGTTGCCCGGTGTAGACGTGTTTTTCCGCCAGGCCGCCGATCCACAGATCGATCGCGTTGTAGCCGTCGTAACCGGCCACATGATTGCCGTTGGCATCCGCCGCACCGGAAAGGAAATACGCCGCCTGTTCGGCCGTGACGCTGCCACCGGCATAGTTGACGGTGACGCCCGAGACATCGGCATCGATGATCGCCTGTGCGTGGGCCTTGTCACCGTCGAAAGAGTACGCGGCGATGAAGTTCACCAGGGATTCGGGGTGAATCATGTTGTTGGCGAAGTCACTCCAGCTGGTATAGGGCGTCAGGCCGTCCACGATCAGGTTGGTGTGATGCTGCGCACCGGCCGGCGACGCCCGCTCGGCAATCAGTGCATCGTGAATCTGCTGACGCGCCTGGTTCAGGGTCGGCAGGCCCAGGTCGCGGCCACGGGCCAGGTTGATGGTTGCCAGATCCAGTGGCTGACCGAGCAAGCCTTGTTGCAGGGCCGGGGTGACGAACTCATCGATTTCGTTGCTGATCTGCCGGGTCATGCCCAACGCAATAGCCGTCGGCCCGATATCGGCGAAACCGCCAGGATTGAGAAAGGCCTGCTCCAGCGCATAGTGGGTAATCGCGCCGGTCAAGTCGTAGCCGCCACTGGCATTTTTCTCCAGGGCATCGATGGTTTCGCGCAGTTGCGAGTGGCCGAAGCGGAACGCCGCCTGGCCGTATTCCAGCGAAATGTTGGCGTTGATGCCCGAGTCGTAAGTCACGAACTCTGGCAGGTCCGGAGTGATCAACCGGGCGTACTGGTCGATCGCAACGTGTTGATACTCCATTTCCACCGTCAGCTTGGCGGCATAGAACAGCTTGTCCTGATCCCAGGACACCGTCACGCCATCGGCCAGGGTGAAGTTGCCGTTGGCATCGGTGTAAAAACCGCCGCTGCCGTTGCTCACCTGTACCTGCCAGTTGTGCCGCACATTGACGTCGGTCTGCCCCAGCACTTCGTTCTGCAGGTTGATCAGTTGCACGTTGTGGTCTTCGTGGAAGACGTGGTGAATCGCGGTCAGGCCGAAGTTTTCGTTCACCCGACCGTCACCGGCAATGTAGTGGTCGCCCACCGATTGCAGCAGCAACTCATTGGCCACCGCAAAATCGGCACTGCCGGGCGCAGCGCTGATGGAGAAGTCGGCAAAGTTGACGAAGCTGAACAGGTTCTTCGGCCCTGAGTTGTCGTAGGTGATGACCATGCCATAAGGGTTGTTCGCATCGAAGGTGATGCTGGTGATGTGCGCATCCAGCGACATCAGCTTCGCTTGATCGATATGCACACCGTCGAAGTGCGGGTTCATGTCCAGCAGAATCGCTTCGCGGGTATACACCACTTGCACGCCGGCGGTGTTCGGGTCGGCATCCAGCACATGGCCGTTGGCATCCCGGACGCGGAAGTTGGCGATGTCGTCCCAGGTCAGGTCGTCACGACCGGTGGCCAGCACATGGGCACGCAGTTCGCTCAGGGTCGGCAGGGTCTGGTGGGTCAGCACGCCGTTGAGGGTCCAGGCGGCTTCGTCACTCAAGGTCGTGCCGTCGAACAGCGCCGCTCCGGCGATGAACTGGCCAGGGTGATTCGGGTCCGCCACCCACTGCCGCAGCAATTGGGTCACGGCGTCGTTGGAGCCGTAAGTCTGGTTCTGATCGATGTACGGCGAGTCGAGGTTGACGTATTGCGCCTGGCCTTGCCCGTCCACTTCGCTGACCGAGGCGCGGTGCACCTTGATCGAATAAACCGGCTGCCCGTCCGGGCCAATCGAGCCGTACAACGGATCATTCGGTGCCAGGGGAATGGTGATCGTGGCGTTCTGATTGGGCTTGTTGATGAAGTCCAGCCCGTGGTCGAAAAACTGCCCGAACAAGGTGAACCAGCCGGTTGTCGACGGGTCGCCGCTAACGGTGTTCTGGTTGCGAATGTAGTACTGGCCGGAGTCCGGCGAGGTGGTATCGACTTCGCCAATGGTGCCGAGGATGCCCGGATCAGTGACGATCGCCACGCCCGTGGCGGTGTGCTGGATATGCCCGTTGGCATCGGTGGCGAAGGTCACCCCGCCACTGACGATGGTCTGGCTGATCATCCGTGGTGTGTAGTCCACCAGCGAAGCTGTCGGATCGCTATACAGTGAACTACTGTCAGTCATGGGTGTGGCGCCGACGGGAACGCCTGGCCCGGCCAACGCAGCGTTACCCAGGTTTTGGTGAACGTAATGCGTGTAGTCCGAGTGGGTCAGGCGAATGAAGTTCTGACCGAAGCTGCCCCAGGCCTGACCGTCCTGGGTCAGGTTGTTGAAGTGGCCGGAGACGTCGCGCAAGCCGATCGGGTCCCGCGCGCCGTTGTACCAGCGGGTTTCGCCGGCCGGGATATCCAGCGGGTTGAAACTGCCGAGAATCCCGAGCACATGGACATTGCCGTCCGAACCGCTGTAACCATAAAGCGGTTCACCGGCGGCGTTATAGCCCACGACATGAATGGTCGGAAACGTAACCTGCTGCTCAAGAAACGAAATATCGTTTTGATTGAGGGTGAAGCGCTTTAGCTCATACATGGCAATCTCCAGATATCCGTTGAGTTGCAGGGTTTTCAAACCGACTTATCACGATGATCAGGGAACTGAACCAATGGCAAAAGATGCAAAAGTCGAATCAAAAATCGAGACTTTTGTCGGTGATCAGATTGAGACTTTGGTCGAGCCACCTCCGGCTAACGAAGGTGGCCGCAAGACAATCTGGCGCACCCGGTTCAAGACCCGGGCGCGCAACCTCAGCCGCTCTACGCAGTTCGTGATTGCCGCCGCATTGATCCTGGGACTGACGATGTTTTTTGTCGGCAAACTGGTGAGTGCGCGGATAGAACGGGCCGCTGTGCAAAGCGCCGCAGAGGCCGGCGCCCACTACATGGAAGCGTTTCTGGAACCCTATGTTCAGGAGATGAGTCGCGAAAACGGACTGTCGCCCTCAAGCGTCAAATCCCTGGATCGCCTGATGGAAAGCCGTTCGCTGAAACGGCACATCGTCTCGATCAAGATCTGGCGTGCGGACGGCACAGTGGTTTACAGCACCGCCAAATCCCTCACCAATCGCCAATTCCCGATGGATGAAATCGCGGATGCGCTCAAGGGCAACGTGGTCACCGACCTCGAGGACCTGGATCAGGAAGAGAACGAGTTCGAGCGAAAACTGAACGTACCGCTCTATGAAATCTATGCGCCGCTGCGGGAGTTCAACACGGGGAAAATTATCGCGGTGGGTGAGTTCTATGAAATGGCGGCCAGCCTGGAGCAGGAAATCAATCGTATCCGCCAGCAAGTATGGATGGTGGTCGGCGCCGCGACGTTGGCGATGCTGACGTTGCTGTTCTTCCTTGTCCGGCGCGGCGACAAAATCATTCAGCGTCAGCAAGTAGCTTTGCGGTTAAGACTGCAGGAGCAAACCCGGTTGCACATCAGCAATGCCGCGCTTCAACGCAAGATGGCCACGGCGACTCAGGAGTTTTCACGAATCAATGAACTCACCCTGCGCCGCATCGGAGCGGACCTGCACGACGGCCCGGCACAATTGCTGACACTGATTCTGATCCGGCTTGATGACCTGGCTGAAAACTGCACGGCAGTCGATCAGGAGTCCCTGGAAACCATCCGCGGTGCCGCCACCGATGCATTGCGTGAGGTGCGGGATCTGTCGCGGGGGCTGGCACTTCCGGAAATCAACGACCTGAGTCTGCCGCAGGAATTGCAATTGGTCGCACAGCGACACGAGCAACGCACCGGCACCAAGGTCAAGTTGACGCTGGGGCCGTTGCCCGAGGTTACGTCACTGCCACTCAAGCTCTGTCTTTACCGGTTTGTGCAGGAAACCCTCAACAACGCCTACCGCCATGCCCAGGGCCAAGGCCAGGCCATCACCGCCGATTACATTGACGGGTTTTTATACATCAGCGTCAAAGACAGTGGGTCGGGCATGGCGGCTGACGCCATGGTGGTCGAAACAGCGGGCCGAACCCGACTGGGGCTGGCAGGCTTGCGCTATCGCGTTGAATCTTTGGGCGGGGTGTTCAGCCTCGAATCGTCCACCGCAGGGACGTCGGTGAATGCACAATTCAAGCTTTAGTCAGGAGCCACTCGGGACATCTACGTGAGTACCCACCCCTATGTGCAAGCGACCCACGGCCTCGCGTTCCCAATAACGGCGAAGGGCCGTTACCGCCTCGACACGGTTGCGTGCGTGCAGCTTCTGCATCACACACGTCATGTAGTACTTGACGGTTTTTTCGCTGATCAACAGCTTCGATGCCACTTCCTTATTGGTCAGGCCCTTTGAGACCTCACGAATGATCTGTTCCTCTCGATGGGTGAGGTCGATCTTGCGAACTTCGGCTTCATGCTTCTTGAAGTTGCTCAGCAGCTTATTGGCAAATTCAGGGGTGATGTAAGTATCGCCCCTGGCGATCGAACGGATCGCCAGCACCAGATCCGGCCCACTCACACCTTTCAAAACATAGCCACGCGCACCGGCTTCAAGCGCCGAATAGGCGTCATCTTCGGACTCCGACACCGTCAGCATCAGCACCTTTACGTCCGGAAGCTGGGTGGATATGAACCGCACAGCGGCAAACACATCGCCCGGCATATTGACGTCCATCAGCATCACGTCCGGTCTCATTCGCATCGCGATCCCCCGGGCTTCATCCGCGCTGCCACCCTGCTCCACGACTTGGAAATCCGCCCTTTTCCTCAGCGTATTGGCAACGCCTTCACGCAACAGAGGATGATCATCGGCAATGCCAATCCGGATGAATGGGTTCATGACAAGCTCCTGAAAGGACCAAGAATTCGAATACTCATTGATTAATAGCAGGTAACCCACAAGGAAGCTGGGCGCCGGTCGGAAGTGCCGCAGGATTCGCGATCAAAATTAGACTTAAGTCGGGCGATTTTCATCCGTCAATAAGCAATCATCATTACAACCAACCACAACAAACGCAGACAACTCCTTGTTTTTTAACGGCGTAAAAAGCGTCAAAAAAACGGCTTCACTAAAAACCCGGCCCCCCCTCCATCCGACCAACAGTCGTTCCCCTACGCTGAGGTACATAAATCCACGGCACGGGGAGCTTCCGATGGACAAGAAAACCCAGCAGCGATCCGAGGTAACCGAGGTTCTTTTTCGGCTGCGCCATACGTTCTATTCGCTGGCTGGGTTCAGTGGGGTCATCAACGTGCTGATGCTGGCGCCGGCAATCTACATGCTGCAGGTATATGACCGGGCGCTGGTCAGCAGCAATGTCACGACGCTGCTGATGCTGACCCTTCTGATGATTGGTTTGTACACCTTGCTGGCCATGCTGGAAGTGGTGCGCACCCGCGTGCTGATCCGGGTTGGCAACCGGCTGGACATGGCCCTGAACCGCCGTGTCTTTACCGCCGCGTTCGAGCGCAACTTGCAGCGTGCCGGAGGCAACCCGGCCCAGGCCCTGCAAGACTTGTCGCAGGTACGACAATTTCTGACCGGCAATGCCTTATTCGCGTTCTTCGATGCGCCGTGGACGCCCATTTACCTGTTCGTCGCCTACCTGATCCACCCGTTGCTCGGCATCGTCACCCTGTGCGGTTCGCTGATTCTGGTGTCCCTGACCTGGCTCACCGAAATCGCCACCAAAAAGCCGTTGAACGAGGCGAATCTGGCGTCACAAATCTCGGGCACCTTCGCCAACAACAATCTACGCAACGCCGAAGTCATCGAAGCGATGGGCATGTTGCCGGCCATCACCCAACGCTGGTTCGGCAGCCACCTGAGGATTCTGGAGATGCAAACCCTGGCCTCCGACCGGGCGGCCTACATCAGTGGCCTGGGGCGTTTCGTGCGGATCGCCCTGCAATCGCTGATCCTCGGCACCGGCGCCTTGTTAGCGATCGAAGGCTCGATTACGCCGGGCATGATGATCGCTTGTTCAATCCTCAGCGGTCGCGCGCTAGCACCGGTGGAGCAACTGATCGGCGCCTGGAAACAACTGCTGACCAGCCGTCGCGCCTGGTCGCGGCTCAAGCAACTGCTGCAAGAATTTGCGCCCCGAGCCGATGCGATGAAGCTGCAACGCCCATTGGGCATGCTCTCGGTGGAGCATCTGCACGCCGGGGTGCCAGGCATGAGCCAATCGATCATTCGCGGGCCGCACTTCAGCCTGTCTCCGGGCGAATCCTTGGGCATCATCGGCCCGTCCGCGTCAGGCAAATCTACCCTGGCACGCCTGTTGGTGGGTATCTGGCCGGCACAAAGTGGCAAGGTGCGGCTCGACGGTGTGGACGTCTACCTGTGGAACAAGGAAGAACTCGGCCCCTGGATCGGTTACCTGCCCCAGGACGTAGAACTGTTCGAAGGCACCATCGCCGACAACATCGCCCGCTTCGGCGAGGTCGATAGCGACGCGGTGATCGTGGCGGCCAAAAGGGCCGGTGTACACGACATGATCTTGCGCTTTGCCCATGGTTACGACACCCACCTGGATGTCGACGGCAACCCGCTGTCCGGCGGGCAACGTCAGCGCATCGGCCTGGCCCGTGCGCTGTACGGCGAGCCGTCGATCATCGTGCTGGACGAACCGAACGCCAACCTCGACGACGCCGGGGAAAAAGCCCTCATCGAGGTCCTTGAAGACCTCAAGCACCGGGGTTGCACGACGGTGCTGATCAGCCATCGCCCGAGCATCCTCGGCACCGTCGACAAAGTCCTGATGCTGCGTGAAGGCAGCACCCAATTGTTCGGCCCCCGAGAGGAAGTGTTTGCCGCATTGCGCCAGACCAGCGTACTGCCGACCGTGGGCGCGCCGACCCTGTCAGCCGTTCGAGGGAGAGAATAAATGGGCGCCTTGAGTCTCGATCCGCGTAGCCAGGAGTTGGTGCGCGCGGCGGCCAATATTGATGTCGACGACCATCGCCCGGCACGCTGGGGGGTGCTGTTGGTGATCCTTGGATTTGGCGGGTTTCTGCTCTGGTCATGGCTGGCGCCACTGGATGCCGGCATCGTCGCCACCGCCACGGTGAAGATCACCAGCAACCGCAAAGCCATCCAGCACCTCACCGGCGGCAGCGTCGAAGCGATTCTGGTGCGCGAAGGCGACAGCGTCAGCAAGGATCAGGAACTGGTGCGGCTTGACGCCACCCAGGCACGCTCGGAACAAGGGGTGGTAAACGCGCAGTACATCGCCACCAAAACAATGGAAAACCGCCTGGAAGCCGAACGCGATGGTGCCGCCGACGTGGTCTTCGACCCCGCCATGTTGCAGCGCTACGCCAGCAACAGTCACCTGAACGACGCCATCAACCTGCAACGTCACCTATTCGCCACACGCCGCACCAGCCTTGAGGGCGAAGTCGGCATCCTGCGCGAGTCGCTCAACTCCGCCGAAGCGCAGATCAAGGGTTTGCAGCACATCTACAACGCCCGTTCGGCGCAGCTCGGGTTTCTCAATCAGGAACTGGTCGGGGTCCGCCAACTCGCCGCCGAAGGCTATGTACCCCGCAACCGTATGCTCGAACTTGAACGCACCGGGTCTGACCTCAACGCCTCGCAAGCCGACAACCTCAACAACATCGCCAGGGCGCGGGGCCAGGTCGCCGATATCAAGCTGCGCATCCTTCAGCGCGAGTTCGACTACCGCAAGGAAGTGCAGTCACTGCTGGCCGACGTGCAGAAAGAAAACAGCGCTCTCACCGACCGTTTGCAGGCGCTGGATTATCAAGTCCGGCACACGGTGATCCGCTCGCCCATCGACGGTATGGTCCAGGGCCTGAGCGTGTCGACCATCGGTGGCGTGATTGCTCCCGGGTTCAAGATCATGGAAATCGTGCCAGCCCACGAACCGTTGCAGATCGACGCGATGATTCCGGTGCAAGCCATCGACCGCATGACGCCCGGCCTGCCGGTGACCATTTCGTTCCCCGCGTTCAATCATGTGCAAACACCGAACATTCCGGGCCAGGTGCTGACCATTTCCGCCGACCGCCTGGTCAGCGACGACAATAAACAGCCCTATTACCTGGCACAGATCGAAGTGACGCCAGCCGGCATGGTCATGCTGGGCAGCAACCATATACGTGCGGGAATGCCCGCCTCGGTCACCATCAAGACCGGTGAACGCAACATGCTCAGTTACCTGTTGAAGCCGCTGCTGGACCGCGTCGACAGCGCGTTCAAGGAGCAGTGACGTGAGCAACGGCCGTCGTTTTATTGGTTTCACCACGTTGCTGTGCCTGGCTCAGTCGGCGGCGGCACTGGACCTGCGCGAGTCCTGGAACTTGATGCAGTTCCAGGGCCCGACCTACCTGTCTGCCGGGCACGAAAGAGATGCCGCCCTGGAAAACCGCGCTATTGGCCAATCCGGGCTGCTGCCGAAAATCGGCATCACCGCCTTCGACAACCACATTAACGGCACGCAAAAACAACCGGACTTTTTCGGCAACAGCCAGACCAGCGACCTGAACTACAACTCGCGGGGGGCGACCCTGCAACTGCGCCAGCCGCTCTTCAACAAGCAGAAAACAGCCGAATACCGCCAAGGCAAATATCAGGCCGAGTACGGTGTGGAAGTGTTCGACGGCAAGGCGCAGGATGCCGCCGTGAAACTGGCCGGGCGCTACTTCGACGTACTGCTGGCCCACGAAACCGTGGTGCTGGCGACGGCCAAACTCAACTCTTTCAATGAACAAGTGGCCTCAACCCAACGACGCAAAGACCTGGGGGACGGCACCATCACCGACGTCGACGAAGCGGTGGCCCGCCGCGACCTGGCCCAGGCCGAGCTGATCGAAGCCGAGGACAGCGTGACCGTGGCCCGACGTCTGTTGCAGGAATACCTGGGCCAGACGCCCGATGAAATCGCCACCCTGCAGGACACCTTCCCGACGCCTCCTCTGCAACCGGACAACCTGCAGGAATGGATCGTCCGCGCAGGCACCGACAGCCCCTCGATCCGCGCCCGGCGCTTGAATGTCAACACCGCCGACGAAGAAGTCGCCAAGGCCAAAGCCGGTCACTGGCCAACCCTTGATCTGGTGCTGGGTTACACCGCCGCCGACAGCGAAACCCTGTCCACCCAAAACCAGCGCAACCGCTACAGTTCCGCCGGGGTGGAGCTGAACATCCCGTTGTACAGCGGCGGCTACGTCAGCGCCCGCGCCCGTCAAAGTGTCGCCACCCGGGATCAAGCCGAAGAGGACCTGAACGCCACCCGCGAAGAAATCATCTCCGGCACCACCCGTGAATTTCGCGGTGTACAGAGCGGCGAAGCGCGCATTCGTGCGCTGGAAAAAGCAGTCAAATCCAGCGAGCGCTCACTGGAGTCCTCGAAAAAAAGCTTCCTCGCCGGCACCAGCACCAACGTTGACATCCTCAACGCCCAGGAACAGATCTACACCGCCCGCCGCGACCTGTTCGAAGCGAAACTGCGTTACCTGCTGGCCAAACTGCGGCTGGCTGCCAATGTGGGTGCGCTAGGGGATGACGACATCGCCAGTGCCAATGCTTACCTGGGGCCGAAGTTGTCGTTTTGAGATGCACTTAATGTTTGTCGTAGGTCACACGCAAATGCCGGACATAGATGTTTGAACTGGGGAAATATTGGAAAAGGAATATAGGGGCAAATATTGGGGACAGATATATTTAACATTGACAGCCCCCCGGAGATGATCAGTCTTCACGCTTGCGCCCCGTAATCATGCTTGAAACAAGATTCTCCTTGTGCTTCCAACTAACAACTAAAGCAGCGAGCACATGAACACCTGCGCAGCCCCAGAGCATGTTGGACAAGAGTGAATGCAGATCTTGCAACCACTCTTCACCGAAGTAGACGTCCGTCCCCATTAAAAAGCCAGTGACACCCAAGCCAAAAATCAGAGTCCACATGAACAGCATCATCACGGCCCCAGCCGGATTATGACCTAACATTCTGGGTTCTCTGCCTTTAATTAATAACCGCAAATAAGGCAGGAGGATGCTCGGTTTAGGGAACCAATCAGAGAATCTCGCATGCTGAGTACCTATGAAACCCCAAACGGTACGAATAAGGACAATCACACAAGCCCCATACCCGACCCAGCGATGCGGGAATTCGCCATTTTCGAGGACGATGAGATTCGCTAAAACAGAACTGGCAACCAGCCAATGTGTTGACCTGACAAGCGGGTCCCAAACGACTTTACCAGGAAGGTTACGCATGGCTCACCCCTTTATGGCAAGCGCCATAGAGTGTGTTCTTGCGGGTAGGATGAGGCACCTATCAAAAGGGCATTGATAGGCGCCTTGGCTCTAGAACCTCCACCTGAGTCAATCATCTTCTTTTACGATTGCGAGGGTCTTGACATCGTAATAAATTTCAACTTTTTGGCCGGCCTTGTCATGTCCATATAGCTCGTAGCAGTTATCGGAAATTTTGAAGACTTTGATCCTGTAACCCTCTGCCTCTATCTTCGCTCTTGCGTCTGCCTCTTTCATCCATTCACTTTTCGGGTAAACGGGACATTCCGCTGAGGCCATGACCACGCTTGAGCCCAATACTGATGATAGAGCGACAACTGTATAAATGTATTTCATGGCTTACTCCGAATTAACATACGAACATCAGTACTTCGGTGATGTGCCTCTCAAGAGGTGCATCTGTTAGATAACGATTCAAACCACATCAACGAAATCCCTGGCAGCCAATGTTCGAGTGTGAATGACTTCATCCCGGACATGGCAATCTCCAGATAGCCAGTTACTCGTTAATTTCTTGACCGATCTAACACAATGATCTAGGAACCGCCCAACCAGCAAAAGATACAGAAGTCCAATCAAAAACCGAGACGTTTGTCGCTGACCAAACTGAGACTTTGGTCGGGCCCACTGACAGCGTCCACACGGAATATTGGTGAAAGATCTATTTTTGAAGCGAAGATCAACAGATCTTTGTTTTGCGCCACACCTACAATCAGTCTCCGCGAATCCCGCCCCACAAAGGTTTTGAGCACATGAAAAGCACTCTCGATCACCTTGTCATCGTTGCCCCTGACCTCGACACCGGCGGCACCTTCGTGAAGAGCGTGTTGGGCGTCGATCTCCAGCCAGGTGGCGTTCATCCACGCATGGGCACCCACAATCGGCTACTGCGCCTGGGGCCCGATATTTACCTGGAAGTGATTACCATAAACCCGTCAGCCAAATGCCCCGACCGGTCGCGCTGGTTCGGCATGGACCAACTGGCCGCCGATGCGCCGGCACGTCTGGTTGCGTGGGTCGCACGGACTGACGAAATCCATGCCATGAGCGAGGCCTGTCGTAACATTGTCGGCGATGTCGAACCCATGACCCGAGGCAAGTTGTCCTGGCAAATCACCATCCCCGCCGATGGCAGCCTGCCGCTGAACGGATCAGCCCCTACACTGATTCAATGGGAGCAAACGCTGCATCCCGCGAGCGAAATGCAGGATCAAGGCTGCGAGTTGGTGGCGCTGGACGTGTTTGATCCCGATCCGGAAAAAGTCCAGGCGCTGCTCACCGCAATCAACTTTTCCGGTCCGGTTCATCTTCATGCTCTGGGAGCGACTTCACCCCCCTATTTGCTGGCATATATCCAGACCCCAAGTGGCCTGAAAACGCTGCCCATATCAAACGCCTAAGATCAAAAGATCGTCCGAACGCGGCCCAAACTTTCGGCAACTCCTACGCTGGAACGCCTACCTCTGTAGGAGCGGCCGTGTTGCGATCTTGACGTCCACCTTCGCGCCACATCACTCAAGCGAAAAACCCCAACGCCTACACCAATCGCTCAATCTTCTGATGCTGCCAGACCATTTTGTAATACGCCGTCTGCAACGCCAGCATCCCCAGGTACGCCACCGGAAACGCCATCCATACCCCCTGCAACCCGAAGTGCCCGTCCAGCACATACGCCACCGGCAACTGCACCCCGACCACACAAAAAATCGAAATCGCCATCGGCACCAGCACCGAACCGCTGGCGCGCATGATGCCGCCGACAATCGCCTGGAAGCCGAACACCAACAGACTCCACAGCATGATGTGCAACAGATGCTCCGCCTTCGCCCGGGTGGAATCATCCGTGAGGAACAACCCC
>Ga0157371_10002913_pt1 | contig 15991 bp, 12 predicted proteins | sample C45metaG_FD_113462 | JGI IMG/M metagenome (GOLD analysis project Ga0157371, IMG submission 113462) | Corn rhizosphere microbial communities from Kellogg Biological Station, Michigan, USA - C4-5 metaG | ecosystem: Host-associated > Plants > Roots > Rhizosphere > Soil | place: USA: Michigan...
ACATCCACAGTATAGGTTTGTTTGCGCACACCATAAGGATAGGTCCAGAGTCCCTGCCGATCACCCGAAGCCCAGTAGCTATAAAAAATAATATTGTTTTCTTTGATCTCATAATCACCCAATTCAATCTGGAGAATACTGCAGTCACCCGTGGTTGAATAAATTGTATGCGTGAGCAGCTTTTGATTATTTCGATATAATTCAATATCTTTACGCAAAAAGTCGGCTTCTTCTTCATTCATCACTGTTTTCAACTCAAAATTGCTCTGATTAATTTGTATATTTTGAGTCTCAGCAAAAGCTGTACTGGATAATGCCAGTAGCATCAATAAAGTTTGGATTATTTTCATTATTCATCTCCCTTGATTTTTCAATCAGGAATCAACACTATTTTTTAGTTTGGGTAAATACACCCTAATCCTGACACAGCTTTTGCAAAACTGGAAGTATTTCACCGGCCTGACTAAAAGGTTGTGTTTGACGATAATGCTCGACCTTTTTAACCAGTTTATAGTTTTTATCGTCCTGACTTTTAAACTGCTCAAGTCGTGTAAATGTCCGATCCTTACACAATACTTGATAATAATTAATCGTGTATTGTTTTTTTGGGTTCACACTTTTAACCCAAGCTTGAATAAGTTGATTACCATCAGATATTGTGGTGATACTTTCAAAAAATTGAGTATTTGAATTTTGATAAATTAATTTCCATTCATCACCCGTTTCCAAATCATATTTTTCATTTAAAGGCTTAATACTTTTCGTATAATCCTCAGGTTCAAAATCTTTGGCTGTTGCAGATTGATCTACAACAACACATGGCTCGTCTGAAACACAATCCGCCTTAGCCGCTTGAGTTACGTCTATAGATTTTGCAGCGACTGAAGTCATCACCAAACAAAACAACAAAGTACTGGATAAGATTTTTATCATTTTTAGCGTGCTCAATTTTTTAGTTCTCTCAATTTTTATGGCTCAATAAGGGTCCACTACACCACCAATTTACGGCCTTCACGGATACAGTAGAATGGATTAATCATTTTTGATGAATTCTTCATGGCCTTTTGTAAATCCTGCTCAGGCTGTTCCCGTGCTTCATCCGTCAATTGAAAAGTACGGTAATGAATCGCCAAAGAACGCTTGGCTTGTAAATCTAAATGCGCCTGAAAAGCATCTTGTGGATTCATGTGCATATATTTCATTAACGCTCTTGGTTCATAGGCACCGATTGGCAATAACGCAATTCGCGGTGAACCTAAACGTTTTTGAATTTCTTTAAAATGTGGTGAATACCCTGTATCGCCAGCAAAGAAGAAATGACCATGTTGCGATACCACAGAAAAACCGCCCCACAATGCAATATTCTGATCACGTAAACCACGACCCGAACCATGCTGTGCTGGGGTATAAATAATTTTTAAGTTTTTAAATAATGCAGATTGCCACCAGTCCATCTCAATCACATGGAACTCTTTAGGCAAGTAACAGGCATTGCCCAAACCTGTATAAATTGGCATGGCAAATTTGTTGTGTAGCCATCTTAAAGAGGCTAAATCCATATGGTCATAGTGATTATGACTGAGTAAAACTGCATGAATCTCTGGCAATTGCTCTAAAGCAATTCCAGCAGGAATCACCCGTTTTGGTCCACGCCCATGTTTTGGACTGACATAGTCGGCCCAAACAGGATCGGTTAAAAAGTTATAGGGACCAATTTGAACCAGTACAGTCGCATGACTCACAAACCAGATTTGCCAATCATGTTCATCAACATCTGGTCGATTCTGAGGTAATACCCGTTTGGCCGCATAGAATTCTGATGATTCTTTTTGAGTATCCACATTCCAAGTATATGATTTTCGGGTACCCAGCCATTTCATCAAATCCCAACGGCTACGCCCTTGTGGTTTACGTATTTCATTAAAGAACCGTTCACCATTATGCTGATTTGAACCAATCACACTAAATACAGGTTTATACCATGTATGTGACAGACAATTTTCAGTATCAATTCGATAATGCAATTGTTGAACTTGCTGAGATGGAACAGTCTTATTTTGCATTGTGTTGTCTTGTACGGTTGTATCTTCAAGACGGACCATTGGCTCTTGTTTCGACATGATTACTCTAAACGCCCTTTCATTCTTTCAAGCCATACTTGCTGTGTTTGTGGCTTCACGAATAATGCCACGATTTCGGGATGAATACTTTTAATCTTTGCTTCAATTCTGTTCACACAGGCTTCGATATCATCGGAAGTTAAACTATCTTTAAACTCTAAGCTTAAAGAAGCAATCACCTGATGTGCACCCATTTGTTCAGTCAGTACGCCATTTGCTGAATATACGGCAGGATCTTCCTGAGCAATTTTCAATACATTATGACGTAGTTTTGGATCTGCTGTTTCACCCATCAACAACCCTTTGGTTTCCCTTGCCAAAAGCAGGGCTGAGATGGCTAAGACAACACCAATCAGTACCGAAGCCACACCATCTAAAACCGGTAAATTAAACTGCTGGGCACAAAATATTCCCAGCAATGCAATGATTAAACCAATTAAAGCTGCTGAATCTTCAAATAAAACAGTAAAGGTTGTTGGATCTTTACTGCGACGAAAGGCTTCAAAATACCCCATTTGACCTTTGGTCTTTTTAAATGTTTTCAATGCAATAAACCATGAAGTACCTTCACAAAGCAGTGCAAACCCGAGTACCACATAGTTGACCAATGGGGATTGTATAACTTCTGGATGACGAATATGTTGAATACCCTGATAAATTGAAACCACAGCACCTAAAGCAAAAACCAACAATGCGACAATAAAGGCCCAGAAATATAACTCTCGCCCATAACCAAAGGGGTGATGATAATTTGCAGGCTGCTGTGATTTTTTTAAACCATACAGCAATAAGATTTCATTTAAAGTGTCTACTACAGAATGGACCGCCTCACTGAGCATCGCCGAACTATTTGTAATATAAGCTGCAACAAACTTAACCAGAGCAATGGCTAAATTGCCCAAAAGTGCTGCATATACAACAATTTTGTTGGAATCTGACATTTATTGTCCTGTTTTTTATCATCAAATACATCAATTTGATTTTTATATCTGTCCTGCTTCATATTAGCGAAACTATCTGTGATTTTTCTTTATTTTTTGTTGCTTTTCACAATTGAGTGAATCTTTTATGGAACCCAATTTAACCAATATTCTAAATACTCCGTCGCAGTCTCATCCACAATTATTAAAAATTTGGGAAGCTTCTGTACGTGCAACTCATGACTTTTTAAACGAACAGCATATCTTACAAATTAAAACACTCATCATTCAGCATCATTATTTTGATCATGTGCAGTTGTTTCATGTGGAACGTGAAGATCAAATCGTTGGGTTTATGGGGCTGGCTTATCAAAAGATTGAAATGTTATTTATTGACCCTAAATTCTTTGATCAAGGCATCGGTTCCATGCTCATTCAAAAAGCTTTGGCATTAGGTGCGCATGAGGTAGATGTCAACGAACAAAATATTCGTGCTCTGGAGTTTTATAAAAAACATAACTTCCAGCAAATTGCGCGTTCGGAACTTGATGCTGAAGGTAATCCATTTCCAATTTTGCATTTGAAACTAAAGCAGCCATCCGTCTAAGCATTTTGAGATAAAGTGATATCATAAACACCCTCATCAACTTTAGAATCCATGCATATAAAACCGACTCCCCCCTATTTCCAAGTCGGTTTTAGCAATCATCAGCATGATCATGTCTATCAGACAGATTGCAACAACTTAAACCAGTGCAATCAAACACTTTTCAAGTGTTCCTTCATATAAATTTGGATCACTATAGATTGATGACGAGATACATCCTCTATGTAGATTAATCCAAGCCTTGATATCAATTCTTTCATTCCTGCAAGCACGCTTATGACAAGTAAGGGGCATAGATAAATTGATTTAACTTTGTACAGATCATTACTTTTTGGCTGGGGGTTAGAGAAATATTTTTTGTTTTAATTAAGATATTTTATCAATTATTCGCCATGTTATTTTCTATATTAAAATAACAATGCTTTTGAAAAGTTCATTTATTTTCTAAATACTATAATCGTCTTCACCTGAGAGTTGTTTATAGATTATACTCTTTGAAAATCTTAGTAAGACATTTTTTGGATTATTCTTTGGACGCGTTATATGGAATTACGACATCTGAGATACTTCATTACTGTGGCTGAAGAACTCAACTTTAGCAAAGCAGCATTGAGACTTTATACAGCACAACCCTCACTCAGCCAGCAGATCAAAGATCTTGAAGAAGATGTCGGTGTTCGGCTGTTAAATCGGACCAAGCGTAAAGTTGAACTTACTGAAGAAGGTGCTGTTTTTCTGGAGCAAGCACGCTTAACTTTAGCACAAGCCGATAAGGCTGTTGCTATGGCAAGACAGGTCTCCAAAGCCAGACAGCTATTGTTAAGAATTGGGTTTGTACCCGTGGCCGAAATAAAGATTTTCCCTTATATCTTACCGAATTTAAGGGTACAAAATCCTGAGCTAAAAATTGAGTTATTGAGCTTAAATAACCTTGAACAAATGCGCGCATTGAAAAAGGGTGAGCTAGATATCAGCTTTAGCAGGCACAATTTTCATAATGATGAAATCGAAAGTAAATTTGTGCTCCGTGAACCGTTAATTTTTGTTTTACCCAAAGATCACCCTTTAGCCAAGTATGAACGTATCCCTGTTAAAGCGCTCAATGGGATCGATTTTATTATTCCTGCTGAAGAACAATCCACGACTTTGCACAACACCATTTTAGAGTTTGCCAAACACAATCATATTGAATTGAATATCGTCCAAAAAGCTGACAATATTTCATTGAATATTAACTCAGTTGGAGCGGGCTTAGGCTGTACAATTTTGCCAAGTTATATTGCGCCATTGATCAACAATAACACCGTCATTCGACCTTTAGAGATTGAGCTTCCCTATCTAGACTTGTATGTAAGCTATCGGAAAAGTGCTGACTCTATTGCAATACAAAAATTTATTGAATTATTAACTAAGGTGTTTTATCTGGATATCAATCGTTTAGAGCAAGAATAAGGTCACTGCACCAAAAAATTGACCGCAGCATTATTTTTTTAAATATGACAGCTTAAACCGATAAAACTGATCTCCATTTTCTTTGTACAAATACATCTCAATATTTAACTCAGGCGGTGTCCATCATGCTAGGACGTGCATTTCACCAATTTCGATCAGGTATTCAGTCTCGCCCATACTTCTTTATTAGTTTTCTACTCACTGCAATTGTATATACGGGGATGTCTCTGGGTACAGATTGGCAATGGTCAACCAATTTGCTATTTAGTTGGAATATTGCCATCCTGATTTATCTGATCCTGACCATGAAAATGCTCTGGGCAACCAATCAAGCGCATATTTTAAAGCGTGCTCAGCAACAGGATGCCAGCAAATGGATCATTTTGCTGTTGGTAGTGTTCTCACTCATCATGTGTTTTATTGCCATTATTATTGAATTGGCACATTTGCCCGATGTGACTGGGGTTAAAGCAGGACATATCGCCTTAGCAATTTTTACCATCATTTTTGCATGGTTATTTATGCATACCATTTTTGCTATTCACTATGCACATGACTTTTATTTGGCAGTAGAGAATCATCAGGATGGTGGATTGGACTTTCCAAAAACGCCGAAACCAACTTATCCTGAGTTTTTGTATTTTAGTTATGTCATTGGTACTTCTGCGCAAACAGCAGATGTATCGATTACTTCTCGCTCGATGCGGGTTTTAAATATTCTACATATCCTTTTGGCGTATGGATTTAACACCACAATTTTGGCGATCTGTATTAATGTTGCCGCAGGTTTTATTTAACTGAAGTAAAAATAGAGGCTTAACATTAAAAGCCAATGTCCAAAAAAAGCCAATATCCAAAGTTTTATAATTTTTCTGCGCTTGAATGCGACTAAAAAACTGCAATGCAAACCTAGCACGAGATCATGCTAAGTTTGCCTTGTGTTGATGCTTTAGTCTCTAAAAAGTGCTTGATTATTTCTTAAGTTTTTTCGACTTTTGATTGAATTAAGATATTTTTCAATTGCAGGATGGCTTTCAATCTCTGCCATCTTTAATTGCCAAAATAGCATAGAACCAACAAACACATCGGCTACCGTAAATTGCTCGCCACATAGATAAGGTTGAGCCTGCTCCAAGCCCTGAATTAAAGCCGTATAGGTGTCCTGAAAGTTCCCATAGCCAATATGCATTTTTTGCTCGTCGGTAATCTCAACCTTTAATGCGCGATCCGTCGTGGCTGCATCCCACGGTCCAGCAGCAAAGAATAACCAACGGAAATACAAGCCACGTTTTGGATCATCCAATGCTGGTGCAAGTCCTTGATCAAAAAACTTATCTGCCAAATAGGCGCAAATTGCAGGCATTTCATAAATCACCACATCGCCATCGACTAAGGTGGGTACTTTGCCAAATGGGTTAATCTTTAGATAAGATTCCGACTTCATTTCAGTGTGATAAGCCAACTCAATTTTTTCAAATTCAGCACCCAGCTCAATCAGTAGCCATTCAATAACAAGACCTCTAGACTGCGCGTTGCTATATAGTTTTAAGCCCATTTTTCCATTCCTTTATAGTGGTGTATTGAATATAAAGGGCGGCTGTGTCAGTTTTTGTCAGGAGCTTTTTAGCATGGATTTTTTTTGCAGCTCTTTTTGCCACCATGCCTGAAAAAGATGGCGCTTAAACTCTGGGTAAATGATTTCGGTCACAGTTAATTTTTGAATCCGATCTAAACGAAAATTTCGAAAATCCTCACGTAATTCACACCATGCAGCCAACAACATTTTGTCATTGAAATATCCTAAGACAAAAGGCCAAAGCATACGACTTGAGATATTTTGTTTTTCATCTAAATAATGCACTTCAATCTTGACCTGATAACGAATAGCTAGACGTACTTGTTCGACAATTTTTTCATCAACCACAAGCCAATGGTTGATAGACCGAAGCATGGTTTCATCAATCAGTTCTTGTTTATTCTTGGGCAATACCGCATTGAGTTTGGCCAAAACTGAATGTGCAGCATTTTTCAATGCTGGATCTGGCACTGACCTTAACCAATGCAATGCCAAGAAAACCGCTTCGACTTCCGTTTCATCCAAACTCATTGGAGGCAATAAAAAGTTTTCTTTCAGCTGGAATCCTAAGCCCGCACTACCCTCAATATTGACACCTTGATCACGTAAACTTTCAATATCCCGATAAACACTTCGGACACTAATCTCCAAATGTTCTGCCAAGCATTGTGCGGTAATCGGATAACGCTGTTCACGTAAAAGTTGTAATAAAGTGAGTAATCGAATAGAACGGCTCATGGTCAATTTTCTTATTATATCTCTTTGGTTTTATCTCAGTTTACGCTGAGGGCAATCTGCAAACAGCGTAAAAATAACATCTAAGCAACTTCAGTAGCCTTAAGCTGTTGAGTTAAAAACTGATGTAAATGATCGACATTATCTGCGATTGCCAGCGGATTAAAACGCTGTAATACATCAACATCATGTACCCCATAACTTACCCCTACACGCGGCATGGCAATGTTCTGTGCCATTTCTAAGTCATAAGATGTATCACCCACCATAATGGCTTGCTCCGCCTGAACCCCAGTGTAATCTAAGATTTCAGCCAACATCAATGGATCTGGTTTGGATTTGGTTTCGCTGGCCGCACGGGTGATTTCAAATAAATCCTGACTCTGGGTTTGAGCCAAAACACGATCTAAACCACGACGGCTTTTCCCTGTTGCGACTGCCAATTTGATATTTTGATTTTTTAAGTCATGTAACATTTCAGAGACGCCTGCGAACCACAAATCATCCTTGGAGTGCTCAACATAATGATCGCCATAGCATTTCAAAATTTCAGTGTGTAACTCAGGGACTTGTGGAAATAACACTTGAGCAACCTCAGGCAAACCCAAACCAATAATACTTTTCGCAGCATCTGGTGTTAACGGTTGGTCAAAGGCTTCTGCAGCAACCAATAAACTCGCCACAATTTGTCCGACTGAATCAAATAAAGTGCCATCCCAATCAAAAATGATAAGTTCTACAGGTTTTTGCATGAATTATTTCCAATATTTGCTCAGTTTATGCATGACTAATGTTTAGATCTTATGCCCTTTACATGACAAGCTAACGCATTTTTAAACACAAAGGGAACTTTTCATAAAACAAGTTCCCTTTGTGTAAAAGATAAAGTGAGCAGGAAGATCGTATCAATCTTTCTTTTGTGCTCTTAACTGTGCAACCAAGCTTTGCATATCTTCAGGTAAAGGCGCTTCGATCACAGGATAACCAGGAATTTCAAGGCGCATTGCATGTAGGCTCAATCGACGAGCTTTTGGTCCACGATACTCTGTTTCATGACCATACTTATCGTCACCCACTAAAGGATGACCAATACTTAAACCATGCACACGAATTTGATGGGTACGGCCTGACAGTGGAGAAGCATAGACCAGTGTCGCATGCATAAAGCGCTCGGCAACTTTCCATTGTGTCTTAGATTCTTTACCTTCTTCTGAGACACGTACACGACGTTCACCATTGGACAGTTCATAGCGCAATAAAGGTTGATTAATCAACTGTTGATCTAAACTCACTTGACCTTTAACAATCGCAGCATAGGTTTTTTTAATTTTATGCTCACGCAACATATCTTGTAGCGTCTTCAATGTGCTGCGTTTTTTACTCACCATCACTAGACCCGAAGTATCGCGGTCAATACGATGAATCAATTCCAAATATTTTTTACCTGTTGCCGCGCGTAAACCTTCAATTAAGCCATATGCCACACCGCTTCCACCATGTACGGCAATTCCAGACGGCTTGTTGACCACCAATAAACCTTCGTCCTCATACACCACACGGCTGAGTAAGCTTTGTGCAACCTTATCGGATACAGGTGCATCAGTTTCGTCTTTTTGCTCAAAGCGAATAGGTGCAACACGGATTTGATCGCCAATCGCCAGCTTAGTTTCTGCTTTTATACGCTTTTTATTGACGCGCACTTGACCTTCACGAATTAAACGATAAATACGACTTTTCGGCACACCTTTCAGGCGAGTAAATAAGAAATTATCGATGCGCTGGCCTTCTTGATGCTCGTCTACTTCAAACCAAGTTACATTTTGCCATTGTTGCGTAGAATTCATACAGTTAGGTGATCCAATAAAAAACTAAAATTTGATTAAAAACTGATCATTTAGACTATGCTTTTCATACAAAATAAGCATATAGCCCATAGGCAGATGATTCAAGGTTTGCTATAGTCAGCGCACGGATACCACCGTAAGTGAAATTTAGTGCCACCCTTTTTTAAAAATGAAAGCGTGACACAAACGATAAAATTCACGACAGATGCGGAAAGGTCCCAAAAGAATATGCCGACGCCGAAGGCTTTATTATATCGGCAAAAAGACAAACTGTTGCGTTTAATTGTACTTAAAGTACAGAAATCAGTTTGTTTAAAAATATATGTCGCCAACCCAGACGTTGGTTTTTAAACATAAACTGATACACATCAGGCAAGTCGCTGTAGAGTGTTATTCAGGACATAAGTGTTTGAGGCATTGGAACTGCACAATTTGTAAAGGTACGATGATAATTCCGTATCAAGACGCTCTCACAAAAGTTGAGATGCTCTTCGAGCAATGTGATAGTGAAAGACGAATCAAATCAGTCATCCAATGCACCACTTAAGTGCCAGTGAAGAGCTCAAAACTTTAATCGTGCAAAGATTAAAGAAGTATTGCAGCATCAATACAGGCATCAAACCCAACCTTGCTCAAAACAAGTGGGTAAATTACTCAGATCATATTGGATGTATCCGTGATTTGAGCATTGATCCAATATTTTAGATGTTCGCTTCACTTAAAAAAGATAGCGAGTTGTTGGTGTGAATCACTATTAGGTGTTACACCCATGAAACGTATGTTGATTAATGCAACACATGCCGAAGAAGTTCGCGTTGCACTCATCACTGGTCACCGTCTTTACGATTTCGATTTAGAAAACCGTACACGTGAACAAAAGAAAGCCAATATCTATAAAGGCCATGTCACTCGCGTAGAGCCTTCTTTAGAAGCTGTATTTGTAGAATATGGTGCGGGTCGTCAAGGTTTCTTGTCGATGCGCGAAATTGCCAATACCTACTACAAGGCAGACCCTCGCCAAACATCAAATATTCGTGAACTCATCACTGAAGGCACTGAACTTTTGGTTCAAGTTGAAAAAGAAGAGCGTGGCAACAAAGGCGCTGCACTTTCAACTTATATTTCCCTTGCTGGTCGCTATTTAGTCTTGATGCCGAACAACCCAAAAGGTGGTGGTATTAGTCGTCAAATTTCGGGTTCAGTACGTGAAGAACTTAAAGAAATGTTGGCGTCATTAAATACCCCACGTGGTATGAGCGTAATCGTTCGTACAGCAGGGATTGGCCGTTCACAAGAAGAACTGCAACTTGATCTTCAACATTTGTTAGACCTATGGGCACAAATCCAAGGTACAGCAAACTCTGGTCCATCACCAATGCTTGTTCATCAAGAAGCTGGTGTGGTGACGCGTGCTATCCGTGACTATTTACGTGATGATGTTGCAGAAATTTTAATTGACTCAGAGCAAGCCTATAACGAAGCCTATAACTTTGTTAAAGCGGTAATGCCAAATCAATTGGATAAGCTAAAAACCTATACGTTAAATGAACCGTTATTTGCGCATTTTGGTATTGAAAGTCAAATTCAAACAGCTTATGAACGTGAAGTTAAACTTCCTTCAGGCGGTTCAATTGTAATCGACCAAACTGAAGCACTGGTTTCAATCGACATCAACTCGGCGAAATCAACACGCGGACATGATGTAGAAGAAACTGCGCTCAGCACCAACTTAGAAGCAGCTGAAGAAATTGCTCGCCAATTACGTTTACGTGATATTGGTGGTTTGGTGGTGATCGACTTTATTGATATGACCAAAGAACGCAACCAACGTATGGTTGAAGCTAAACTTCGTGAAGCGACGCAAAGTGATCGTGCCCGTATCCAGTTTGGTCAATTGTCACGTTTTGGTTTAATGGAAATGAGCCGTCAACGCTTACGCCCATCTCTTGAAGAAGCTACAGGTTATGTATGCCCTCGCTGTCATGGCACAGGTATGGTACGTGATCTACGTTCTCTTTCTCTTTCAATTATGCGTAAAGTTGAAGAGATTGCATTACGTGAACGTCAAGGTGAAGTTCAAGTTGAAGTGCCTGTTGAAATTGCAGCATTCTTATTGAATGAAAAGCGTCACAGTTTGGTTTACTTGGAACAAACGTCAAATGTGCGTGTTACTGTACTGCCACATCCACATTTAGAAACACCACATTACGAAATCTCATATAACCCAGAAGGTTTTGCGCCAACTAGCTATGAACGTACTGAAGCTACCCGTTCAAGCGAAAAAGAATTGGGCTATGAGTCATCTGAATGGCATTTAGAAGAAGAGCAAACGCAACACAATGCTGCGCCAGCTCAAGCACAAAACAATAAGCAAAACAGAAAGCAACAACCTGCTCAAGCTCAAAAAGCTCAGCAAGCGGTTCAAGCACAAGTTGCTCAACCAGCTTCTAGCCCATGTGCTTGGTTAGAAAATCTGTTTGTACAAAAACAAGCAGCAACTGTTGACCAATCACGTACTGCAAACAATGCAGCTGCAGCCATTGAACAAATGATTAACGGTGGTGCTGTAAGCCGTGGTCAATTTGGCCAAGTGAATAGCAATAGCGCGCCAGCTGCAATTGAAGCTCAAGTTGTTGCTGAAACCAATGCTTATCTTTCACATGCACCTGTTCAAAAACAAGAACCGCGTGAATATGAAAAACAGGGCGAGAAAGAAGAACGAGCTCCGCGTAACAACAACAATAAAAATAAAAATCGCAACAAGCACAAAGAGTCACGTGAACAAAACACTGATCAACATCAGGTGATTGAAGAAGTGGTTCAGGTGCCTCGTCAAGAGCAACGCCAAGAACAGCGTCAGGAACAACGTGATCAACGTCGTCAGCAAAAGCAGCCACGTCAACAGCATGATCAAAATGCTGACACGAACCATGCTGAACAAGCTGTTCCACGTCGTGATCGTAACCATCAGCAACGTCCAAACCGCCCAAATCGTCATCGCGATAGCAGCGTGTTTAATGATGAGCAACAACAAGCGCCAAACAACAATGCGCCTGTAGCGCATAATCAACCTCAAGAGAAACAACCTAAGGTTGAACTCATTGACACCCCGAAGCATGCAGCACTTGAAACAGCTTTAGTGGTTAACCTTGATCAAGCTCAAAGTGAAATTGTCGCATTAAACCCGCAACAAGTTGCTGCGCCAGCAAGCAACAAGCCGAAGCGTCATGATCACAATGAAAAAGCTGAAACTGTTGCTAAAGCACCTCGCACTGTAGATGCTCAACCAGCTACTGCACCGGCTGTAGAAAGTCAGGCTGTAACGACTGAAGCAAAAGCACCTGCAGCAGCAGAGGTTCAAGCAGAACAGCCTGTGCAACGTGCCAGCAATGACCCGCGCCAAAAACGCCGTCAACAACGTGATGCTGCTCAAGCAAAAGCGGCAACACCTAAAATCGCACCATCTCAGGTACCGACATTAAATCACTACACAGTGGGAACTTTGATTCGTCATGTCTATGGTGATGACTGTGCGGTATTGATTGAACAGTTTGGATTAATTCCAACATTCAATCGTGCTTTGGTTAAGTTTACTGAAGAATATTCAGCGACCTTAACTGTGGTAGAAAAGACCGATGTACAAAGCAAGCAGCCTGTAACACGCGATGTTGCTATCTCTAAAGCAGCGCCAGAAGCGCAACCTGCTGATGTTTTAGACTTAACGCCACCGAAGCCAGAGAATGATCGCCGTGTAGCGAATGATCCTCGTGAACGTCGTCGTTTAGCAAAACAAGCGGCTGTACAAGCAAAGCAAGAGCATCAAGCTGAACTTGAGCAACAACCAGAAGAAGTGAAAACTGAGACCCAAGCAAGTCCAGTTGAAGCAGCACCTGTGGTTACTCAAGCAGAAGAAGTGCAAGCTGAAACGCCTGTAGAAACGACAGTTGAAACAGCGCCTGCGGAAGCTCAAGTGGTTAAAGCAGCCCCTGCTAAGCCAGTTGAAAAAGCAGTTGTTGCAACTGAAAAGGCGAAAAAGCCACAACAATCGCTTGCTTTAGATACGACTGCTGAAGCTGGCGTAGATGAAGATGCACAAAAGGCAGACAATGTGGCAACAGATGAAAAACCTGCCCGCCCTCGTCGCCCTCGTGGCCGCCCGCCAAAAAAAGCGACACCGCCAGCGGATGAGTAATTTTTAAAAATTTGCTTAAAATGTAGCGATTAAAGAGAACCTAGTCATTTCGATGGCTAGGTTTTTTTGCTATTTTGAAGAGATTATCAGGACATTTGTCAGATTAGGTTGATTGCACTAGTCTTATACGATTAAAAAGACAAATGTAATGTGAGTCAATGACACTCTAAAAATTGTATTGGATTACGAAAAATAAATAGGATTGATATGAGTCAAACAACACAGGCCGATCTCATCGGATTTACTGATGTCGCAGAGCGCTTACCACAGCTCATCAATAAGCTTCCCAACATCCTGACTGGACTTAAACAAGCTTATATCAGAACACCCAATACGCCTGCTGGGCTAGGTCTTGCTTTTGAACGTGCTGTAAAACGCAATCCTTATGGTGATGCGTTATTATTTGAAGATCAACGCTATAGTTATAAAGAACTGAATAACTGGGCCAATCAAATTGCACACTTTTATCTTTCTATTGGCATAAAAAAAGGCGATGCGATCACCGTGATGATCGAAAATCGTCCTGAGCTGATTGCGACCGTGATTGCACTGGCAAAAATTGGCGTAACAACAGCTTTAGTCAATACCTCACAGACAGGTAAAGTCCTGACGCATAGTATCAATTTGGTCAATCCTGTTGCGGTGATCGTCGGTGAAGAATGCCGTGCTGCGGTAGATGAAATTCGTCAAGACTTAAATATTGCTCAAGACCGCATCCATTGGTTTGCAGATCAAAATACAACGCAAGACCCGGGTACAGCACCTCAAGGCTTTATCAATCTTGCTGAAAAAATTCAACAATTTCCAAAATTCAATCCTTCGACCACACAAAGTGTCAAAGGGAAAGATGGCTTGTTTTATATCTATACCTCTGGCACAACCGGTTTACCTAAAGCTGTGGTCTTTACCAACAGTCGTTGGACCTTGGCATATGGAACATATGGCCATGTCTTAAACTTAGGTGAAGATGATGTGATGTACTGCACTTTACCGCTTTACCATGCAACAGGTATGGTGGTGTGTTGGTGTGGTGCAATTGCAGGCGGTTCAGCTTTGGCAATCCGTCGTAAATTCTCTACCTCTGCATTCTGGTCTGATGTCAAAAAGTTTAATGCGTCAGCGATTGGATATGTTGGTGAGCTTTGTCGCTACCTTATGGATGCACCTGCTTCAGAACTTGATCATACCCACCGTGTCACCAAAATGATTGGTAATGGTATGCGTCCAAATATTTGGGGCAAGTTTAAAGAACGCTTTGGTATCGAAGAAATTTTAGAACTTTATGCCTCGAGTGAAGGAAATGTAGGTTTCAGTAATGTTTTTAATTTTAACAATACTGTTGGCTTCTCACCTACACCTTACGCCATCGTCCAGTTCGATAAAGAAAAAAATGAAGCAATCCGTGACAGTCATGGTGCATGTCAAAAGGTCAAAAAAGGTGAAGTGGGCTTATTGATTGGTAAAATCACCAAGCGCTCCCCTTTTGATGGCTATACAGACCCGGAAAAGAACAAGTCAGTGATCATGAAAGATGTCTGTAAAAAAGGTGATGCTTACTTTATTACTGGTGACTTGGTTCGTGATATTGGTGTCCGACACGGGCAATATGTCGATCGCCTTGGCGATACTGTCCGCTGGAAAGGTGAAAATGTTTCAACCACTGAAGTTGAAAATATTTGTAGTGAATACCCTAAAATCACAGAAGCTGTGGTTTACGGCGTTGAAATTCCAAATACCAATGGTCGAGCAGGTATGGCTGCCATTACTTTACATGATGGGGAAGAATTGACTGAACAAGATCTAAGCCAGCTTGCAGCCGAGTTTAAAAAGAACTTGCCAGCCTATGCTGTTCCGGTATTTTTACGTATCCAACAAATTGTAGAAACGACGGGTACATTTAAATATCAGAAAAACAAATTAAAGGAACAAGCCTTTAATCCTGAAAAAACCTCTGATCGTTTATTGGTTTTACTGCCAAGTGCCAATGCCTATTGTGATGTCACTGCGGAAGTTTTTGCCAATATTGAAGCTTATAAATACCGCTTCTAAAGCTAAAAGCCCTGATTTCAGGGCTTTTTTAGTCCATTTTGTGTTATTTATAACCGAACGTTGCAAACTTTCTTAATTTTTACTTGCGCTCTATCAATATCTTGCTAAAATACGCTCCATCAAAACAAAGTGGTGTTTAAAAACTTTTTAGTTTTCTTGCACTACACATTCAAGCCTAGCTTGGATGAAGGTTCAGGGTCGTTAGCTCAGCTGGTAGAGCAGCGGACTTTTAATCCGTTGGTCCCGCGTTCGAATCGCGGACGACCCACCACTTAATTGTTTTGACCTGTAAATGGATAGCGATAGAAAATTCTCAATTTTCACAAATATCGAGTAAAGCATCGCTTTACACATCCTTGCTCAGGGTCGTTAGCTCAGCTGGTAGAGCAGCGGACTTTTAATCCGTTGGTCCCGCGTTCGAATCGCGGACGACCCACCATCTTCATGTTTCAACCTGTAAATAGATACCGATAGAAAGTTCTCGATTTTCACTGAT
>Ga0157371_10002915_pt1 | contig 15989 bp, 36 predicted proteins | sample C45metaG_FD_113462 | JGI IMG/M metagenome (GOLD analysis project Ga0157371, IMG submission 113462) | Corn rhizosphere microbial communities from Kellogg Biological Station, Michigan, USA - C4-5 metaG | ecosystem: Host-associated > Plants > Roots > Rhizosphere > Soil | place: USA: Michigan...
ACGCACACAAGTGGCCGAAAATTAGAACGGTTGGTCTGAGTTGACACTGCTGTTCTTTTATGGTATAGTAGACATCTATTAGCTTTATCGAAAGGACTATACATGTTTGTTGAACTCGATGATTATTCGATTCGTGATGCACTGCTTTCTCCGTTTGTTTCGGGTACTCCGAACTATGTCGTGATCCCCACGAACGAGCAAAACATTCATGGTGCAGGTATGGCGCTCATTATTCGTAACGCCTTTCCTCAACTTGAACGACTCTCTAGGGAAACAAGTTACGGTGATGAACTTTATGAGTCTGCATCATTTCTGCATATCGCAAATACGAACGATCCTCTGATTAAGATTGTTCTTGTACCTACAAAACGATCACCGAAGGATCGATATTCGGAACTTGGTCTTATTGCTCGACAGATGCTGTTGCTTCGCTCCATCGTGGGCGACGATGGTATTATCGTGATGCCAAAGATCGGTTGTGGCCTCGGTGGACTCAAATGGCATGAGGAAGTTGGACCGCTTGTTCAGTATATCCTCGAAGGCAATGGCTCATACGCGAATGTTGTTATCGCCACAAAACGTATGGAGATTCAAACTATTGTGGAAGGATTCGACGGAAAATCGAAAGCGTTGGACCTCGCTGTGTACAGCATGGATGCGACTCGTGGAATGCCAAGTGTTGTTTGGTTTGGTTTTACTGAGGATGGTGCGATGTTGTATGAGTCTGTTCTTCTCGGAAGTAAGTCTTCTGATGCAAACGAATCGTTCGAGTCGTTGCGTAAAGAAGGTATGGTCGTTTCAAGACACGGCTCACGTCGAACAACTGAGAAGTTCCTTGACATGTACAACTCCAAGCGATACTCGCACACGCCGCAGATGATGTGGTCAATGCTGTATGAAGCGGCAAAGCCGCGCAGTGTCAACTCAGACCAACCGTTCTAATTTTCGGCCACTTGTGTGCGTCCGCGCTGTGAAGAGGGTTTTCACTCGGTCCAACGCGCCGTGCACTCGTGGCTGTATTATTTATACGTGCCGCCTGTGCTCTCCACGCGCACGCACGCGAGGGCAGGCAGAGATTGAATTTTGGGCCATTTGTAGCGCACGCGCTGTGAAGGGCTTCCTGGCGGTAGCCTACGCTACGGGCGACGATTTGTGTATTTTTGAATGTAGGGGAGGCACTTTGCTTGGGAAAGGGGCTGCAGCAGGTGCATGAATGTTAGGGAGGCACTTTCGGGGGAGGGGTATTCGAGAGGAGGCACCTGCAGGTGGTGCATGAAAAGAGGGGAGGGGTATTTCACCCTCCCCGTTTCGCTATTCTGCCAACAGCCACGACCACGACGTAATGTAATCCTCTTCCTCACTTCGAGCGTGGGCCTCATCGAACCCGCGAGCAATCTCGTCCTCATCCCAATCGGAGTAAGGGGTGTATTCAGCATCGCGGTCATAATAGGGGTCCCAACTGTAGGAAGGCTGCGCGTACCCCGCGCTGATGTAATCTTCCATGTACGTGTCGAGATACGCATCTTCGCCGAACATGTGCGGTTCCTTTCGCTATTCCCAACTGCCTGAACGTAGTATAGCATCTAGGGGCGATGGTGTCAAGTGGTGCAGGTCTTTTTCGCTCGACCTGCACCTGCTGCAGACGCCCTAGCTTTATCGTCGGCTAGGGCGTCTGTCTCTAGTTGTAGCAGGCCGCGACGATGAAATCTTGAATAAGTTCTTTTCGTCCCTTCGTTACCGCCCATGCCCGACAGTGTGCGAGCAATTCGTTACGGGCGTCCTCAATGTCGGATGCTTTGGTTCTCCCTTCGACGTCTCTTCTTCCCATTGCCGCTTTATACTTGTCAACCAACGGCAGCGCCGTCTGTTGGAACTCTTCATACGTGAGCGCGGTAAAGTCGTTATCGTAGGTGATGCTCATTCTAAGCCCTCCCGTCGAATGATTCGAGATACTTATAGTTATTGTTGTCGTCGTCGTCGTCGCGTGCATAAATCACACTCGCATTCAGGCAATCAAGATTCAATTCCTGCGCCCGTTGCGTAGCGTAGTTGGCAATATCCTGAGCGAGAACGCGCATAGATTCGTTATCGAATCCCTCTTGCGTCATTTCCTCGATGGTCAGGTCGAGACGGTGAAACTGTGCCATATCAGAGCCTCCTTTAGATAAGTAACAGGATGAACAGGGCGAGTAGGAATAGGCCGACCCAACTTATACAGCCTATCCCGTTATTCTTGTGTTTCTTCAAGCGGCGACCTCCCACGCCACGGTAACACGTCGCGACGGATCAAATCCTTCAAGATGCGAACGAACGAATCCGCTTGTATCGCGCCGAGCTTTACCTTTAGCCTTCAGTCCGACGATAACGCCGCGTTTATCAAGGAACCGAAAATCGTTCTTGTCGCCGTCAATCACTTCATAACCTCCCCACGTCGTAGGAAGTTTATCGAAAACCACGGCGACATTCAAGCCGCGAGCCAGGGCCGCGATTGCGTGCTGATCGTTATTCTCGCTGAGAGAAAACGTCAGATCGTAGTTAGCAGGAACGTTGCGCCGATTCGGGATTTTGGTATAGTCGTAGAATTGAACGTTAGGAAACGCAACCATCAGGTTATCGAACGTTTCGCCATTGATGGTAACAGGTTGGTTCTCCCAACGAACATCAGACGTACCATTCAAGCGAACGGCAGGCAAGACACCATTTTTCTCACATCGTCGCACAAGCGCCGCAATCTCTTTGGCGAGTTGGTTTGTGAACCCAACTTTATCCGCCATAAACTTTTGCGTTTTGGCGATGCGTGCAAGTTGCGTAGAGTCGAATTGACCGCGCCCCGCAGTATTCAAGCAAGCGGCAGCGCACCCTTTCGACGCCATAGGGCACATGTTGAACCCTGACAATCGAGCAGGCGCAAGGTGAAGAATGAGAGATTCAATCCCCAATTCACCTGCCATTTTCGCAGTTTTAGTGTTTGATGCGCCTTTCGTGAACAAGTTTCCCACGTTTGGCCTCCCGACATCCTAAACCAATTGACGTATACGTAGTATAGCATAGTGAGGCGGTTCGTGCAAGTGTGTGTAGGCTACATGGTGCATCTTGACGCCTCAGCGCGGGATGCACCACCTGCAGGAAGGCCCCACCTTTGCAGGCAGGGCCGAGAGTGCTAGAGGAGTGATGCGAAATCGCTGTAGCCTGAGCGACTGAGTTCTTCGATGACGACCTCCTTGATCGCCTCGTAGCAATCGTAGTAGTCAAGTTCGGAACCCTGAGAACGCGCCGAATCCGCGCCGTCGTCGATCTTGTTTCGGAACCGCTCGACCAACGCATCAACGCGGTCCTGATCGTAGTCCTCACCGTCTTCGATAGCCGTCAGAAGTTCATCGTAGTCCCACGCAAGGGTGTCCAAGTCGTTTGCGGTATCTTCACAGATAGTGCTCGCTCGCTCGAACACATCACGAATGTCCTCGATGTACGATTCGTACTGATCTTCCAAGAACATCTGCTTGACTCCTTGTCGCTATCTCCAACTGCCTGTACGTAGTATAGTCGATGAATCGGGCGGTGTCAAGTAGCCTATGCTGCAGTCTCGCACGGCTGCAGCAGGTGCAGGCAGGGGTCGAAGCCCCGCACTGCTACTCTCCTGTTTCTTCGTAATGCTCGTCAAACTCCGTATAGATAGTATCGCGTTCCTTGTTGTCGATTTGATCGACATATCCCTCTTCGTACATGCGCTGAGCCTCTTCCATTGACTCAGCTTCGAAATAGATGTCGCGGCTGATCAGTTCAGTGTAGCGATAAACGTTCATTCTCCGTATGCCTCCTTCATCGCCCTGAGCCGATAGTAGAGTTTCGTTTGGGCGTCGAACAGTTCTTGCCGAAGATCACTAAAGGCGACGTCAATCGCGTACTCGATTGTGTTGTTGTCGTCAGCTTTGAGTACCATGTTGACGCGCAACTCCGCCTCATCGACAAGGGATTCGAGCAGGTTAGGGAAGCTAAACATCATCCGTACACCACATCCCCAAAGAGCGCGTACTGCAGGATGCAATCCGCATCGTCAGCGTCGTGATCCTCATTGAGCGCGGCCACTGACGTAGGTTTGTTGATGCAGTGCATCTGAATGCCGTAGATGAACTTATCGAGCGTCAGGGTTTCTTTCCCCTCAGCGTACACGTACACAACGCCACCGCGACTAATCACGTCGCTGCCGTATTCTGCGCCCTCGGGATAGCCGTCAGGGACAGTAATCTTTTCGATCCACATACTGCCGCCCTCGAACGCGGTGCAACAAAGATCGTCAACCAACCCTTGTGAAACGTCCTCAGTGATCGTGATCTGTCCGACAACCTTGATCATTGTCCATTCTCCTCACAGATGATTGACAACTCTCCGCCACCTTCAATGTTCTCATCTTCCACAGTGAGAACAATTGTCCATGTGCCCGTAAGCTCACGTAGAACGTAGTTTACCATGAACGAACCCTCGTCGTCAAGTAGCTCCTCAATACTCGACTCGACGCAATCGTACCACACCATGAAGTCGTATGCGTGTGTCTGCAGATACCGTGCGAATTCACCGAGCGACTGCCGAGCGTTGATTTCGATCATCTTGCCTCCCTCATTGAGACAAGTATACTCGATAGACGTCTACGTGTCAAGCCCCTGCAGCCCCCAAATCGTCAGGGCTGCAGGTGGTGCAGGCGCTATGCACCCCCTTTCTCGATAAGCGCAACCATCGCTTTCGCTTCCTGCTGAATGACACCGAGCGCCTTGACGAAAAGCTTTTCGTCGTCTTTCATCCAACCCGTAATATAACGGAACGATGATGTTTCGCTCTCACTTTGGATACCAAGCACTTGCGCCACGGTGAACGCGATAGACTCGACGATCACTTCCTCTTGCTGATAGGTGTACACTTTGCCGTCAGGCTGTACCCGAGCATGCGCCCATTCGTGAAGCGCGATGCAAGCCATAGCTGCCGAGTTCGTTTTGACGATTTGCAGATTGTGCGTGCCGCGCTCATGCGTTCCCATTGCACGCCCGAGAGATTCAACTTCCTGAATGCTAGGGATCACATCGCTGAGTGCTGCCGCTTTGACCGCCTCGTAAAGATCGGTTTCGCCTGCTGCCACAAAACGCACGTCGTCAGGAGTGAATGCGTTTTCTTTGACGGCTTCGGTCTGCGAGATATCAAATACTGCCGACATCTTGAAGAACACGCCCGATTTACCGTTATCCTTCTTGAAAGGAACAGGGGAGAGAATCTCAATACCCGTTTCGCCCTTCAAGACGGCACGGCCCATGCGCTTCCACGCGGTAAAGCCTGCCACGTGCGTCGCGTCGGGTTTCTGCCACAAGATAAGCGCCATGTTACGGGGAGAATAGCGATGGAAACGAGCCTGATTCTTGAGCCACGATTTGTAATCGTCCGAATCTTTGAACGTCGCGAGCGTCAATTGCAACTTTTCGAGCGCCTCTTTGACTTCCATCTTTGCCATTTCGTGCTCCGTTCGCTGCCTCACTGATCGTATAGGTATTATACAGGCACAGGCGCGATCATGCAACCATGTTTGTAGTGTGCGCGACATCTCGCTGCACCACGTGCAGAAAGGCCGACCGCTAAGCCGACCTTTCCGCTTTCTTCGTAAGCCATGTTTTCGCGCTTGTTTCGTCAGCGAATTCTTTTGTGCCGTGATGCTTGCCGTCAGGCCACACCGCACAAGCAAGTATCTTTGTGTAGTGCGGCCTGAACATCAAGTAACCGAGATACGTACCATCGTCGGCATAGCACTCGACGGTTCTAATATTCACCTTCAAGAACGTCCTCGATGGTCGCGATGTCTCGGCGAATCTCCTTCAGTCGCCGCTGCGTGGTTTTCTCGTCCGAATCGTGCACGAACCCTCGTCGTTCGATACCTTCAAGGTCGCGCTGCTCGCGACGCAACTCCTTGAGCTTACGGGCGAGAACTTTGGTCGCGTTCGGGCGTTTGACTTTAGTTAGCATTTTCTTTTTCCTCAAGGCATCTAACGCAGACGCCATCATCGTCAAGTTCGTAGTGGAAGGTCCACAACCCACATTCGTTACAATTATCCCACGCATCGTCGTCTAATTCAAGGTCGGCAGACTCACATTCACATGTTTCCCACGACCTCAAATCAGCGCCGCAATGCGGACATTCTTCCATTTCGTCGTCAGTGAGTTCCATAACGCCTCCTAGCGAATGTCGAGTGTTTCGCCACAAGTGCCTTCGGTCGAGTACACGACCCAATAGACATCCTCGTTTGGCGTGTCGGGATAGTCCTGAATGTCTGTTTCTCCATACGTGATCTCTTCGAGTCGATCAACAACCCAATCGTAGTCGTAGATCGCATTAATCATGTCCTCTGCCTCATCGCGATCCTCGGCCTCGACGAAAAATGTCCTCGTTGTCGTCTGCTCGACACGAAAAAACTGCGCCATGAACGTGCCTCCATTTCGTTTCGTCTGTGAGAAGTGCCTCACGTGAGATTCATTATACCCCTCTTGTCGATTCATGTCAAGGTGCATGTGTGTAGCGTTGAGCACATGCACCTGCTGCAGACACCCCCTGCGCTTACTCAGAGGACGGAGGGTGTCTGCATATGATTGAGTCGGTGTGCGGGTAGCCAATCCGCACACCATGACGTGAGCTAATCGACGGGCAGCGCGTCGAATACCGTGTTACTGAGGTCTGCCTCAAGGAACTGCCCGTTGCGCAGCTTGTCACGCATCATTTCTCTGGCGTCTCTCGGAGAATAAGCGGTAAAGGTCGTTTCGTGCCGCGTGAACGCAACGACGGTATAGTTGCTCGTATCTTTTTTCTTGAACGATCCCGCGTCAGGATCATACCACGTTGAATTGTACCATTCAATCGCGTAGGTTGAGCCATGAAGCGCCCCAAGAGTACGATAGCACGCCTCTCGTTCAAAGTCACCCATGCTGTTTGACGAGAAAAGGGTGTCGATCAGCTCGTCGAGTGGCTCTGCGACGTCGAGTGAATCGCCGAGTCTCGGCTGTGGTGTTGCCTCTTGTTTCTCGATCACGGCGACATGAAATGGTGCGCCGTCCATGAAGAATTGCGAAATCACGCACGTATGGCTGTTATGGGGGAACACATCGGTAAGCTCGTGGGCCGCTTTCTCGGCATCCTCTCTCGTAAAAAACTCTCTGTCATCAACCACGCCCGTTTCAGTGTTCTTGACCCACCAATTGACGATACCGTTGCTCATGCGTTGCTCTCCTTTGGGATTGCTGTCGCTCAATCGACCTGTATGTATAGTACTACGGATTACAGCCCACGTCAACCCCCATTGCAAACGTCTGTAGCGCGTGCGACATCGGCTGCAGGTGGTGCAGCGGCCCACCCCCGAGAGGATGAGCCGAGCGCGGTTAGTTGCCCCCCGCGAACACCGCCCGACCGTCAATCTGACCCATCGCACGAACGGCCCGAATGTGTTTACACTCGCCGCTTTCGGGATTGAAGGTGGCAGCCTCACAGCCGCAGTTCACCACGCCGTCAACCACGCGCACGACGTGATCCACGCCCTCACGAGTGAAGGAAGGGACGCGGATATACGCATTGGGGATCGGCACATTCTTAGCCTCAATCTGAGCAAGCTCCGTCGATACGTCATCAATGAGGTCGCGAATGTCGAGCAACTTGAGAAGAATCTGTGTGAAATCGAGAAGAATCTGTGTGGGATCGAGTTTCGTAACGACCATCTGTCTTGTCTCCTTTTGCTAGTGGTCGTCGCGCCCTGCGACTACCGTAGTATACTCGAATTTTCGGAAACCGTCAAGCGCTGGCGGTAGTTAGCTGTAGCACTTGATACCAATCGTCCGTGTCATACTTCAAATCCAATCGATCCGCTTCCTCCCTCGCTTCCTCGAATGTGTCGAACTGATCGCCCTCCTCGATGTACACAAGACCGTTCTCGCACGAATGCGCCCATCCGTCGCCGTCAATGACAACCCAAACCATGCTCGAACTCCTTTCAACCCACGTAGTATACCACAATCTGCATGTTGCGTTTGTAGCGTGAGCAACATGCAGCAGGTGCAGGCCCCGAAGGGCTGCACACTACAATCCTTCCTGCTCCGCTATGGCGTCGAAAAGTTGAGAAATCTGCGCGGCGTCCATCACGATCTGCACGATCTCTGTGTCGTCGTCCGAGTGGCGGATGCAGTCGTGTATGTATTTATCATTGTGCACATTCGCGATGATGCGCCAATTCCATACCGTCGTACTCGCCACGTAACAACCGTATCGAAGGTTCTTTGTCGAGCCTTTAGGATCGAACGCAACGGTAATATCCATATTACACCCCTTCCATCAGTGCGCGAAGAACATCAGGATCGCAATCACCACACTTGCAGCGGAATTGCTCAGGAACGGGCCGATCCTCCAAATCGACTTCAAGCCCACACGTCTGACAGTCACGCGGATCACCTCCGAATGTCAAGTGTTTGATATCCGCCGCGCTCTCGACAGGCGCTAGGAAATAGTAGCCGTCATTGTGGCCGACGTTCCAATTGAACCGAATCATTGCCGAAAGACCGTGAAGCTCTCGATAAATCGTGAGCAGGTTGTTGTAGGCTTCATCGGTTTTGAGTTCGTCGCATTCACCGATAATAACATCTCCACGCAACAGCGCAAAGAGTACGTTATCAAGCGGCTCAGCGAGTGGGGAATCTTCACCAAATCGAACGGCCATGAGAACCTCCTACCTGACTGACTAGGATTCTAGTATACACTGTCCAAGCTGTGCCCTGTGTAGCGCACGCTGCAGATTGACGCGGCGAACGATCTGCAGCAGGTGCAGCAAACCCCCAACCTTATAAAGGAAGGGGGAATGTGCGTAGCTCCTAATATTCCGTACAGGAGTCGTAGAAGGAGTCGTAGCCGCTCAGCCCATACGCGCCCTCATACTCCATATACATAGGGAAATCGTCGGACGGCTCCCGACCGAACCCGTCGTTGCAATCGCACTGACCGCCAACGGGGAAATCGTCACCGCAGAACTCACACTGCTCCCACTCATCGTCGTCACCGAAAATCTCCGCAATGTCGGCGTCGGTGGGGAAATACTGCTCGAAACCCTGCTCGTTGGACTCGATCATTTTGGCCTCCATCGGGCTAACTCCACTTGACTGACCTCAGTATAGCCGAGATTCGGGATGGTGTCAAGTGCATGGTCAGTAGCGTATGCGACCATGCAGCAGGTGCAGGCCCCGAAGGGCTGTCACCACCAAGCGACATAGGTGAACCATTTCAGATCGGGATACTCTGCCAGCATGTCGGTGAGCGCACTTTTCGCCCATTCGAGCTTGCCCACGTAGTACTCGTCGTAGTCAGTACTACCGAAGAAAAAACCCTCGGATGTCGGCATGACGATAGGCCCGAGCGCGGCAGGAGCCACGAGCACCTTATCGATGTCGGCAAGCAGCAACTCAACAGCCGAGCGCGGAAGCTTGACTTCCTCGACATTCTCGACTTTCTTCTCGCAGTATCGCGCCACCCACGCATTGACCGCGTTATTCTTGCGCATGTACGCGGCCTCAATCTTCTCGCCTGAACGCTGCGGGTCAACGAAGAAATACTGATCCAAGCCCATGTTGCGCCTCCAATGGTGATTTCCAACTCTCTGATGAGAGTATAGCGGATAATGGGGGTCGTGTCAAGTGCACCGTCAGTAGCGCATGCAACGCTGCACGTGGTGCAGCCCTACCCCCTTTCGAGAGTAGGGTCGCCGCTATTTGCCGTAGCGCCGCTTCCACGCATGTACGCGCCGATAGACTTCCTCACAAGACACCGAGCTAACCACCGAGTGCTGTGAACCTTTGATGCGCATCCAAGCGCCCTCAGGATTGAACCCCGCCAACTCGACATCATTGCAGGCAATCGCCTCAGCGTAGCTACGGGCGAACCGCGCTGAAGAGTAGCTCATGCTATTGAACGCGATGGAAAGCTCGTGGCGAGTGCGGAATCGAACCGCAAAGTTACGGTTACCGTAATCCCGAATCTCGAAGCCTTCCGCCCGCAGTTTTTCGTAAAGCTCGATGATGGACATAGTGCGCTCCACTTCGCTTCGTTCCGTTTTGCCATTGAGACAATTATACAGAAGATCGGTGCAAGTGTCAAGCCTGCAGTGTGTAGTCGAGGCAACACTGCAGGTGGTGCAGGCTCCTACTCCCTGCGCTTCCGATGGTATTCGACCTCAAGCCACGGCGAGAATCGAATGCCGATAGCTTTTTTATCGATCATACGTGCGTGCTGCGTGCAAAGACATACAATGTCAGGAGCCTGACCGCGTGCGAGATTGAAGGTAGGAACATTCTCGCGTGTATCGCGTGTACATCGCGCAAAATCGTTACCCTTGCGTGCTTGACACTGCATGATGGTTCCTCCTAAGACGTAGCGACTTCTTCTGCGTGCGGTCCCTGAAAGAGATAGGCGACACGCCACCGATGCGCCATTTCCTCCTGAATCGCGTCGGCTTCGAAAGCCCAATTGGTGAACTCATCGTCCTCCGTTGCATTTTCGTAGGTGTAGTGATCGCTGACAGGCTTGCAGTAGGAAATTTTGTTGTCGAGATACAGTTGATACAGGGCTGCTTTCGACAGGTGCTCGAACGGGCGAAACATGGCTACTCCCTTCGTGTCTGCGTCATTTCGTTACCTACAGTATACAGGCTAGCACTCGATACGTCAACTCCTATGGTAGCCCTTCGTAGCGTGGGCTACCATGCACCTGCTGCATAAGGCCCGAAGGCCCTCCGCTATCCCTTGAAGTTTTCCATTTCGACAACCCACTGCTCAATGTCGCACGCGGCGCAAATGGGGGAATCTGCATTGAACAGCTTCGCTCCACACTCGCGGCAGGCATCGACACCGTAGAACTCTGCCATGTCCTCAGCGGTCGGGACGTACACGTCGGACTCTTCAGACGAGACAATTTCGGCCCAAGCGGTGACGGTCATTTTTGACTCCCTTCAAGCGAACTTCCGTTACACTCAGTATAGGGGGTTTCGGGCGAGAAGTCAAGAGGTTTTGTAGCATACGTCACATGCAGCAGGTGCAGCCCGAAGGCTGTTACCACGATAGGCAACCCCAACCGCGCTGAGGACCGCGATGACCCTTCACATCGACATACTCGCGAAGGAAGGAAAGTTCCGCGAGATTGTTTTCATCATCGCCGTTGACGAAGATCGCGTTATCAATTTCCGCCTCAACGCCACGAACAATTGCGCCTGATGATGCGAGCACGTAGAGTGCGCTGCCGCCACCACCGTGCCACTCAGATGCGATTTTTCGAGCTTGAAGATCGACGACTGCGGTCATGTGAACCTCCATTCGAGCCAACTTCGTTACACTCAGTATAAGCGATAGAAGGAAGAGTGTCAAGTAGCCTTCACTACATGCAGCAGGTGCAGGCCGAGGCCCCGCTATCGGGACCACGACCCATCCTCATAGATGGTGCAAGTTGCATCAATGTCTTTGACGTCATTCACAATCGTGTGCAAATTATGATTCTCTCGCCAGATGTGCCGAGCGAGCGCCGAACATTCTCCATCAGAGCGAGCGTACAGGCCGTTCGCTTCTGCGCCGTCGTCACATCCGATCATGTGCATACGGGCATCATCCTCCCCCGCGCTGATCATATGCGCCCAACTCTGACATTCCTTGGAGTACGTCGCGAGCGTTGCGGCATCAGCCGTTCCCCACATAATCGCGGCAGTCATTGCGGCAACCATAAGAACAATGCGAAACTTCGTCATGAGTTCGCCTTCCTTTCGCGGTACTCTGCTTCCGTTTCCATGTCGAATCGATTCTCGAAAAAGTCGGAAAGATCGTCCTCCTCATCTGCGAACGAATCGGCACATTCGGCGCACATACCGAACTCCGTATCTTCCATCTCAGTGCCGCAGTACGGACAAAGTTCCATTTCGGGCCTCCCTGCCGTTCGTCGTTTCGTTATCTACAGTATACCGCTCAGGGATCGAGACGTCAACCCCATGCAGGTAGCCGTTGTATCGTAGGCTACCTGCAGCAGGTGCAGACGCAGCCCTAAACGTAGGGCCGAATCTGTCGCTTTGGGTTGTCAGCATAGGCGTAGTTATTGGCTCGAATCCTGCGGCAGAATTCGTAGCTGCCGACATACTGAACCCAATTGCCGACCGACTCAAGCCACACCTGCAGGCTATATTTGAGTGGCTTCGGAGCGTCCCAAATCTTTTTGTTGTACTCGTCGCGATTGATCATGTGTCTACTCCTCAGGCCACGCTTCAGGGCCGATAGTACGGCGCTTGCCGTACCACGCTTGATAGATCATCTCACAGAACTCATTGCTGCCAACGAACCGCTGCCAACGATTCTCACTCTGACGCCACACCAACACTTGAAACTTCTTTGGACTCGCGGGGATCGTGAACGTTTTCATTTCCTCATCTCCTTCATTGACATCAGTATAGCAGGTGCCGTCAACGTCAGTGTAGTGCGTGCGACAGCCGCTAGAGGCAATGATAATGGTAGTATTCAACAAGTGCCTGCCGACGAATCACCGCGTTATCGTGCCTCGGTGTCGTTTCAACCTGCCTGCCTATGATTTCATTGTAGAGCAAACGTGCCTCGTCCACATTCCAATTGTCAATCAGTGTGACGAGTGCCTCCCTCAGATTCCCAAGATCGAACGCGAAGCCAGGCAAACCCTGAACAACTGACTGCACAAAGTGAAGATTGCGCAGACCGATTGCGAGTAGCTTCCCTGATTGCTTACGCGCAGCTTCATCCATCAGCGTAGACGCGGCATATTCAGCTTTCTTGAGCATGACTTCCCCATCGAGCAAATGCTGCAACGCGATTCGACGCAAAGACCCCTGTGCCATATTCCCGTTTACCCCTACCCGCGATACAAGTGCCTGCCACGCATTGACATCTTGCTTTCCGAGCAGCTTCAAAAAGTGTGTGAACTCATGATGGTATGCGTCATGTTCGTCATTTCGCTTGCAATCAGGGCCAACCACACTCACAAGCGGATCGAGCATTTCTTCGAGTGTGGCGGCGTACATACCACGCACATCGACATCCGAATCGATGCGTGCCAAACCAAACGCCTGAGAACCAACAACCGCAGAGAAAATCAAGCGTGGCATTTAGTTACCTCCCACCAAACACGCGACGAGCCACACGAACAGGAAAGGCGCAGCTATCACAGCGCACACAAGCATCGTCATAATCGTCATCCTCAACAACATAGTACGCAAGGATTCCTCGCTCTCGTCGTGCATGTGCGTGCTCCTTTGCTTTATCCTCACAGAAGTACGTGATTGGTGTACCTTCGCCTTTGACTATGTACTTCATCTCGTCTCCTTCGTTGATACCATTGTACAGGATGGGCGAAGATGTGTCAACGCATGCACAGCACAGGGGAGATACTGAACGATTAGCGTGGTATGCATGCAGCAGGTGCACGAATACCCCCTACGGACAGGTGTAGGAGGTATTGTATAGTGTCGTGGGATTAGAGCATGGTAGTTGACTCCGATCACTCAGTGATGTGTAGTCATCACTTACTAACACATATAGTCTACATCAGTATGTTCGTTGTGTCAAGGTGTGATAGGTGGAACATAGTATGTTATGTCCTTTCACTCATGTATCGTATGTAGAGGTAATGACATACGTGGTAAAGCTTACTGATCAGTTCGGTTAGACTCATCGTCTTGCACTTCCATCGTGTATGACGTGTAGTAGTCAGACTTCATCATCAGGTTCCGAGCGTGGTAAACGGCGTCGATGCGTTCGCAGGGTCCAACCGTGACTTCTTCCTCAGTACCGTCAATGGTCTGCATCCACAGGGTGTACGTGCGGTTAGTAGTCATGTGTACTGCTCCTGTGCGTGTGCGCTCCGCGTGCGGTGCAAAATTTGGGGTGAAGCTCTCAACGCGCTCTTGAAACTCAGCCGCCGCCGCGCTGCGCGACTACACGTAGAATAGCCGATTTTGGGGCAGTTGTCAAGGGATTGCAATTGACACAAAAATGCAGCAGGTGCATGAGGACACCTGCTGCATCGGGTTGGGAGAGCGGAACGGAGCCTACTCACCTCCGTTGGCGATGTAGGCTGCGATCCGATCCGCGTTCTCATTGAGGATGATCTGTGCGATCTTGCGACCGAGATACGCTTCCGACTTGATGTATTCGTCGTAAGGCATCGTTCCTTTAGCGCGATTGCACATATCGCAAGCGAATTTTCGGCGATCAACCGCTGAATGGGTTCCGTCCCATATCATCGAAAATTCGGTTCGCGATGGTCCGACATTCTTGCGCCACCATGCACCATCAGCATCCATATGATCGAATTCCGAATCGTCATCGCCAAGCAGCGCCACGCCGCAGTACCCACATACGCACTCACCCTTGGTGACGATGTGAAAGGCGCGTAGCTTCCGTTGCGCATCCGTAGTCAGACGCCCGTGCTTAGCGATATGCCGATCCAACACTTCCTGTAGCGTCATCATGTCCGCTCTCCCGTCATCGTTCGTGCGATCCAACCGATCACGCCATAAATGTACATCAGTGTCGTTATGATTGTCAAGCGTTATTGTGCACGAATGCACTACATTCGAAGATTGTGCGGAAATATTGGGACTTTTTAGCCTATGTGTCATGTGTTGATTATTGCTGTTTTACGTATGTTATGTCGATTAGTGTCGGATTGATAGGCAGTAATGACACCATCTAAACCTAGGCAAACCTATGCAAAAAAGATACGATCAACGCGACATAAAACTTAGTCACTTTGCACAGTTTAGAACATATGTTCGTGCATCTGATGCACGTACTTACTATTCGTAAGGAAGGCCCCTAGTTGTTGATCTAGAACTCAACAATAGGCAATAGAGCTAACCATCTCTAAATACGCGCTCCAAAATCCTACACGCGAAAATTCCCTAGCCCCGCCGATGTTCGAGCGATCCGCACGAAATAAAAAAGACCGCATATTCTCCATCAGGCTGTTCGACAACAAATTCGTACCCTGCTCCGCCATCGCGCACATCCACTTTTGTGTACCTGACGAGAGATTTTGCGCTTACGCCTATTCTGTGTAAATAGGTAAATGGCTCACTCCCGCCCATATGAGCGTTTGGGCACGCCTTTTTGAGTTTGACTAATTCCTCACCGAGTGTTTTCTCAGATGCAAACCATTTCATTGTCTTCCTCCCGTTGCGCTTTGACGTTTTTCCAAAAGACGAAGTTCTGCCGTCTGACGTCGAAGACGACATATGGACCATAATCCTCAATGTTTGCGGCCCTGTCGTCACGGCGAAATCCGATCAATACCAAGTCTCGTCGTTCTTTGATGGCGACGCCGTTCAGGTAGAGAACGCCGCCAGGATAATCGGTGGCAAGCTGTGCCGTATATTCGAAAAGGGGTTCCTGCCCATAGGCGAGACGGAGTGAGATTCCAACAACCGTCATGCCAAGTCCTGTAAACACCATGGCAACGAGAAATACCGTAGGAAACGTGTATGCACTATACACAACGAATGCGACGAATCCGATGAAGAGAATCATCCATGCACGAGATTCCTTGTGATCTTCTATCGTTTGTCGGATTTCGGGCTTTTCCAAAAGACCACCACCTTTCTGTTCTCACACTCCATGTGTACGAAGTGATTGAGTTCCACTTCTTCACTGATAGACGTATATTCGTTAATGAAGACGAAGTGCGTAGCAAAGAAATCCATCTTATCATAAAATTCGAGGCTATAGATGACGATACCTTCAGGATACTCCTTCCACAATTCGGTCAGTCGATCCCACAGATTTGCCTTCGGTGGAGGTTCACTTTGGAAAGATGCAGCATACGAAGCAGCGGCCAATAATCCTGTACAGACCAAACCAATGAAAAAGAGTGGTAAGGTGCCAAAGAGGATAAACGGAGTAGAGAAGATCAATCCACCGACAACCACAAT
>Ga0157371_10002916_pt1 | contig 15984 bp, 10 predicted proteins | sample C45metaG_FD_113462 | JGI IMG/M metagenome (GOLD analysis project Ga0157371, IMG submission 113462) | Corn rhizosphere microbial communities from Kellogg Biological Station, Michigan, USA - C4-5 metaG | ecosystem: Host-associated > Plants > Roots > Rhizosphere > Soil | place: USA: Michigan...
ATTAACACATGTTAATTTCTTATGCTATCAAGACACAATACTATATCTATATTAGTACCAACCATATTTGAAATCAGATGCAAAAAAAATACTTTTTTATTCCGCTGTTACTAGCAGGCGGCTTTACTGCAAGTTATGCGCAGTCGAGCCTACTGGTTAACCTCAATAAAAATTATCAAACAGGTTTAGAACTGCTTGACAATGAAAAATACGTTGCTGCTGCCCAGCAATTTAAACTGGTTGAACAGCTCAGACAAAAACCTGGAACACAACAGGAAAGTAATTCTGAACTTTCTTTACTTAAAGAAAATGCTAAATTTTATGCTGCCGTTTGTGCATTAGAATTAGGCAATAGTGATGCTGAAAGCCTATTCCAGAATTTTATAAAAGACTACCCGCTTAATCCGAATACAAAACTTGCCTACTTTCATGTAGGAAAATCTTATTTTGATCAAAAAAACTATAAGAAAGCATTAGAATGGTTCGAAAAAACAGACCCATCTACCCTTTCTGCCAAACAGCGTTTAGAATATCAATTTAAACAAGGATATGCTTATTTTTTACAAAATGATATAGAAAAAGCTGAGCCTTTATTTGAGGCTGTTAAAAAAGAGAAATCTCCTTTCCAGGAAAGCGCAACCTACTATTTTGCTTACATCAATTACCTTAATAAAGAGTATAAAACTGCATTAAGTAATTTTGAAAAGCTGAAAGGATCTCCAACTTATGAGGCCAGTTATCCTTACTACATTACCTCAATGTACTATCTTGATGAAAGATATGATGATGTATTATCATATGCATTACCTATCCTTAAATCTTCAAAACAACAGTATGAGGCAGAAATGTTAAGTCTTATTGCTGCCTCTTATTTTGCAAAATCTGATTTTGTAAATGCAGAAAAGTACTTTAAAGAGTTCTATGCCAAAGATAAATCAAATGTTAAAAATAACCTTTTCATTTATCAGTATGGATACTCGCTATTTCAATTGAAAAGATATCCGGAATCAGTTTCTATCTTAGAAAAACTGGATACTGATGATGTGTATCTTCAAAGCGGTATGTACACTTTAGGTCGTTCTTTCATTATCCTAAAAAATAAAGAGAAAGCAAGAAGTGCTTTCTTCAGAGCATCAAGACTTGATTTTGATAAAGTTATACAAGAAGAATCGTGGATTAACTATGCAAGGTTAATCTATGAGCTTGATTTTAACCAGCAAGCACTTGATGCAACTCAGAACTTCTTAAAACAATTTCCTAAGTCGCGCAAAATAAACGAGGCAAAAACGTTACTGGGAGAAATTCTATTAACCAGTAAAAACTATCAGGCTGCTATAGATATACTTGAGCCAATACAAAGTAAATCGCCTGAGGCAAGAGAAGCCTACCAAAAAGTAACTTACTTTAGAGGACTTGAGTTTTATAACGAACGTGCATTTCCAAATGCCTTATCAATGTTCTTACGCTCTGAAAAATTCCCGGAAGATAAAGAAATCCATGCATTGAGCACTTACTGGAAAGCCGAGGCTTGTTATGAATTAAGGAAATTTGGTGAAGCCGTTAAACATTTTGAAACATTCCTTGGAATGCCAGGTGCTGATAAAACCGGTGTATACAATTTCGCTAACTATGCACTTGCTTATGCTGCATTTGAAAACGAAAGTTATGGTAAAGCTGCTACTTACTATGAGCGCTTTTTAGCTGGTAACGACAAAGATCAAAAAACAGTTAACGATGCTATTATTAGGCTAGCTGACTCTTATTTTGTGAATAAGAGTTATGGTAATGCACTCGTAAATTATAACAAAATCATCAATGCCAGATCTACCGGCGAGGATTATGCATTGTTTCAGCGTGGTATGATCCAGGGATTAGAAAACCAAAATGAAGCTAAAATTGGAACTATGCAGGATTTGCTTAAGCAATTTCCTAACTCCAACTATGCTGATGATGCTGGTTTCGAAACTGCCTATACCTATTTCAATATCGGAAATTTCGATAAATCGAGTACAGATCTTATAAGCTTAGTTAGTCAATATCCTAACAGTAGTTATGTTCCAAGAGCTTTGGTAACTATAGGCCTGGTACAATACAATCAGGATAAAGATGATCTGGCACTAGAATCATTTAAAAAAGTAATCAGAGATTATGCAAGTAGCGAAGAGGCAAAACAAGCATTAGAATCTATCAAAAATATCTATGTTGATCGTGGCGATTCGCAAGGCTTTATCACTTATGCTAACTCAACCCCTCTAGGTAATTTCACAGAAGCTGAGCAAGACAATATTGTTTTCCAGGGTGCTAATAACCTATATCTAAAAGGCGACTTTAAAGGTGCATTTGAAGCTGTAAATGCTTATTTTGATAAGTATCCAAAAGCAATACATGATAAAGAGGCTAAGTTTGTTAGAGCCGAATCATTGGTTAAACTTGGTCGCCCGCTAGAAGCTGTTGCAGATTACGAATACATACTTAATGACTGGACAAGTGATTATACTGAACGGTCACTGGTTAGTATTTCTCAATTGTTTTTAGATCAGAAAAAATATAATGAAGCGATTGTTTATTTAAAAAGATTAGAAACAACAGCCGATTATAAAGTACACCATAGCTATGCTATAAATAACCTTCTGAAAGCTTACGACGCTCTGAAAATGCCTGATGACATGATTAAGTATGTTCAATTAATCAAGGAGTCTGAAAAAGGATCGGAAGAGGAAAAAAACAGTGCAGACCTATATGCAGGTAAGGCTTATTTATTAAAATCAGATACAACAAGTGCAGTAAAGGCCTTTAATAATGTAGTTAGTAAAACTAAAACGCTGGCTGCTGCCGAAGCTAAATACAATATCGCTGCATTGCAGTATGCTAAAGGTGATTATAAGACATCAACAAAAACATGTTTTGATCTGATTAACAATATGGCTTCTTATGACTATTGGGTAGCTAAATCATTCCTTTTATTAGCAGATAATTATTTAGCACTAAAGGATAAGCTTCAGGCTAAAAGTACGCTCTTAAGTCTTATAGACAATTATGAAGGCAAGGACGATATCGTTCCAACTGCCAAAGAAAAATTACAAAAAATTAAATAAGATTAAGCAACATGAGATTTACTAAATTAATATATAGTACCCTTTTCTTTATCACAGCGGCATCGTTAGGGTTGCAGGCTCAGGATACAAAAACTACAGAAAAGAAAACGGAAGAGAAAGCTGTTACCGAAGAAATTGAAGTTGTAAGACCTTACAAACCTATTTTAGCCGAGGCCGTTAAACTTAGAAGAAGCCCGGATCTGAATGATATAAAAACATATAAAGCTAAATTTAACTACAGTCTAACCGACAGAAAATTGGAGTTGAATTCTGACATTAATAAATTGCAGGCTCAGGAAGTAGTTGCTGCAAAGCAGGAAGAATTGATAAATAATTATGTTAAAGGTGGCTTTGGATCAGCAAAGACAATTTTTGGTGAGGCCTATATCAATATCGGACGTGATGAGGCAATGCAAGCCGGCGGATATTTTCAACATTTTAGCCAGTCAGGAAAGTTAAATAAACAACAGTCAAGTCAGCAAAAGCTAAGCGTTTTTGGCCGTAGCATTGGTGATGTGGTTACATTAAGTGGCCGTGTTAACTTTCAAAGAAATGGATTGTATTTTTATGGAATTGATAAGAATAACCCGACTTTAAACCCGGATCCGGAGAAACAAACCCTTAATTTCTTTGAAGCAGAGGGTGAACTGGTAAACAAATATACCGAAGACCCCGATGCACTTAGCTATGCACTGAAACTTAATGGATATATCTGGAGTGATAAGTTCAATGCCAAAGAAAATTCAGTGGTTTTAAACGGATACGTAAATAAAAGGATCAGCAAATTTAACCTTGGCCTTGCTGCATCTACTGAATTTGGAAGCACCAAAGATGAATTGGTAAGTGTAGGCAATAACCTCTTAAAATTGAATCCTTATATCAGATTACAAGCCAGCGGTGTAAAAATTACTGCCGGAATTAATTTTGTGCAAGAATTTGGGGCATTCTCATCTACCAGAATTTTCCCTGCTGTAACCGCTGATTTTACACTAATACCTGATTACTTACAAATATTTGGAGAGGTAAAAGGTGATGTGAACCGTAACTCATTAAAACAGTTTACTGATGAGAATCCTTTCCTGAACAACAACATTACCATAAGAAATTCAATTGAAAAATTAAGTATCAGTGGTGGAATTAAAGGTACAGGTGGTCCCGGGTTTGGATATAAAGCAAGAGTATACCATAAGAGTATTGAAGATATGCCACTGTTCGTAAACAATTTCTCAAGTTTCAATAAATTTGATGTGATTTACGATTTCGGTACTATGAAACTTATTGGACTTGAAGGCGAGCTTTCTGTTCAGGTAAGCGATGCATTAAAATGGACTGGAAAGTTAAATTTTGAAGATTATAAACCTGCGGCAGAAACGCAAAGCTGGTTTAAACCTCAAATGCGTTTAAGTTCTGATCTCTCTTACGTAATCAATAAGAAGGTAACTCTTAATGCTTCTGTAGCAATTCAGGATGATAGCAAAGCAAAAATTTATACTTCAGCTCCTGCTAATCCTTACTACACACCTGATCCGGCTAATGAAACTGTAGTTACAGTTAAAGGCTTTGTTGATCTGGGTGCCGGAGTATCTTACAAGATAAATAATAAGTTTTCTGCATTTGCCAGAGCAAACAATTTGCTAAACACATCATATAGCAGATACTTGCATTATGAAGTAATTGGGCTTAATGTTTTTGGAGGAATAAGCTACTCATTCTAATAGCTTTTTAATTAATAATTGGTTGATACGGAATTAAAATTTATTTTTACCAGAATGGATATCTTATCATACCTTACTGAACTTATAAAAACCCGTAAAGAAGTGGGAATTTCCGGACTGGGTACTTTTTATAAAAAGAAGTCGCCAGGAAGGTACGATGTTGAAACACACTCATTTCTGCCTCCAAGCTATACTTTGGCTTTTATAGAAGAGCTTAGAGAACCGCAATCTCTTATCACTTACATAAGCAAAAAAAGAAGTATATCAACAGAAGCTGCAACTTATTATATTGATCAGTTTGCAGAAGGGACACTAAAACAACTAACTGAAACACAGCGTGCTGATTTTGGGGAAATGGGTATACTAATGGGTACACCTGGAAGCCTGGCCTTTAACCCTAAAGACGAGTTAAGCTTTGGTTTCGACTTTTATGGCTTGCCTCCTTTAAAAGAGGAACCTATATCTGAAATTGAAATAGCAGATGAGGCCGTTATCCAACAACCACCTTCTTTTGAACAGGAACCTATAATTACTGAAGAGCAACGCAACCTTGAGGATAACAATGCCGATTTAAGTGATGGATCAGAAGAGATAGAGGTTATTGTTCATGCTCATGAAGAGAAACCTGTGCTTGATGAACAACCTGTTTATGACGAAATATCAGAAATTAAAGTTGTTCAAAAACCCGCTGCCTGGGTTTCAATTGAAACCACAGAAGGCTTAACAGACAGTTCGGATTTAACTGAAGAGGAAGTAACACCAAAGACAGTAAATACTCCTTTCTTTAATACACCTAGCCCTTTAGACACAAGAATAGCTGAGCCCATAGTTGCTGAAGAAGAAAGTCAGGGACTTCCCTTCTATTTAAAAACTATTATAGCCTTTGCAATAATAGTAATGGTAGGTTTGGCAGCATATTTTATAAAACCTGAGTTATTCAATGGTGTTCTAAATAAATCTGAGAATACAGTTCAGGATAATAGTCTTCCTGATAATTCTGACGCGATTCAAAATAATGATAAGATAAGGACTGATTCAATTGCCCAGGCAGATAGTTTAAGAATAAGTAATGAAAAAGCTATACAGACAGCTGATTCTATAAAGAAAGACAGTGTAGCAACTACTAGCACCACTAAACCTGCAACAAAAACTATTGCCCCCGTTACTGCAGCCACTGGCCCCGAAACAGTTACCTGGGAAGTTATTGGTGCTTCAGTAATTAATCAGAAAGAAGCAGACAAATTCATTGCTCAAATGAAAGCAATAGGCATAACTGCAAAAATTATCCCAACAATGCCAGGTAAGCGAAGACTAAAAATAAGCATTGCTACATTTAAAGATGAGGAAAGTGCAAAAGAAGGTAGAAAGCTACTAGTTACAAAATTAAAAGATCCGGGAATTTATATACATCAAAATAAACACACACACAAACCACAATAAATATGATCGTTTTACTACAAGGTGCAACAGATACCGCTAACAAGATTATTGATTCTGCTAATAACTTAAACCAAGCCATTACAACTGCCCCACCAGAACTTCACTTTATCGACCTTCTTTTTAAAGGGGGCTGGGTAATGATTCCTTTAGCATTTTTGGCATTCCTTGGATTAGTAATTTTTGTTGAAAGATACCTGACGATAAGAAAAGCTTCTAAAACTGAATCAAATCTGATGCTTCAGATTAAACAATACATTCATGATGGAAGGCTGGAAAACGCAATAACTTTATGTCGCAATAACAATTCTCCTTTGGCCAGAATGCTTGAAAAAGGACTAAAACGTATTGGTAGACCAATAAAAGACATTGAAGCTGCTATTGAAAACAATGGAAAATTAGAAGTATCTAAATTAGAGAAAAATATAGGCATATTAGGTATTATTGCAGGTATTGCACCCATGCTTGGTTTCGTTGGAACAATTATCGGGGTAATTACTATTTTCCACGATGTATCTATTAAAGGAGCAATCGAAATCGGTACAATATCTGGTGGTCTTTATACCAAAATGATTACATCAGCAACAGGACTTATCATAGGTATTATCGCATATGTACTTTATCATATTTTAAATATGATGGTTGAGCGCATAATTTTAAGAATGGAAACTGACGCTATTGAATTTATTGATCTATTAGAGGAGCCAGGAAAATAATGAATTTACGCAAAAGAAATAAAGGAACTGTAGAGGTACATACCTCTGCATTGAACGATATCATGTTCTTCCTGCTTTTGTTTTTTCTATTGGCATCAGCTGTAGTTAATCCACAGGTAGTGAAGTTATTATTACCCCGTTCAGAGTCTGGGCAACAATCTAATGCCCAAAAAACCGTTACAGTATCTATAGATGATAAATCAAATTATTTTATAGACAAGAAGCCAACTACTATTGAAAATCTTCAAACGGCAATAGAAACTTATCAAAAGACATCACCAGACCTAACTATTGTACTTTACGCTGAAAGAGGCGTTGCCATTGAAAATGTAATGCTTGTTTACGATGTGGCTAATAAGTTAAAACTAAAAGTTGTACTGGCTGTAGAACCTAAGAAATAATGACTACTTATCCTAAAGAAGAAAACAATTATCCTAAGGCACTGGCAATATCTACCGGTATCATGGCTGCATTGCTTGCTTTGAGCTTCTTTATTGTTATTGGGAGCTTCGAGCCGGAAGATGCGGGTATGGGAGGTATGGTGGTTAATTACGGGACTTCTGTAACAGGAATGGGTTCAGATTATACCAGCATAGAGGAACCATCTGCCGATCCTAATGCAAATAATCGTCAGCCTGATAAAGTAACACCAACAGAAGTAACAAAAGAGACGCCAACCCCTCAGGTAAGTGAAAAAGAAATCATTACTCAAAACTCTGAGGAAGCTGTAGCTGTAAAAATCAAGGAAACAAAAAAAGAAGCAACTCCGACTGCAACTAATGCAGAAACGAAACCTTCAAAACCAGTTGTAAACCAAAATGCCTTGTACAAAGGAAAATCCAGTAAAGGAACCGGCGGGGGTGATGGAACCGGTGATACACCAGGAAATCAAGGAAGCAAAAACGGAGATCCTCTGGCCAATAATTATGGTGAAGGTGGCTCTGGCTTTGGCGAAACCCCTATTGCCTTAAGAAAATTTACCAATCTGGTTACACCGCAGGATGATGGTCAGAAAACAGGTAAAATTGCCGTACGTATAAAAATAAACAAAGCTGGTCTTGTTATAGACGCTACCCCCGGAGTTAAGGGAACTACCCTGAATGACAGAGAATTATGGCAGAAATGTAAAGAAGCTTTAATGGGTGCACGTTTAGCTCCGTCAGAAACAGCTCCTGATATTCAAATTGGTGTAGTTGTTTTCAATTTTAAAGTTAAATAATCAGGTAGCTTTGATACTTTTGTGATGTTATTAAACATCACAAATGAATTACGAACAAACTATTGATTATCTATACCGCAAGCTACCAATGTTTACCAGAGTTGGTGCGGTTGCCTTTAAAAAGGATTTGCACAACACCATTGCCATGTGCGAAAGCTTAGATAACCCTCAAAATAAATTTAAAACGATACATATTGGCGGCACAAATGGGAAAGGTTCAACCTCTCACATGATTGCCGCCATTTTTCAGCAAGCAGGTTATAAAACCGGGTTATACACCTCCCCCCATTTAAAGGATTTCAGAGAGCGCATCAGAGTTAATGGAGAAATGGTTTCTAAAGATTTTGTGATAAACTTTGTTGAGCAACAACAAGGAATTATTGAAGAAATCAGCCCTTCTTTTTTTGAAGTGACCGTTGCAATGGCATTTTCATATTTCTCCGAACAGAATGTTGATATTGCTATAATAGAAGTCGGTTTAGGTGGCCGATTAGACTCAACAAATATCATAACACCCGAGTTATCTGTAATCACCAATATAAGTCTTGACCATACCAATATTCTTGGCAATACACTAAAAAAAATTGCAGGAGAAAAAGCTGGAATTATAAAACCTGGTATTCCTGTTGTTATTGGCGAGAGCCACCCCGAAACGGATCTGGTGTTTATTCAAAAAGCAAAGGAAACTCAAAGTTCAATTCTCTTTGCCGATCAACAATTGCAGATTAGCAAATCCGCTAAGGAAGGTGAATTTTTAAATATTTCTGTTTCGAAGAATGGAAACCTGCTATTTGAGAACATCCTGCTCGATCTTACAGGAACCTATCAATTAAAAAACATTTTAACTGTTATACAGGCAATAGAAACCCTAAAAACATTAGGATTTAAAATTCATAATGATGCGCTTTATTCAGCCTTAAAGAATGTAAAGGATTTAACCGGTTTAATGGGACGCTGGCAAATACTAAGTCAAAATCCTTTAATAGTTTCTGATACCGGACATAATATTGCCGGCATAACAGAAGTAGTACAAAATATTAACACAACACCACACAAAAAACTTCATGTTGTAATTGGCATGGTGAAGGATAAAGACATTAATGGCGTTTTAAATCTTCTTCCTCCTACAGCCCTGTATTATTTCTGTCAGCCTCAACTTGAAAGAGCACTTTCTGCTCAGGAGCTTGCAACTGAAGCTGAAAAACATGGCTTAAAAGGTTCCGTATTCTCAACTGTTGAACTTGCAATAAATGCCGCAAAAGAAAATGCAAATGCTGATGATCTTATTTATATAGGTGGAAGCACTTTTGTAGTTGCAGAAATACCATAAAAACTTTACACTATATTAAATGATACTTATTGTTAAGTAACTAACTTTATAAACCCTAACAAAACTACCTTATACACTGTTTTTTTGCCTTACAACCTCTAAAAAATTTAACATATAATGATGAAAAGAATTCTCCTTTTATTTACCGTTATGGCCTTCCTTTGCACTGGGTCAATAGCTCAAAAAAAGACACTTACCACAAAAAGAGCTCCTTCCACAACACTAAACAGACCAAAGTTAGTTGTCGGATTAGTTGTAGATCAAATGAGATGGGATTATCTATACCGTTACTATAACAGATATTCAAATGGCGGATTTAAGCGAATGGTAAATGAAGGATTCTCTGCTGAAAACACGTTCATTCCCTATACTCCTACCTATACAGCATGCGGGCATTCAAGTATTTATACCGGCTCAGTTCCCGCTATAAATGGCATAATTGGAAATGACTGGTACGATCCTCAATTAAAACGTAGCGTTTATTGTGCTGAAGATACAACAGTGAAAACTGTAGGTAGTGATACCAGGGCAGGATTAATGTCTCCAAAAAATCTACTTACCACAACCATTACTGATGAGCTTCGTTTAGCAACAAATTTTAAGAGTAAGGTAATAGGTATATCATTAAAAGACCGTGGATCAATTTTGCCGGCAGGCCACTCGGCTAATGCTGCATATTGGTTTGACGGTGGAACAGGTGACTGGATTACAAGTACTCATTATATGACAAAACTGCCAACATGGGTATCAGATTATAACAAGTTGAAAATGGCCGATAAGTATTTTGAAAAAAACTGGAATACATTATACCCAATCGAAACCTATGACCAAAGTACAGCCGACAACAAAGATTATGAAGGAAAATCAAGAGGAGAGCAAACACCTACCTTTCCACATCCTTTTAAATTATATACAGGAAAGAACTATGATATGATAAAGAGTTCTCCTTATGGCAACACAATGACTTTAGATTTAGCTAAACTGGCTATTGATTCTGAACATCTTGGCCAAAGCGGTTCAACCGACTTCCTGGCTGTTAGCTGCTCAGCAACTGATTATGTTGGTCATCAGTATGGCCCAAATTCAATAGAGGCTGAAGATACGTACCTTAGATTAGATAAAGATCTGGAACAGTTTTTTAATTACCTGGATACTAAAATTGGAAAAGGAAATTATCTTGTTTTCTTATCTGCCGATCATGGCGCTGCCCATGTTCCTGGCTTTATGACAGAAAATAAACTTCCTGGAGGATTATTCAATGACTCGCCTGTTATAAAAAGCTTAAACACTACAATTGAAGAAAAATTCAAAGTCAAAAAAGCTATTATCACATCTGCAAACAGCCAGTTTTATTTTAATCATCAGGCAATTAAAGATGCAAATGCTGATTTTGATGCAATAAAAGCCCTGGCAATTGAAACATTAAAACAACAGGATGGTATTATGGATGCTGTAGACGTTACCAAATTAGCCAGCTCAACCCTACCTGAACCTATAAAAAAAGCCATTACTAATGGATACAATGCGCTTAGAAGCGGCGACATCTATTATATTCTAAAATCAAATTATTTCGAGGGAGGGAAAACAGGAACAACTCACGGTGCCTGGTTCCCATATGATTCGCACATACCATGTGTATTTATGGGATGGAATGTAAAACCTGGAAAAACCAATAAAACGCATTACATGACAGATATAGCAGCTACCTTAGCTGCAATGCTCCGTATTCAGATGCCTAGTGGCTGCATAGGAGAACCCATAACTGAGTTAACACACCAATAATATTCTCAATAGATGTAAGAAGGCCACTCAAATAAATTTTTGAGTGGCCTTTTTGTTACCTTTGAATACCAATTATAAAACCAGATATGGAACAAATTGAAATCTATAAGCCCAAACACAAAATCCGTTTTGTAACTGCAGCTGCGTTATTTGATGGCCATGATGCTACAATTAATATCATGAGGAGGATTCTTCAATCCTCAGGGGCAGAGGTTATACATTTGGGACATAACCGTTCAGTTGAGGAAGTGGTAAACTGTGCTATACAGGAAGATGTTCAAGGCATTGCAATGACTTCTTATCAAGGTGGGCATATTGAATACTTTAAATACATGTATGATTTGCTGCAGGAACGCGGGGCATCTCATGTCAAAATATTTGGTGGCGGCGGCGGGGTAATCCTGCCTTCAGAAATTGCCGAATTACAGGCGTATGGCATTACAAGGATATATTCTCCTGATGATGGCCGTAAAATGGGCTTGCAAGGCATGATCAATAATATGCTTGAGCAAACTGACTTTATCACAACAAAATCGTTAAATGGGGAGTTAAAAACTATCCCCAAAAAAGATATTAAAAGTATTGCAGCTGCAATTACAGTGGCAGAAAATGACCCAGATGCAGCTCAATCTTTTGTAAATGAGTTAAAAAAACTAACCATCAGTAACGATGCTCCTGTTTTGGGCATTACAGGAACAGGAGGATCAGGCAAATCATCTTTAGTTGATGAACTGGTAAGAAGATTTTTAATAGAAGTAAAAGATAAAACACTTGCAATTATCTCTGTTGATCCATCCAAACGCAAAACAGGGGGGGCTTTACTCGGAGACAGGATCAGGATGAATGCAATTAATAATCCCAGAATATACATGCGTTCATTGGCTACAAGGCAAGCCAACTTAGCACTTTCAAAAAATGTTCAGGAAAGTATTGATATATGTAAAGCTGCAGGTTACGATCTCATTATAGTTGAGACTTCAGGTATTGGACAATCTGATACGGAAATAACTGAACACTGCGACATTTCATTGTATGTGATGACCCCGGAATTCGGGGCAGCTACCCAATTGGAAAAAATTGATATGCTTGATTTTGCAGACCTTGTTGCAATAAATAAATTTGATAAACGAGGTGCACTGGATGCTTTACGTGATGTGAGAAAACAATATAAACGCAATCATAATCTTTTCAACGCTGCTGACGATAGTATTCCTGTTTATGGAACCATGGCCTCCCAATTTAATGATCCGGGCATGAACAACCTCTTTACTGCCTTAATGCAAAAAATAAAAGAGAAAACTGGTACCGATTTTAAAGCTCAAATGGAACTTATAGGTGGGCAATCTGAAAAGATTTATATAATACCTCCTGATAGGATAAGATATCTCGCAGAAATCGCTGAATCCAGTGATACCTATAATGAATGGGTAGATAAGCAAACCGCAATAGCCAGAAAATTATATCAGTTACAAGGTGTTATTCATCTTTCAACTGATGAACAGCTAACCACTACCTTAAAAGAATTGTATCAACAGCTGGAAGAGCAGTTAGATGGAGAGTGCAGAAAACTATTACGGGAATGGCCAGAAACAAAAACTAAATACCAGCAAGAGTTCTTTTTATACAAAGTAAGAGATAAAGAGATTAAACAGCCACTCTTTTATGAATCACTATCTAAATTACAAATACCAAAGGTATCTCTACCACGCTATAAGGATTGGGGCGACATTTTAAATTGGTTATTAACAGAGAATGTGCCAGGTGAATTTCCTTATGCTGCAGGAGTTTTCCCGCTAAAACGTGAGGGAGAAGACCCTACCCGTATGTTTGCAGGAGAAGGCGGACCAGAACGGACAAATAAAAGATTTCATTATGTATCGCTAGGTCAGCCAGCGCATCGCCTGTCTACAGCTTTTGATTCTGTAACGCTTTACGGAGAAGACCCACATATACGTCCAGATATTTATGGCAAAATAGGTAATTCTGGTGTAAGCATAGCAACCCTAGATGATGCTAAAAAGTTATACTCTGGTTTTGATCTCTGCGCTTCATCAACCTCCGTATCTATGACAATTAATGGTCCTGCGCCTATGCTGCTAGCCTTTTTTATGAATGCTGCAATAGACCAGCAATGCGAGAAATACATAATTCAAAATAACTTACAGAAAGAAATAGAAAGCAAAATTGATTCTATATACAAGGATAAAGGGCAGGCAAGACCAACATATAATGGTTCCTTACCAGAAGGAAATGATGGTCTTGGCCTAATGCTTTTGGGAGTAACCGGCGATCAGGTATTACCTTCAGATGTATATGCTAAGATTAAAGCCCATGCAATAAGTACGGTACGTGGTACTGTTCAGGCAGATATTCTTAAAGAAGACCAGGCGCAAAATACCTGTATTTTCTCTACTGAATTTGCATTAAGAATGATGGGTGACATTCAGAACTATTTCATTACCCAAAAAGTACGCAATTTTTATTCTGTATCAATTTCGGGGTATCACATTGCCGAGGCAGGTGCCAATCCCATATCACAGCTCGCCTTTACATTAAGTAACGGCTTTACTTTTGTTGAATATTACCTTAGCAGGGGAATGAACATCGATGATTTTGCACCTAATTTATCCTTCTTTTTCTCTAATGGCATAGATCCTGAGTATTCTGTTATAGGTCGGGTAGCAAGACGTATATGGGCAAAAGCTATTAGAAATAAATATAAAGGTAATGACAGATCTCAAAAACTGAAGTATCATATCCAAACTTCGGGTCGTTCATTACATGCCCAGGAGATCGATTTTAATGATATACGTACAACGCTTCAGGCATTATATGCAATATATGATAACTGTAATTCTCTTCATACAAATGCTTATGATGAAGCTATAACCACCCCAACGGAAGAATCTGTACGCAGAGCCATGGCTATTCAGCTTATCATCAACAGAGAGCTTGGATTAGCTAAAAATGAAAATCCACTACAGGGAGCCTTTATTATCGAAGATCTGACTGATCTTGTTGAAGAAGCAGTATTGTTAGAGTTTAAGCGGATTAATGACAGAGGGGGAGTTCTAGGAGCTATGGAAACTATGTATCAACGTGGTAAAATACAGGAAGAAAGCTTATACTATGAAACCTTAAAACATACCGGAGAATATCCTATTGTAGGTGTAAATACCTTTTTAAATAAAAATGGTTCACCTACTATAATCCCGGGAGAAGTAATTAGGGCAACCGAAGAAGAAAAACAATATCAAATTGCTGCACTTAAAGCCTTTCAAGACAGAAATTCAAACCTGTCAACATCAGCACTTAAAAAGCTTCAAAAAACTGCTGTTGCCGGAGAGAATATATTTAATGAACTTATGGAAGTCAGTAAAATATGTTCTTTAGGGCAAATTTCTAACTCCCTTTATGAAGTTGGTGGGCAATACAGACGAAATATGTAATTAAGCGTGAATCCAGCTAAATTTATATTCTATTGATGGGTTATTCATTCGCTCTGCTACTCGCAATAGTCTATTTGGCAACGCCATGATATAGTCACGTGCTTTTTCACCAGCTTCATTTAAATCACGCATACCTTCAAGCTTCCACTCTTCTATTAACTGCTGCATAATCTCTACATAATCCAGCGCAGTATATACACCTAAACGTTGTGCAGCATCAGTAAAGTGTCCGAATGTTTGGCCAATCTTCATACCCATTTCACGTAAAAAATGAGCTGGCATTACAATTTTCTTTCTCATCATATCCTCAAAAGCAACCATTGCCTCATTTGGATCAACCTCAAATATCTTCGTCATGAAATCTTTATAAGCCTTAGCATGGCGAGCCTCATCCGAAGCAATTACTCCACACATTTTAGAAAGTAAAGTATCACCATCCTTTTTAGCTAAAGAAGCAACTCTTCTGTGAGAAATATTTGTAGCTAGTTCCTGAAAACTAGTATATATAAAGTTTCTATATGGATCATGGCCTGTTCCAATATCAAATCCATCAGCAATTAAGTACTGAGTTGATATTTCCATCTGACGCATATCAACACGTCCCGATAAGTAAAGATATTTATTTAATAAATCACCATGTCTGTTTTCTTCGGCCGTCCAATGACGTACCCATTTCATCCATCCACCTTCTTCATTTCTGGTAATACCATCAACCATGCATAACCATGATTCATAAGTTGGCAATGCCTCTTCCGTAATAGTATCACCTATTAGAACAGCTACAAGATCATAGGAAAGATCTTTAGCGTTCTCACGCAATAATTTTATATCCTGATAGAATGTTTCACTGGTAGAGTCAGGTAAAAAATCAGATGGCTGCCAATTTGTATCTATTGGCTTTAGATATGTTTGCATCATATCTAGCATATAGCCTTCTATATGTAACATTACTTCCCTTCTCTTTTCCTCGAATAAATTCATCCGTTTATATAATTTAAATTTGTATCAAATATACCAAATTTATTGCACAAAGAAGGTTGTGGCAATACTTTATTAAGAAATAATCCAAAGACTCATTCTATTATTTTGGAGATTAATGCAGAAAATATTTCATGAGTCTATAAACGCCAAAAACCCTGTAATTTATCATTACAGGGTTTTGGTTTAAGATTTGGCACCGACCTACTCTCCCACGTGTTACCGCAGTACCATCGGCTCTGGTGGGCTTAACTTCTCTGTTC
>Ga0157371_10002917_pt1 | contig 15974 bp, 10 predicted proteins | sample C45metaG_FD_113462 | JGI IMG/M metagenome (GOLD analysis project Ga0157371, IMG submission 113462) | Corn rhizosphere microbial communities from Kellogg Biological Station, Michigan, USA - C4-5 metaG | ecosystem: Host-associated > Plants > Roots > Rhizosphere > Soil | place: USA: Michigan...
AAATAAACGGCAACAGGATTCAATAAAGAAAAATCTGTCACAGTTAACTTCTGCTATTTATGAAACTTCCAAGTGGATGCTGGCTAATAATAAGGCAGTAAATTAGTTAATTGGTTTGCGCTGGCTGCATTTTATTAAGACACCTCAAACCAAATTTTTTTAGGGTCATTCCAATCTCCGTTATAATTGATTGTCAATTCTTCTCCGGCGTCGATTTTCCTTACTGTTTTTACTTCGATCGTTTCTTCATCAAAATCCATAAAATATTCACAGTTGCTGGTATAGCTATGGTTATACAGCGGGACGAAACCCAACGCCATGCAGCATTTATCTTTTTTTTCGCCCCAGGCGAAAATATAATCATGCAGCAGCGTTTTATCAATATTGGTACGATCTACGGCACTCATTACAATCACAGGCGCTTCCTCGATAACTGTGTTTGCCTTAATGGCTTCCCGGGTAAATACACCGCGTCCCTTGAATGCAGTTTTTTTTATATACAAATAGTCTTTTCTCATTAGAGATTGTTGTTGCATTAAAAATCCGGTAAATAAACTTATTCTGATAATTCTTATTTCACATTTGCTCTCATTTTCTCACTTTCACATTTTCACATTTTCATATTGTCACATTCCCTAATTAACCTTTTTCTAAAGATAAAAATAAATTAATTTTGCGCCCTCATGGCTTAAAATGATTCCCATGGCCGAAGAAGAAATTTTGGTTCAGGAGCAATTCGAAGATGTTTTAAACTCGCAAAATGAAGAAGCGATCAATGAATTTTTAAATGAGCAAAACATAAGCGATGTTGCGGAACTTATTGATGAAAATGAAGAAAAGGAGATAGACATTTTCTTGCGGCTCAGCATGAACCGTGCACAGGGAGTTTTTAAAATACTTGATCATCCTACCCAGAAAAGAATTATTAAGAATCTTCCTCCGACAAAGAGTGCGGAGTTACTTAACAAAATGGAACCCGATGACAGGACTTCATTTTTTGAAGATCTTCCCAACGAAGTTGTTCGTGAACTGGTAAAAACGCTTGTACCGGAAGAAAGAAAGATCACACTTTCGCTGCTTGGCTACCCTGAGAACAGCGTGGGTCGGTTAATGACACCCGATTACATTTATGTTTATGAATACAATACAGTTGCCGAAGTACTTAATATTATCCGGAACGTTGGAAAAAATACCGAAACGATTGATGTAATATATGTGATCAATAAACATGGTGAATTACTGGATGACCTTCGGATCCGAGAATTTATTTTGGCTTCACCGGAAACCAAAGTAAGTGAAATGATGGACGGTCGTTTTATCGAACTCAATGTGAACGATGACCAGGAAACAGCGAATGAAGTTTTTAAGATGAATAATCGTGTAGCTCTTCCCGTGGTAGACGATTATAATGTGTTGCTGGGAATTGTTACGATCGACGACGTGTTGTGGGTAACGAATGAAGAGTTCAGTGAGGATATTCAAAAGATAGGTGGTGCAGAAGCACTCGACATGCCTTACCTGGAAACGCCTTTTTTTAGATTGGTAAAGAAAAGAGTTGGCTGGCTCACGATACTTTTTTTTGGTGAAATGCTTACCGCGACAGCAATGGCTTTTTATAATCCTGAAATGAAGGCCGCAATAATTTTAACTAATTTCATTCCACTCATTATAAGTACCGGGGGTAACAGCGGCACTCAGGCATCTACATTGATTATTCAGGCGATGGCACTTGGGGAATTGACGGTTGGTGACTGGTGGCGTGTTATGCGCCGCGAAATCTTATCGGGCCTAATGCTTGGCAGCATTCTCGGTTTTATTGGTTTCTTAAGAATTACCGTGTGGAGTTTTCTAATGCACCATGGAGTAATGCCGGATATTTATGGACTTCACTGGATTCTAATCGGGTTCACTGTTTTTTTCTCTTTAATTGGAGTGGTTCTTTGGGGATCACTAATTGGCAGCATGCTTCCACTGCTACTGAAAAAATTAGGGGCTGATCCGGCCTCTTCTTCTGCCCCATTTGTGGCAACATTGGTGGACGTTACTGGACTGATGATCTTCTTTAACATAGCAATGCTTGTATTAAAAGGTACGCTTCTCTGATTAAGAAATCCTTTTTCACCTTTATAAAACCGCTATTCGCCGAAAAGCCTTCGTCTGGTAAAAACTTTTTCAGTTTACTTTGTAGTCAAAATTTAAATGTATAGTGATCAGAATATTTTTTCTTATTTGAAAAAACGGAATGAAGTCGCAGAAAAAAAAACCTAAACAAAAAAAGCCGAACATTTTTAAGATCCTGAAACCCTATTCAGGAATGATCAGCTTATTATTACTGTTTGCTTTATTGAGCAATGGCCTTAATCTTATCATTCCAAAAATTATCCAGTTTGGTATTGATGATTTTTCAAAAGGAACCTTCAGCATGCAAAGGATCATAGCCTGGTTTTTAATTGCTTCCATTTTGATCTTTATCTTTACCTACGTTCAAAGCATTATTCAGACCTTCGCTTCAGAAAGAGTGGCGAGAGATATGCGCCAAAAACTGGCTTCAAAAATTTCTCAACAGGATTATGTATACATCCAGGACGTCACGCCTGGCAAGCTTCTTACCAATCTAACTTCAGATGTTGATGCCATAAAAATGTTTGTCTCGCAGGCAATCGTTTCCATCGTTTCTTCTTTAATACTAATTATCGGCGCGAGTATTTTATTATTGAATATTAACTGGAGATTAGGACTGTTCGTACTTCTCATCATTCCCATCATCGCAACTACTTTCTTTCTTGTATTAAAAAAAGTAAGAAGCCTATTTAAAAAATCACAGGAAGTTATTGACTGGCTTAATAAAGTGATCAATGAAAGTATTCTCGGTGCTGCACTTATTCGTGTGCTCAATGCACAATTTACCGAGTATAATAAATTTATGGATGCCAATACAGAAGCAAAAAACCTTGGCTTATCTATTTTACGTTTGTTCGCTACTCTTATCCCGATAATCGTTTTAACAGCCAATCTAGCCCGGCTGACTGTTTTGGCTTTGGGTGGCCATTTCGTTATTAATAGTACAATGACACTGGGAGAATTTGCCGCATTCAACAGTTACATTGCTATTCTGATTTTCCCGATTATCATGATCGGCTTTATGAGCAATGTGATTGCGCGCGCTTCTGCTTCTTATCAACGCATTCATCTTACGCTTGAAACTCCTGATTTTGTTGATAAAGGAACAGTAACCAAACAATTAAAAGGAAATATTGATTTGCAAGATGTAAGTGTTTACTATGGCGAAAAGCCAGCATTAAAAAATGTTTCATTTTCAGTAGATGCCGGAACAAGAACGGCCATTATTGGTCCAACTGCTGCAGGCAAAACACAGTTGCTGTATTTACTGACTACTTTAATAAAACCCAATGAAGGGAAGATTTTTTATGACGGAATTAAAATAAATGAATACAACAGGGATTCGCTGCTTAGCCAGATAGGACTCGTTTTCCAGGACAGTATCATTTTTAATTTAAGCCTTCGGGAAAACATTGCTTTCAATACTGATGTAACCGAAGAAGATCTTGAAAAAGCGATTAAAACCGCGGAACTGAAGGATTTTATAGAGACTCTTCCAAACGGTTTGGATACGATTGTTTCCGAAAGAGGATCGAGTCTTTCAGGAGGACAAAAACAACGCATCATGCTGGCAAGAGCTTTAGCGATCAATCCTAAGATTTTATTGCTCGATGATTTTACAGCAAGAGTTGATACACTAACAGAAGAAAAAATTTCCGAGAATGTAAAACAAAATTATTCAGGCATAACACTCGTTTCCATAACACAAAAAATTGATACTGTAAAAGATTATGACCAGATCATTGTGTTGATGGAAGGCGAATTAATTGCAAAGGGGAAACATGCATATCTCATGCAGCATTCGCCTGAATATGTTCAGATTTATCAGTCACAAAAAAGTACGACGGATTTAACGGTTTAAAAAATGGATTACAATCTTAATATAGAGCACAAGACTTCTACAAAGGCAGCGTTAAAAAAAATGCTGCAATTCATGAAAGAAGAGAAGCGGAATCTGTATGTAGCTTTTATTGTAATGGCGTTAAATTCGGGTATTGCCATGCTCACTCCTTATTTGATCGGTTACACGATTGATCATTACATCCAGACAAAAATGTATCGTGGACTGATGGTATTTTCCGGTATTTTACTCGGCCTTTTTATCATTTCTGCAGTCACCGATTATCTGCAGACAAAGATCATGGGGAGTATTGGCCAAAGAATGCTGTACAGCCTGCGCAACGCAGTTTTCAATAAAATACAAAGTTTGCCAATTGCTTTTTTTAACCAGAACAAAGCCGGCGATCTTATTTCCAGGATCAACAGCGATACTGATAAAGTAAACCAGTTTTTTTCACAATCGCTTCTTCAGTTTGTAGACAGTATCTTTACCATGACAGGAGCGGCTATTTTCCTGCTGGCTATTCATGTGGAACTAGGCGCTTCAGCGTTAGTTCCTGCAGTTTTTATTTTAATTTTCGTAAAACTCATTTCGCCGCTTGTAAGGAAAAAGAATGCGGCAAGTTTGAAAAGTACCGGCGGTCTCAGTGCAGAGATACAGGAAGGTTTGGGAAATTTTAAAACTATTGTGGCTTTTAACAGGCGGGATTATTTCAGGAAGAAATTCAATGGAGCAAATGCGATTAATTATAATGCCTCTGTTGGTGCTGGTTTGGTAAATACGATTTTCGTGCCCGTGTTCACACTTTTTTCGAACATAGCGCAACTTATCGTTTTGGCATTTGGCATTTACTTAATTTCAACCGGCAATTTTACGATTGGTTTATTGATTAGCTTCATCGCTTATGTTCAATATTTTTACCAGCCTTTGCGCCAGCTTGCCACACTTTGGGCAAGCTTTCAAACTGCGATGGCTGCCTGGGATAGAATTTCAATCATTTTAAATTTACAATCAGATCTGACACAAAAAACAGGCGGATCTGCTGTTGATATTGTCGATGCACCTTTTCTGCTATTTAAAAATGTTTCTTTCAAATATCCTGATGGGAAAGAAGTGCTGCACGACATCAATTTTAAACTGGAACAGGGAAAAACATATGCGTTTGTAGGCCCGACCGGAGGTGGAAAAACAACAACCGCGTCCCTGATTTCAAGATTATACGATCCTACAGAAGGCGAAATTTTTCTAAACGGAAAGGAATTGAAAAGTTACTCATCAGAAGAATTAAGTAAAAGGATCGGCTTCATTCTTCAGGAACCATTCTTATTCAATGGCACCGTACGTGATAATATTTTATACGGGAATGAAGCTTACAAACTTTTTGACAAACAACAATTGAATGATGTATTAAATGAAGAAGGCCTTGGAAGTTTGCTTGAAAGATTTGAAGATCATTTGGATACAAAAATCGTTTCCAGCGGAGACTCTATGAGCCTTGGAGAAAAACAAATCATCGCTTTTATAAGAGCCGTTTTGCGCAAACCCGAATTGCTGATCCTGGATGAAGCCACTGCCAATATTGATACAATTACAGAAAAATTATTGGAAGACATTTTGCAAAAACTTCCTTCTTCAACTACCGAAGTTATTATTGCACACAGGCTGAATACCATTGAAAATGCGGACGAAATTTTCTTTGTCAATTCCGGTGAAGTAACTGCTGCCGGTGATTTTGACCACGCCTTAAAGCTTTTACTGGAAGGGAAAAGAGAAAGTTGAATGATTTCATTGGTTCGGTCGTTTATGAATCAATAAACAAATAGTTACAATTTTTATTTTCGTTGCTTGCAGATAGAATTGTTTTTGCAGATCAATAGCAAACAAACTTTACCCTGTCTTTCTATTTCACCCTACATTCCCTAAAGTATTAACTGCGCACTTTTTCGTTATTTTGTGCCAAACAAAAATAAAACAGATTATGTGTGGAATAGTTGGATACATTGGGCCGAGAGACGCGTACCCTATTATTATTACAGGACTTAAAAGACAGGAATACCGTGGTTACGACAGTACCGGCGTGGCTTTAATAAATGATAGCGGCCTTCATGTTTTTAAGAAGAAAGGGAAAGTAGCAGAGCTTGAACAGTCATTGATTGGCAAACCTGTTAATGGAAATATTGGCATTGGCCACACAAGGTGGGCAACTCATGGCGAACCAAGTGATGTGAATGCCCATCCACACACAAGTAACAATGGTAAACTGGCCATGATCCACAACGGTATCATTGAAAATTATGCACAGCTGAAATCAGAACTCACCAAAAAGGAATATACTTTCAAAAGTGAAACCGATACGGAAGTCTTGTTGAATTTTATCGAAGACATTCAGAAGAACACACAAGCACCGCTGGAAGAGGCAGTGCGAATCGCCTTAAAAAGAGTTTCCGGCGCTTATGTTATCTTATTGCTGGATGCAGATAATCCTGATACAATCATTGCTGCACGTAAAGGAAGCCCGTTGGTGATCGGTATAGGAAAGAATGAACATTTCCTGGGTTCTGATGCTACACCCATGTTGGAATATACAAAGGAAGTGGTTTATGTAAACGACTACGAAATAGCGATTATAAAAGCCGGTGAATTAATTCTGAAAAACCTGGGAAACGAAAGGCAAATGCCTTACATATCCAGCCTTGATATTGAGCTGGCTGCAATTGAAAAGGGTGGCTATGATCACTTCATGCTGAAGGAGATTTATGAGCAACCTACAACTATTCACGATTGCTTGCGGGGACGATTAGACGCAGAAAAGGGAACGATTACTATGAAGGGGGTTGAGGAAAATATGCATGCGCTGGCAAGTGCAAACCGATACATTATTATCGCATGCGGAACCAGTTGGCATGCCGCTTTGGAAGCGGAATATATCATTGAAGAACTGTGCCGCATTCCCGTAGAAGTAGAGTATGCTTCTGAATTCAGATATAGAAACCCCATAGTAAATAAGGGAGATGTGATTATCGCCGTTTCACAAAGCGGGGAAACAGCAGACACTTTGGTTGCGATAGAAAAAGCGAAAGAGCAGGGAGCTTTTATTTTTGGGATTGTGAATGTTGTAGGTTCATCTATTTCGCGCGCTTCTCATGCAGGAGCGTATACACATGCCGGTCCTGAGATCGGCGTGGCTTCTACAAAAGCCTTCACTGCACAATTAACTGTCTTGATGATGATCGCTCTAAAGATCGCCAAAGAAATAGGAACCATTGATCCATCACGATATACCGAACTATTGGTAGAACTTGACAATGTTCCGGAAAAAGTTGAGGCGATTTTAAAAGACGGTGGGTTGATAAGGCCAATTGCAGAAAGATACAAAGACGCCAATAATGCCCTTTACCTGGGAAGAGGTTATAATTTTCCTATTGCCTTGGAAGGTGCCTTAAAACTCAAAGAAATTTCTTACATACATGCAGAGGGTTATCCTGCCGCAGAAATGAAACATGGGCCAATCGCATTAGTAGATAAAGATTTACCGGTAGTTTTTGTTGCAACAAAAGATGAATATCATGGAAAAATCGTAAGCAATATCCAGGAAATAAAAGCACGCAAAGGAAAAGTGATTGCCATTGTAACTGAAGGAGATGACATTATCCCCGCAATGGCAGATGATGTATTTTTTGTTCCTCCGGCAAACGAAGTAGTGGCGCCCCTTTTAAGTGTTATCCCGTTACAGTTGCTTTCTTATTACATCGGAGTCTTAAAAGGTTGCGATGTAGATAAACCGCGAAATTTAGCCAAGTCTGTAACCGTGGAATAATTAGAGGGGAGTGATTAGGTGCTGTATTATTCATTAATAAACTTTTTCCCCTGACTTATAACTTAACTATAACTTTTTACTCATAACTTCTCTCCATGAACATAATCACAAAACATCCGATCAATAATCTTGGCTATAATTTTATTGACCCGAAATATATTCCCGAAGGAGAAGATGAGTATTATTTAAGAGATCAGCAAAACAACAATGGCATACATTATCGCCGATTGTCCGGCTCAGAAATAGAAATTCTTATCCGTAATGGGAACACTTCAGATGACTGGGCGAAAATATTCGTATCAAAGGAATTTGATCCGGCGCTGGTAAAAAATTCAAAGTTTCATGGTTTGATACGCATAGGCAAACTCGAACCTTTTTATCTCGAGTTTCACAATTTGCGTATGCCTGTAGGTATTTACAATAGCCATATCATCAGTTGCGATTTTGGAGATAATGTTTGTATTGATGATGCCGGATATTTAAGTCATTACATTATCGGAAACGAAGTAATGATCACCAATGTAAACGAACTTGCCACTACAGACTATTCCAAATTTGGGAACGGCATTTTAAAAGACGGCGAACAGGAAGCTGGAAGGGTTTGGATAGAAGTACGGAATGAAAATGGCGGCAGGCGCATTGCTCCTTTTGATGGAATGCTGGCTGGCGACGCTTATATCTGGAGCAACAATCCTGAAGATGCACAACTTCAAAAAAGGTTTATAGAACTTACACAAAAAGAATTTACTTCGAAAAGAGGTTATTACGGAACCATAGGAGATCGTTGTGTCATCAAGGATTGTGACATTCTCAAAGATGTAATGATCGGCACCGATGCTTATATAAAAGGAGCCAATAAATTAAAAAACCTTACGATCAACAGCGACGCAGAGAGAACATCGCAAATTGGCGAAGGTTGCGAAATGGTGAATGGAATTATTGGATATGGTTGCAGAATATTTTATGGTGTAAAAGCAGTAAGATTTATTTTAGCAGCCCACTCACAATTAAAATATGGCGCGCGACTAATCAATTCCTACCTCGGAAATAATTCTACTATTTCATGTTGTGAAGTATTGAACACGCTTATTTTCCCGAGTCATGAACAGCATCATAACAATTCATTTTTGTGCGCCTCTCTCATAATGGGACAAAGTAATATTGCGGCAGGAGCTACGATAGGAAGCAATCATAACAGCCGCGCAGCAGATGGTGAAATCATCGCCGGCCGGGGATTTTGGCCAGGGTTATGTGTAAGCCTGAAACACAATTCAAAGTTTGCCTCCTTTTGTATATTGGCAAAAGGCGATTATCCTTTTGAAATGAATATCACACTTCCGTTTTGCCTTGTGAGTAATGATGTTACAGACGACAAGCTTGTTTTGATGCCCGGATATTGGTTCATGTATAATATGTATGCGTTGGAAAGAAATGCATGGAAATTTGCCGATCGTGACAAGCGCACGGAAAAAATTCAAAAAATTGAATATGCTTATTTGGCACCAGATACGATTAATGAACTTTTCACAGCTCTTGAAATTTTATCGAAATTAAAAGTGGATGAAAACGGAAATGCAGAAATGGAAGGAGTGGAAAACAGTTCGAGAAAAGCTGAAGTGGTAAAAGTAAATCAGTCACTCGAACTTTTCAAAGAACTTATCAGTTATTACGGCACGGTTCAATTAATTAATCATTTTCAACAGACTAAATTCTCATCTTTTGAAGAATTCAAAAAAAGTATTCCTTCCAAAATTTCAAGGAACCAATGGAAGAATATCGGCGGACAGTTGATTCCTGCTTATGATGTTGAAAAGTTGAAAAATAAGATTAAAAACAATAAGATCGATTCATGGAATGAGGTGCATGATTTTTACAGGCAGTCAGGCGAGGAATACGAGAAAAACAAACTGATCCATGCATATTCTTCGTTGCTGGAAATTGAAAATATTACTACCAAACAATTTACCGCTGCATATTTCAAAGAACTTCTTAAACGATCAGTAGAAACCAAAACCTGGGCAAGCAAAGCGATTTACGAATCACGCGCCAAGGATTATTCAAATCCTTTCAGGAAAATGATTTATGAAAATGAAGAGGAAATGAATAGCGTAATCGGAAAACTTGAAGAGAACCAGTTTATCCAGGACCAGTTTAAAGATTTGGAAGCGTACAAAAAATTGGTAAAAAGTCTCTCTAAAAAATTCGGAGGTTAAGCGGTTAAGCCTTAAAATAATCAGTCAACAATAATTAAATGCCTATTTAATTGAAGCTTCTCTTCATGTGCCGTTGGCATTGTGAACCAACAGCACTGAAGATGAAGAACTCAACAGAACCTTAGTTTGGTTATAAGAGTTTGTTATTTGAATCGAATAATCCGGGTACTTAAAATAGTATGCAATTATAATCATCCTGGTGTTTAATTTCTGATCCATTTTGTTCCACAAATAAATTTTTATTTTTATTTACATTCGTAAATGCCAAATAAAAAAAATTACCTTAAGAGACAACTGCTCGACGAATTAAAAAACTTTACCAATAACACTTTTACGGAACCGATCAAGTACTCGTTTCAATGTGAAGAACTAAGTAAACACATCAAAAAAATGACGGGATCCTACATTAGCGCTCAAACATTAAGGCGCTTGTATGGTTTTATCAAATCCGATTTTTACCCTTCAATAAAAACAGTAAATGTTCTCTCGCTATACAATGGATTTCCGAACTGGCATTCCTTTACTGAGCAGCACACGAATAAAAATTTCCAGGCTCTGACTTTGGACCAGGAAGCCAGCTTATATTTAAGTTTTTATGAAATTGACATAAAAGAGGAACGTGATATGAATTATCATAACGCCGCCAAAAATATTGCTTTACGAATTTTATTTAATCCCCAACTTCTTTCAAAATTATCTTCTTCCCTCGCTGGTAATCCTGTTTCCCAAATTTATTTTTTTGAGCGGTTTCCTTATACCGATGGACTTGGCTCTCCTATTTATAAAAGAAGTATTCAACAATATCTCCAAAAGAACACTACTGAAGCGCAGATCTATGGTAATAGTTTACTTTTTCTATCCGCATTCCTGTGCGATAAACCAAAAGAATTAAACAGAACTTTTGATCAACTGGTTCAATTTAAAATAGACGAAAACATTCATCCATTTGCGATTGCCAGGTATTTGGGAAGCAAACTCTTGTATTATCAATCAAAAAATAAAAGTTTAAAAGAGCTAATGGACCAAATAAATGAGTGGAACAATTTTTTTCTGCTTAAAGAGAAAATAAGCATCTGGCAATATCCCTACTTTCAACACCTGGTGGCTTGTTACTTAAATCTCGCAGGACTTTTTGATGAAAGCTACCGCATTATAAGAAGTATAAGAATGGAAGATGAACAATACCAAATTGAGAGCGGCTATAAAGAAATATTACAGGTAATTTCTTCAATGGCACACCATTCGGTTGCTCCTTTTGATTATAAAAACTGGTTCACCGAGGAATCAGAAAAATATTTTCAAAACATCAGCCCTTTATTTAAAAACTTTTATCAATTGCAGGCTCTTTGCCTTTACCGCTCATTGACAAAAGGAAAAAAAAGAGAAAAAGTCAATGGGCAAATAGGCAAGCTGGTAAATCAAACAGGCTTTGTTTATTTTACAAACTTCCTTGAATAACTTTTGTCCCTGAACCAGCAAAAATGAAATAAAGCAGATTCTTTTTTTCTTATCTCACTCCACCACAGGAAAAGCAGAAATTCGTAACCTTGCTGCACCCATTGGTATCAGTTGAATTTCCTTCTCATCAGTTGAAACGTTCACAGGGCTTTGAGGCAAAACACTGCATAAACCATATTGGTCGGTTGTCCAATATGGAATCAATTTCCCTTTAGCTTTTATAATAATGGGAACATCTTTTTGTGTAAAAGGAAAATTATCTTTCGGCCACGGTTTTTTGATCACTTCAAATTGCTGGCTTACAGGTTGATTGGTAAGATACAACCCATAATTCCACAAGCTTGCAGGATAAATTTCGTAAGCAGGCCATTTGGATTGATCGGCTGAAGGCTGCCATTTTGAATCTTTTTGTGCGGAAGCTTTGCTGTCCATCTCCTTATAATATTCTTTGATCTTTAAAGAAAAGGTCAGAGGTCCATAATTTACACTTACACTGTTTTTATTTTTAGTCCATTGCTGAAGCACTACCTGCATTGGCAGTGTTAATTGTACTATATCACCTTTCTTCCAGTTATTTTCAAGACGAATATAAGAACCGGCTTTTGGATCGACATTCACAGCCTTGCCATTCACTGAAACGGTAGCGTTATTACACCATCCGGGCACACGCAGATACAACGGAAAACTCACAGCTTTATCCGTATTTACTTCAATTTTTATGTTATCATCAAAAGGATAATTGGTAATTTGTTTCAAACTAACGGTGTTGCCTGAACGCTTTCCAACTTTAGCAGTTACTTCACTGCTGTTATACAAAAGAGCTGCAATTCCGTTATCCGGAGTAGCCATCCACAAATGTTCTTCATAGTAAGGCCATCCCTGAGAATGATTGTGCTGGCAACATCTGCTGCTGAATGGATTCATGGTAAGAAAAGGCCCTTCATTTTGAATTCCAGGCGCATGGTCCTTACTATCGCTCACGACCATGTTAGGAGCGGTTAAATACCTGAGCCCTCTGAAGTCCGGCATTACAGCCGCGGGGTAGGTATTGAAGGCCACATCTTCGCAATTATCAGCCCACATCGGATCGCCGGTGATACCCGTTAATATTTCATCTGAAGCCATTTGCTCCACCATACCACACGTTTCTACAGCCTGTCGGGGATCAGTATAACCTTTGCGGGCGTCTTCATCGGCACCAAACATTCCTCCAGGTACCTGTCCGTAAATATTTCTTATGAGGTAAAAATCATTGTATGTTGCTTTTAAAGAACTACTGTCCTTGTTTTGCATAAAATAAGTGGCCGGCTCGCGGAAAGATTGTGCCACATTTACGTTATGCCAGTTGGGTAAGTTATTGGGCTGTGACCAGTTGGCTGTATTCCTGTAAATTTTATTCGCGACATCCAGCAACCATTTTTCACCTGTGTGATCGTATAACCAATAAATACTGTACAGGTTGTCGCCTCCCCTACTGTTTTCCCAATAGGTTTTCAACAATAAACTATCAGGCACTTTATTTTCCCACCTGAAATATTTGGTCATAAAAGGAATTACCCGGGCATCATTGCTGTATTCATAGTAAGATTGAATACACCAAAGCATGATCATATTAGGCCACAGATCAGGTACCTTTACAATATTATTTTGCTTATCATAAACAACTTCTCCCGGTCCGAAATATCCATCAGGATGCTGGCTTTGAAAAACTTTCTCGAGCCACGATTTGGTTTCATCAATCATACTTTTATCATTCAAAATATACCCAAGGTCTCCATATCCTTTCAACCAGTAAGGCACTTCCTCCCAACCATGATCTCCCTTGCCTGTTCCGCTGTACCATGCATTATTTTTCTTCTCAAGCCACGCGCTTATGGTTCCCAGCTGACCTGTCAGCCCGTCCTTTTGCAGTTCAAGATATTTCAAAATCCATCCTTCAGGTTTTATCGTTCCTACAGGAAGTTTCATAAAACTTAAAGGTTCCAAAGGCGTTTTGTTACTCAGGTAATAGGAGTTGCTTCCTTTTTCAGGCCGGTCAATGACGGAGGCTTTTAAAGAATTGTTTTGTGCGAATAAATTGTAATTCGTGAAAAGAAACAGCGCAATACAACAGATAAATATTTTCTTCATTTTTTTATTTCCTGAATAGGATTTTAATGGTTTCAGAGAGGAATAAAGATAGTTATTTCCTTTTCAAACCTATTGGGCTACATGGTTTCTTCAAAAATATTTTCCGATATACCGTTTTTTTTCAGCAGTCGATAATGACTTAGCAGAGCGTGTATGAGCGTAAAACTTTTATATGGAAGTTGGTGTAGATCTGCTTCTTCCTTTAATGCATTGGTAATTTCCGGATAATAAATATGACTAACCGTAGGGAATAAATGGTGAGCCACATGATAATTAAAGCTTCCCATGAAAAAACGAATAAACCAGTTGTTGTGCGCGACATCATTGGTGTGATTGATCTGGTGCATGAACCACGATTCAGGCATATGATTGTTAGCATCAGGTAAAGGAAAATCATGATCCAGATTGGCATGAGGCGACAGTAATATTAAAAGGGAAAAGACGGTTGCTGTAAATACCATTAGCAAAAAACCGCTCACCGCCTGTAGCCAACTTGTTCCAACCAATACCGGAACCACAATAGTGTAGAAGAAAAAGAAAGCTTTGAAAAAAAAGAGTTTTACAAATTCGGTTTTAGGAATATCTGTTACTTTCCACAGTACTCTTGTCTTATTGAAGTAGTCTTTGAAATCCCGCACCAATAGCCAGTTCAGAAGGTAAAAAGAATACAACACCGGCAAATAAATATGCTGGTATTTGTGAACGCGGGAAGAGGGGCCATGCGGAAACACTCTTGCAAGCGGGCTTTGATCAATATCGCTGTCCCAGCCCATCACGTTCGGGTAATTATGGTGTAACCGTGTGTGCCTGATCTTCCAGGCATAACTGTTGGCACCCATCAGATCAAAAAAGTAAACGAAGAAATTATTGAGTCTTTTGTTTTTAAATAAAACATGATGAACAGCATCATGGATCAGGTTAATGAAAATGATCATTATCATCAGTCCCATCAGGAAATAACATACATAAAAAACAAGGGGACTTTTTGCCCAAACAATTGCGGAGATGTAAGCTAAAACATAGATCAATGGAAAAAGAGATGCTTTAAATAGAATTATTTTCTTTCTTTGAGGCTGCAGGTCTCGAACTATTTTCTTAGCTTTTTCTTTAAGCCTGAGGAAGATCTGATTGTTCTTGTCCTTTGGGAAAACAGGTTTTAAAGCGGTTATAACTGTTGTTTCCATGGAATAAAAATTTTTATTGCCTAAAAATCGTTATTCAGGTCGTTCCAGACTGCCGCATTTTCGTTTTGGTTTTTTCATCGATCAGAATTGGTATACAAATTTAAGGATATCGTTTTAATCTCTTTTAAGAATATCGTTTTTATCTCTCAAATCACCAATTCAAATAACATTACAAAATAGTTCTGCAAATATTTAAATGTTCCGATTACTTTTATTTAAAAAAACGAGAGTATTATTTTTGTTTGGAGAAAAAGAAAGAATATGAAGACACTGCTTGTACCTGTAGACTTTACAAACGCCTCTGATAACGCGGTAGAATTCGCTTGCCAATGGGTCAAAAAATATTTATATGAACGCATTATTTTATTGAGATCATTTTATAGTTCGATGTACGAGAACATGATCATGTCAGCAGATTTTTCGAACGTGAATGAAGAATACCTGAACAAAAAAAGAAATGATGAAAAGGAGATGCTGAATCAATTGTGCAAAGAGGTGGATGCAAAAACCGGCCGGGGCATACAAGTACAGACAGCTGTAAGCGAGTTACCATTGGTAAGAAGTATTATTGAGCTTATTAAAGAGGAAAATCCTTCAATGATCTTATTAGGCAGCGATACACTGCATGCAGAAAACGAAGCTTTTGTTGCTGGGAATGTAATACCGATAGCAAGGGTTAGTCCTGTGCGAGTAATGATCGTTCCTGAAAATTACAGCTACAAGCCTGTTGAAAAGGCATTGGTTCCTGTTGACTTTAAAACGCTCGGTTCACTTAATAAAATCAACAGCCTCCGCTCCTCACCTAAATGGCATGATGTAACAATAATAGCCCTTAATGTAGATGCGAAACCATGGAATCGTGACGAAAATTTTAAAGAGATCGAAAATAGTTTACATGATTACCTGAAAAACTTCAAACACGAAATTTATTACCAATTGGACAAAAATGTGATCAGTGGAATTTTAAATTTTAAAAAAATAGATGAAGTTCAATTGATGATCGCGCTGCCGGGTGTTCATAGTTTTTTGTACTCACTCACACATAAAAGTGTTTCAGAAGCCTTGTATAAAAAATGCCGGCTTCCTGTAATGATCCTGAAATAAGAATTGCTGTAAACGAATAAATAAACAGGAATTTTATTTTGACATATCCCAGATCCTTAAAAATTTTATTTGGCACATTCTGTCAGTAGAAAATGCAGCAATACCAT
>Ga0157371_10002919_pt1 | contig 15967 bp, 11 predicted proteins | sample C45metaG_FD_113462 | JGI IMG/M metagenome (GOLD analysis project Ga0157371, IMG submission 113462) | Corn rhizosphere microbial communities from Kellogg Biological Station, Michigan, USA - C4-5 metaG | ecosystem: Host-associated > Plants > Roots > Rhizosphere > Soil | place: USA: Michigan...
GTTCGCTCGCTGCAAGCTATCGCCGAACTGAAAGGCGACAACGCCGATCAGGACGTCGGTATCGCTCTGCTGCGTCGTGCTGTTGAAGCGCCTCTGCGTCAGATCGTTGCCAACTCCGGCGACGAGCCAAGCGTAGTCGTCGACAAGGTCAAGAACGGCGAAGGCAGCTTCGGCTACAACGCTGCGACTGGCGAATACGGCGACATGATCGAAATGGGTATCCTGGATCCGGCTAAAGTGACTCGTTCGGCTCTGCAAGCGGCTTCGTCGATTGCCAGCCTGATGATCACCACCGAAGCCATGATCGCCGAGATCAAGGAAGACGGCCCAGCTGGCGGCGGCATGCCAGACATGGGCGGTATGGGCGGCATGGGCGGCATGATGTAAGCCAGCCTTACCCTGTACGAAAAAACCCCGCCGGCGTGAGCCAGCGGGGTTTTTTATTGCGCGGATTTCGTGGGGTAGGGAATCGGTTCATTGCCGGAGCGAGCAACCTCACTCCGGTATTTTGAACGGTGTATCAGGCGCGAGCGGGTGCTGCTTTGGCCATCTGCTCAGCCTTCAAAGCGGGCCGATACAGGATGTAGTAATACGACCCCAGGCAGATCAGCCAGCAGAAAATCGCCGTCCACACGTTGTGGGAGAAGAAGTGCGCGCCCTGCATCATCCGGCTGATGGAGAACACCGAGCCCAAGGCGAAAGCGAACACAAACGCCTGGCGTGCCAGACGCGGACGACGGTCACGCAGGACAAAGAACAGCGCGAACAGTGTGAAGCCAGTGGCGGCATGACCACCCGGCCAGCAACGGCCCGGCTTTTCAGTGTGCGGGCGAGGGCTGAGCAGTTCGCTGTAGGTCTCATGCCCACCGAATTGCTCCAGGCTCCAGGGACATTGCACCGCTGTCACCGCTTTCATCGGCGTCACGAACGATGTCGCCAACGCCAGCGACAGCACCAGACAACCCAGTTCACGTTTGAACGGCTTGAGCCTGTCCATGAAAAAGGAGCCGATGAAGGCGAGGATGGCAAACACCGAAAACGCGATGACCACTTGCTTGGCGCGGTCATGCAGGATGTTTTCCAGGAAGTAACTGTGGCGCCCGATGAAGTTCCCGGCGACCGGGTCGTAGAACAGTTTGGCCAGGTCCATGTCCAGCGATGTCAGTTCGAGCAACACCAAAATGATCGCCGCAACGGCGGGGACACCCAGGCATACCCAGAAATTAAGCGGGCGAGGGGTGGGACGGACAGCGGATGATGACATGAGAGATCCTGCGATTGAATAAACCCCGGGGCATCAGCCCGGGGCCATTCGATTAACGTTCGCTGACTTGGCCGGCACCCTCCATGGGCGCTCTCCAGCCAAGTAGCTGTTGCTTGAAGCCATAACTGGCGGTTTGGTAATACGTGATGGCGCGTGTGATCAAGGGATCGCTGTTGGTGGCACGTGACTCGCGACTTTCGGTCAACGCATCATCGTGGCGGCGCAATCCTTGCCGGGGGCTCAGGATCGCCAGATTTTTGCCATCGAACAAGCCCAGATGCTGATAATTGCCAACCACCACGCGTGGCGGCAGCGGATTATCCTGCAACAGGTTACGGCCGAAGAACGTCGACTGATAATCCAGGTTCAGAAGGCCCAGCAAGGTCGGGGCGAGGTCGATCTGACTGGCCAGTTGTGCCGTTTCCCGAGCTTCAATCAATTTCGGTGCATAGACGAACAGTGGAATCTGATAGTTGCTGATCGGCAAATCCTCTTTGCCCGCGCTGCCGGCTGTGTGATCGGCGACAAAGACAAAGATGGTGTTATCAAACCACGGCTTCTTGCGTGCCTGATCCAGGAACTGACCGATGGCATAGTCAGTGTATTTCACCGCACCGTCACGACCGTTGCCGGATTTGATGTCGATCCGGTTGTCGGGATAGGTATAAGGACGGTGATTGGAGGTGGTCATCAGTTGCAGCAGGAAAGGCTGTTGTTTGGCGTGGTCGGCATCGGCCAGCTTCAGCGTCTGGGCATACAGGTCTTCATCCGCCATGCCCCAGGCATTCTTGAAGTGGATCTCGGCTTCATCGACGCTGCTCTGGTCGACCACGCGGTAACCGTTACCGCTGAAGAATGCGTTCATGTTGTCAAAGTAACCACGACCGCCATAGACGAACACGCTGTCGTAGCCCACGGCAGCAAGCTGCTGCCCGAGGCTGGCGAAACCGCTTTCACGGCCCACACGCTTGACGATCGAACGTCCCGGCGTTGGCGGGATCGCCAGGGTGATGGCTTCCAGGCCACGATCGGTACGGGTGCCGGTGGCGTAGAAGTTGTTGAAATACAGGCTCTGCTTGCGCAAGGCATCTAGATTGGGCGTCAGGTTGCGGTTGTCCCCGTTACTGCCCATGTACTTGGCGCTGAAACTCTCGATGGTCACCAGCACGATATTGGGCTTTCGCAACACGCCTGGGTTGGCGATCATGCGGCGGATGTCCTGCGGGTCTTCGCCAACGAACCGAGCATTGGGTTCGCTCAGTTCGGTACGAATCTGCTGGGCAACGACAGCCGGCGGCAGGCTGCTGTAGAACTGCGGGTAATCCAGTTCATTGTTACGGAAGGCGGCGAAGAACTGGTAGGGGCCATTGCTCGCCAATTCGTTCTGATAGGCGTTCCCGCCTTGAGCGCGCGGTGCGTCCTGGCTGAGCAACTGCAGGCTCAGGCCGGCAACGAGCAACAGAGCCACGGCATTCAACAAGCGATTGCGCAGAGGCGGCAGTGGTGCATCCAGCGCGCTATTGAATGGTTTGCGCAAGGCAAAGCTCAAGGCTATCGCCAGTGCCGCGAGGATGCTCAGCAGCGTACCGATGGGATAGGATTCGAGCAGGTTGTTCAGCACTTCGTCGGAATACACCAGGTAATCGACGGCGATGAAATTGAAGCGCACACCGAACTCATCCCAGAACAGCCATTCGGCTACCGAAACGAACAACATGGCGAACAGGCTGACGGTCAACAGCCCTTGAAGGAACCAGCGATGACCGCGGCGGCGCCACAAGGCGGGCGGACAGAGCAGCAAATACAGACCCATCGGCAGCGCCGCGTAGGCAATGAAGCCCAGGTCGTACAGCAAGCCAACGCCAAATACCGAGAGAAAGCCGCTGCCGGCCTCATCCAGGTGCGTGAGCAGCAGGACTGTTCGGGTCAGTGTGAAAATGGCCAGCCAGGCGCCTGTTACGAGCAGCAGAAAGCGTATTGGCGCAGTCTTTAAGAAGTCCATTATGCGTATATTCCTTTATTACAATCGCGCGAGAGTCTCGCTCAACCAGAGAGAGACGCTCTGTGAATCGATAGTGAAAAGCTTGTTGAGCTCTTCATTTGGTTGAGCAGGTTGATTCTCGCACAGTTCGGCCCTAGCCCTGAATCACTCTTGGCCTTAAGCTGCGCGGGCCATGACGGCCGTTGCTGTGTACGGAGGAGGTGCTCATGCGAATTCTATTGGTTGAAGACAACCGCGATATCCTGGCCAATCTAGCCGATTACCTGGGGCTCAAAGGCTACACCGTGGACTGTGCGCAGGACGGTTTGTCAGGCCTGCATCTAGCGGCCACAGAACATTACGATTTGATCGTACTCGATATCATGTTGCCCGGGATCGATGGCTATACCCTGTGCAAACGCCTGCGCGAAGACGCCCGCCGTGATACGCCGGTGATCATGCTCACTGCGCGTGACCAGCTCGACGACCGGTTGCAAGGCTTCAAGTCCGGTGCCGACGACTACCTGATCAAACCGTTCGCCCTGTCTGAACTGGCGGCCCGCATCGAAGCCGTCATGCGTCGCACCCAGGGCGGCGGTCGACGGTCCTTGCAAGTGGGCGATTTGAGCTACGACCTCGACACCCTGGAAGTGACCCGTGAAGGCCGTCTGCTCAAACTCAACCCGGTCGGCCTCAAGCTGCTCGCCGTGCTGATGCAGAAAAGTCCCCATGTGCTGCGTCGTGAAATTCTCGAAGAGGCCCTGTGGGGCGATGACTGCCCGGACAGCGACAGCCTGCGCAGCCACGTGCATCAGCTGCGTCAGGTGATCGACAAGCCATTCGCCAAGCCATTGCTGCAAACCGTTCACGGTGTGGGTTATCGCTTGGCCGAGGGCCGTGATGGAGTTTAAGCAGAGCCTTGCTCAACGGATCATCATCGCCTTTGCGTTGATGAGCGCGCTGGTGGCGGGAGCCTTTGCCATGGGCATTGTGGCAACCGTGCACCTGGTGGAAGAAAAGCTGATTTCGGCCGGGCTGGGCGGCGATTTGCAGCGCCTGTTGCTGATGGACAGTGTCTCGGACTGGAGCCATCGCCCCGAGCCAGACCAGTTGTTCTATTTCAGCGGCGGGCCGGGAGACTTTGCGCTACCCAAGGATCTGAGACACCTTGATGCCGGTTTTCACGAGGTTTTTCGTGAGAATCTTTCATATCACGCGATGGTCGAAATCGTTGATGGCCGGCGGTACGTCCTGCTTCAGGACCAAAGCGATTTCGAAGAACGTGAGCGGGTACTGTTTGCCGTGGTGCTGGTCGGCTTCGTGCTGAGCCTGGCGTTGGCGGTCTTTCTCGGCTGGATCCTGGCGCGCAAAGTGATGGCGCCGGTCGTACGACTGGCCCGTCAGGTGCGCCATCGCGATCAACTGCTGGGGCTGGCCCCGCCTCTGGCTCCGGACTATGCCGCCGACGAAGTGGGCGAACTGGCCGTTGCCTTCGACGCCACCCTTGGACGTTTGCGCCAGGCACTGACCCGGGAACGGTTGTTTACCAGTGACGTCAGCCACGAACTGCGCACGCCGTTGATGGTACTGGCCAGTTCCTGTGAGCTACTGCTGGAAAATCCCCACCTTGACCCGCGCGGCCACGCCCAGGTCGAGCGCATCGCCCGCGCGTGCGAAGAGATGCGCGAGCTGGTGCAAACGTTCCTGATGTTGGCCCGGGCGCAACGAGAAGACGCCAGCATGTCGCCACAGCAATCGGTCCGTCAGATCGCCGACGGCTTGCTCAATCTGTGGCGCGAACCGATCGAGACCAAAGGGCTGAAACTGATCTTCGAGCCGGGCGATCCGCAGGACACAGGCTACAATGCCACCCTCTTGCACGCGGTGATGGGTAATCTGCTGCGTAACGCACTGCATTACACAGAAGACGGTTTCATCCGCCTGACGCTGACCGCGACGGGGTTCATTGTCGAGGACAGTGGCGTGGGCATTCCGGAGGATAAGCGCGAAGCGATGTTTGAACCGTTCGTGCGTGGCAGCGAGAAACGCGGCGAGGGCCTGGGGCTTGGGCTGTCACTGGTACAGCGGATCTGCGAGAACCAGGGGTGGAGTGTCAGCCTGACCAACATGGAACCCAATGGCTGTCGTTTTGAGGTGGAATTGAGCCAGAAGTAGTCTGGGTTGGCGTAAAAAATAGGTGCTCCAGGCCATCGTTTTTTTCGTGAAAGATCCTGAAATGATTGGGTGTCTACAGCACACTTTTTTCACAAAGGGATGACCTGAGACTCACACCGATCTACCTATGGTGGTGGTCATCTGAAGCTCAGGAGACCGCCAAGATGGATGGCCCGATCAAATTTTTCTCTGAAAGATACGACGATCCGCACGCCCAACGGTACTCGCGCAAGCACCAGAACGGGCTGGGACGCCGATTGTCCCACTGGCGTGACGAGCAGTTGGCGCGTAAGGCGTTGGCACTGGCCGGCGAGCCTGGGCTGGTACTCGATCTGCCGTGCGGTGCGGGGCGTTTCTGGCCAGTGCTGGCGGAAAAAACCAACCGCGCCATCATCGGGGCCGACAGTTCCGAGTCGATGTTGAAGGTCGCCGCCAAGGCGCAACCGGCTGATGTGATCAAACGGATAAAACGTTTGCAGGCTTCTGCATTCGATATCGGCTTGCCCGATAATGCCGTCGACTGCATTTTCTGCATGCGTTTGCTCCATCACATTGGTGAAGCCGAACACCGAATGATCGTTCTGCGCGAATTTGAACGTGTTACACGCGACAGCGTGATTATCTCGTTGTGGGTCGACGGCAATTTCAAGTCTTGGAAACGCAAGCGTGCAGAGAAGCAGCGTGGGCAGGACAGTTACCAAAACCGGTTTGTCTTACCGGCGGCTACCGTAGAAAAGGAGTTTGAACAGGCGGGTTTCCGCATTCAGGAACAATTGGACTTTTTACCGCTCTATGCCATGTGGCGGGTTTACGTATTACGCAAGAGGTAACAGATGGCAGTGCAATGTGCAGCAGGAACGGAAGTCGCTCCCCAGGACCGCTTCGACTATTTCTGGAATCAGCGCGGTGAATGGGTAGAAGAACCCAACGTCCGTCGCGGTGGAGAAAGTGGCGTACAGCGAGTCAATGGCAGCGATGGCCAGCTGCTCTACACCAAGCGCCAGACTGGACATATTCATCGCAGTTGGTTGCACCCCTTTGGCCGACCGACGGTGTTGCGCGAGCGTGATGCTCTGGTAGGGTTGCGCGATTTGGGCGTGCGCGTGCCTGAAATGGTGTTCTGCGGCGCACAACGCGACCCTGCGCACACATGGCGCGCCTTGCTGGTGACCAAGTCGCTGGACGGTTTCGAGGAAATAGAACATTGGTACGCGGGCGGTGGGCGTGAGCGTCATGGTGAAGCGGTCCATGAACGTGTATTGAAGGATCTGGCCGACAACCTTGCCCGTATGCACAAGGGCCGTTGGCAGCACAGCTGCATCTATATCAAGCACGTCTTCTTGCGTGTCACCGGCGAAGGTGACTCCGCCAAGGTTGAAATCGCATTGATCGATCTGGAGAAATGCCGCCAGCGTCTGACCGCTCAGCAGGCAGCGGCCCATGACATGAAACAATTGCGTCGCCATTCGTCGTTCAGCGATACGGACTGGACAAATCTCGTCTATTTTTATGAGACGGCGTTTGGCAGCGCTATCAAAGGTTTATAGCGATGAAACTCGAAATTGCACGAGGTTTGTTTTTAGCAGGAGCCTTGGCAGTTGCTTCGCTGGCGATGGCTGCCTGGGAGCAGCCCCGCACGCAGGTCATCAGTTCAGTGAGCGCTGATGCTCACTGTCCGTTGCCACGCATTGCCAAGGCATCGGTGGCAACTCATCCCGATCATGATTTATTGCTGTTCATGTTCGGACTGTCTCAAGGAATGAGGCCACAAAGTTGAACAGACTCAAGCCAAAATAAAAGGCCTCGATAATTCGAGGCCTTTTTTTTGTGTCCCTTTTTTGTTTTTAACGTCGCCAGTCGCTCCCAAAGGGATCAGAGGCTTTGCTTGACGTCGGGCTTGGCCAGCAGCGTGTAGATGCATGGCAGCACGAACAACGTGAACAACGTCCCGATCGACATGCCGGTGGCAATCACCGTACCGATATCAAACCGGCTCACGGCGCCTGCCCCCGTGGCGATGATCAACGGCACCATGCCGAATACCATAGCCGCCGTGGTCATCAATACCGGGCGAAGTCGAATCGCCGCCGCTTGCTCGACCGCCTCGCGTGGTGTCAGCCCCTTGTCCTTGCGCAGCTGATTGGCGAACTCGACGATCAGAATTCCGTGTTTGCTGATCAGCCCGATCAAAGTCACCAGTCCGACCTGGGTATAGATGTTCATGCTCGACCAACCCAGGAACAACGGGATCAGTGCGCCACAGATCGACAGCGGCACGGTGACCAGAATCACCAGCGGATCACGGAAGCTTTCGAACTGGGCCGCCAGCACCAGGAAAATGATCGCCAGTGCCAGGGCGAAAGTCACCCACAGTGCGCTGCCTTCCTGGACGTATTGGCGTGACGCACCGGCATAATCCACGGCATATCCGGCCGGCGCTTCTTCCCGTGTGATCTGACGCACGGTGTCGATAGCTTCACCCATGCTCACCAGCGGGACGCCGGACAGAATGGCCGAGTTGAGTTGCTGGAACTGGTTCAATTGTCGTGGACGCGCCCGATCGCTCACCGTGATCAGGGTCGACAACGGCAGCAATTCACCCTTGGTGTTTCTGACGTAGTAGTTGTTCAGCCACTCGGGGTTATCCCGGAACGGTCGCTCGACCTGCGCAATGACTTTGTAACTGCGCCCTTCAATGGTGAAACGGTTGATCTCCGCTTCACCCAGCATCGTCGCCAGTGTTCCGCCCAGATCCTGCATGGACACGCCCATCTGTGCCGCCTTCGCCCGATCGATGTCGACCACCACTTCAGGTTTGTCGAAGGCCAGGTCGACGTCGACGAAAGCGAACTTGCCGGACTCCATCGCACGTTTTTTCACCCGGTCCATCACCTGCAGCAACGACTCGTAATCCTTGGCCGAGTTGATCACGAACTGAAACGGCAACCCTTCGCCGGTGCCGGGCAAGGAGGGCAGGTTGAATCCGAAGATCTGCAGTCCGGCGATGCTCTCCAGTTTGCGCTGGACCTCGGGCAGGATTTGCATCTGCGTGCGGTGGCGTTCGTTCCACGGCTTGAGTAGAAAGCCGCCAATCCCCGATTGCACGCCGTTGAAACCATTGATCTGGAACGAAGAGTAATACTCGGGAAACGCTTTGAAGATCGAGATGAATTCGTCCGTGTAGGCGCTCAGATAGTCAAGGTTGGCTGGTTGTGGGGCGTTGGATATCATGAAAATGACGCCTTGATCCTCGTTCGGAGCCAGTTCCGACTTAGTGAACTTGAGCAGCACTGGAATCAGGCACAGCACGATCAGCGCAAACACCAGCACCACCGGCCGAGTGTTCAATGTTCCATGCAGCAGGCTCTGGTAGCGACGCTTGAGGCCTTCGAAAATCAGGTCCAGCCGGTGCGCCAGACCGCTGGGGTTTTCATCGTGACGCAGCAAAAAGGCGCACATCATTGGCGACAGCGTCAGCGCCACCACGCCGGAAATCACCACGGCCCCGGCCAGCGTCAGGGCGAACTCCTTGAACAGCGCTCCCGTCAGCCCCGTCAGGAAACCGATTGGCGCATAAACCGCCGCCAACGTGATGGTCATCGAAACCACCGGCATCGCGATTTCCCGTGCGCCTTCAATGGCCGCGTCGATAGGCGTTTTGCCCTCTTCGATGTGACGGTGAATGTTCTCCACCACCACGATGGCATCGTCCACCACCAACCCGATGGCCAGCACCATCGCCAGCAGGGTCAGCAGGTTGATCGAGTACCCCATCATCTGCATGAAGAACATCACACCGATCATCGACAGCGGAATGGTCACCACCGGGATCACCACCGACCGCAGCGCACCCAGGAACAGGAACACCACCACGATCACGATCAACACCGCTTCGAACAGGGTTTTCACCACCTCGTCGATCGAAGCCTGAATGAACAACGTGGCGTCGTAGGCGATTTCACTCTTGAGGTTTGGCGGCAGCTGGGCTTCCAGCTCGGGCATGATCTTGCGCACTTCCTTGATCACGTCCAGCGGGTTGGCACCCGGCGTGGCCTTGATGCCGATGTACACCGACGGCGTACCGCCGAAGGAACTGATGGAGTTGTAGTTCTCCGCGCCCATTTCAACCCGAGCGACATCGCTCAGCAGGACCCGGCTGTCTCCGACGACTTTCAGTGGAATCGCGGCAAAGGCTTCGGCGGACTTGAGCTCAGTGTTGGCGTTGATGCTGGTGACCACGTACTCGCCTTTCACTTCACCGGCGGCGGAGAGAAAGTTGTACTGGCGCACCGCGTTGGTCACGTCGCTGGCGCTCAGGCCGAAACCGGCCAGCTTCACCGGGTCCAGCCACAGGCGCATGGCAAACACCTGGTTGCCGAGAATTTCCGCCTCGGCCATGCCCGGCAGGGTGGCGAGTTTGGGTTGAATGACTCGCGACAAGTAGTCGGTGATCTGCGGGTTGCTCAGCTCCTTGCTGAAGAAACTGATGTACATGAGCGCCGAGGCGTCGGCGGCTTCCTTGCTCAGCACCGGATCTTCAGCGTCCTGGGGCAGCTGATTCTTGACCTCGTTGGCCTTGGCCAACAGCTCGGTGAACAAGCGGTCGCTGTTGGAGCCGATGCGCGCATAGACCGAGATCACCGAGAAGTTCTGGCGACTGACCGAGGTCATGTAGTCGATGCCCTCGGCGCTCGCCAGGCTCTGTTGCATCGGTTGGGTGATGTAGCCCTGAATGGTCTCGGCGTTGGCCCCCGGATACGCGGTGGTCACCGTGATCAAGGCGTTTTCCATTTGCGGGTATTGGCGCAGCGGCAGCTTGCTCCAGGCCTGAAAGCCCAGCAGCACAATCAACAGGCTTACCACGGTGGCGAGCACCGGGCGGCGGATGAACGGGTCAGTAAAAGCCATGGGGATTCCTTGATCAGTCCGCGCGCGGCGGGCTGTTCTTCTCGGCTAAAGTCTTGTCGTCGCTGATGGCAATGTGGACGCCGTTGTCCAGTTTGATCTGACCGGCCGTGACCACTTTTTCGCCGTTCTGTACGCCCTTGGTGATCATCACCCGCCCGTCGCGACGCTCGCCGGTTTCGATGAAACGCCGCTCGGCGATCAGGACGGGTTGGCCCTTGTCATCTTTTACGACGCTGCCGTCTTCGGCTTTTTTCTGCGCCACCACGTACAGCGAGTTGCCGTAGAGGGTGTAGGTAATCGCGCTTTCCGGTACGACGATGCGCGGCTGCGGGTCGGGCAACAACACCTGCAGGCTGGCGAACATGCCCGGCAGCAATTTGCCATCGGGGTTGGCCAGGGTCGCGCGGACTTGCACGTTGCGCGTGGTGTTTTCGACTTTCGGGTTGATCGCACTGATGGTGCCGGGGAAGGTCTCTTTCGGATACGCCGCGACGATGACCTGCACCGACTGGCCGATGCCGATCTTCGGTATTGACTGCTCGGGCACGAAGAAATCGACATAGAGGCTGCTGAGGTCCTGCAGCGTGGCGATCATCGTGCCGCTGGCGACATAGTCGCCGACATCGACCTGACGAATACCGATGGTGCCGCTGAACGGGGCGAGAATGCGCTTTTTCGCCAGCGAAGCCTTGAGCTGGTTGACCGTGGCCTGATCCTTTTTCATGATCGCCAAGAGTCGGTCGAACTCACCTTTGGAGATGGCCTGGCTACCCACCAGTTGGCTGCCGCGGTTGTAATTGACAGTCGACAGTCCGAGGTCCGCCATTGCGGTTTCCAGCAACGCCTTTTCCACATCGCTGTCGAGTTGCACGATCGGTTGACCGGCCTTGACCTTCTGCCCTGACTGGAACTGCACATCCGTAACGGTGCCGGCAGTTTCAAGGCTGAGGTCGACCCCTTGCAGCGCCTTCAGCGTGCCAACCGTGGGCAGGCGCGCTTGCCACGGCTGCTCGGTCGCGGTGGCCACGGCGACACTGATCGGCGGTCTCGGCGCGGAAAAGCCTTGAATCATCGTGTAGATGGAGAAAGCTTTGTAAGCGGCCAGGACCAGCACGATCAGCAGAACAACACCCAACATGATCAGCATGCGGCGACGCAGCATAGTTCCAGTTCCTTGGAGAAATCAGGTGAGACAGTTCGGCACATTACCCCGAGTCGGAGGGGGTTTCCAACTGGTAGAACTTACAGACAGCGTCACGCCCTGTAGCCGCTGCCGAAGGCTGCGCCTGCGGCTACAGGAGAGCGTGTTTAGATGAGGTGAAGATGGTTGTCCCAAAGCCCGGCGGGAAGCTCCAGTGGTTTTGCAACCAAATCTGTCTGACGGCAATCGTAGAACCGGCAGCGGCCCTGACCTGAGGTCACGACAAATCCATCCGCCACGGCACCCACTCCGGCACAATCAGGAAGCGGCGCATCCAGGCGCACTTCACCGCTGTCCATGTCCCAGATGAAAAAGCGGTTGCCGCGCGGCGCGGTCAAGGCGACCAGCCGCAACTCACTGTGTACCGCGACGCTGGCGGTGTAATGCCCCATCGCCTGCAACTGATGCTCAGGCACCGGGAACGCCACGAACGGTTGGCCAGGACGCTTGATCGCCAGCAACTCCGAAGGCTCGTGGGATGGCCCCATGAATTGCTGGCCGGCGACGATGGTGCCGTCGCTGGCGACCCCCAGATGACGCACGCTGTTCATCTGCTGGGCGAGGGTTTCCTTGCTCAGCAGCGTGCCGTCGCGTTGCATCAGCACCAGGCTTGGTTCCATGGCATTGAGGTTCATCTCGACCCGGCTTTCAGCCTCGGTGCGAATGCCGCCGTTGGCCACCACCAGGGTCTCGCCATCGGGCATCCACGACACCTGATGCGGACCGATGCCATGGGTCGAAATCTCGCCACTGTGCACCAGTCGTTCGCCCTCGAACTTATACACACCCAGCAATCCGCGACCCGGATCGGAGGTGTCGTTCTCGGTGGCGTACAGCCAGTCACCGCTCTTGTGAATCACCGCATGACCATAGAAATGCCGGTTCTGCCGCGAGACCACGGTTTGCAGCAGCGTGCCGTCGCGCAGATCGATCAGGTAACTCTCGGTGCCCGGACGCCGGGCGACAAACAGCGCGATCGGCAGCGTCGGGTGGTTGATGATGTCGTGGCAACGCTGTCCGACCCGGGTGGCGAACACCCGGGTGCCGTCCAGCCGATAGCCGACGGCGTAGTGCTGGCCGTCGGTATCGTCCCGTGCCGAGAGCAGCAGCGGGCTTTTATCCTTTTGCTTGAACAGCGTCCAGCCGCCCAGTGTCACTGCTCCCAGCAGCAAACTACCTAAAGTCAGAGCCTGACGTCGCAGCATGGCACTCGCCCTCATCAGTCACCGTCGTTGGCGTTGAAGCCCAGTTGAATGCCCAGCGCCTTGGCCAGTTCGCCTTCGTGCAGGCGATGGACGACGTTGAGGCTGTCGTAGAGGTCGTTGAGTTGCTGGCGCCCGGCATCATCGTTGAGCATTTCGGTGAGCGAACGCTGGTTGCTGGCGAACAGTTTCAGTGCGGCTGCGTATGCGGCATCGATCTTGTCGGCCAACGGCTTCTGCTCGCTCGGCAACAGACCGCGAAGGCCTTTGTTGTCGACGCCTTCCCACACCGTTCTGGCGGCGGTGAGGCTGGCTTCCATACCCGTGAGGGATGACTGGCTTCGCCATGCATCGGCCTGGAACGGTTGTGGCACGCCCTTGGTCTGGCGGCCCATCGGCGTGCCGAGTTTTTTCTTCAGGGTGTCGAGGGCGGTGACCTGCACACGCAGCAAATCGGCGATCGCCTCGTGGGAATCGGCGTAGCGCTGGTTCGGAAACTTGCTCATCTGCGCGAGCATGCCGTCGGTGTTGTTCCAGGTTTTCAGGATCTCTTCGGCCAGCTGTTTCTGCCGCTCGCCAATCGCCTTTAACAGCGGGCAATACCTGGCTTTCTGCGCTTCGTTGGCCACATCAGGCTTGCTGTCGAACAGGATGTATTCGTAGGCGGAAAGGCCCTGCACCACGACGCTGGACTTGGCCAGCTCGGCGGCATCGATCTGCGGCTGCGCGGTAACCAATTGTTCGACCTGACGGCCCACAAGGTTTTTCTTGTCCGGCCAGAACTGCACCTGCCAGGCGCGATTGCCTTCGGCCAGCGGCCCGATCAGCAGCGGTTGCAGTTCGGCCCAGGCTTTCTGCGCGTGCAGGAAATCGGCGCGGGCGGTGTCGAGGTTTTCCTTGCCTTCGCAGTAGGCGAGGGCGCTGACGGCCAATTGACGGTCGGCTTCAACCCAGCGCGTGTAGGTCGGCAGGATCACTGACTTGGCAATCGCCGCAGAGGTGACAGCTTGTGGGTCCTGTGGCGAACAGGCGCCCAAGGCTAGCGCTGCAAGGCTGGTGAATAACAACTTGGGACGGAACATGTCGGGCTCCCGATTCTTTATCAGTGTTCAAAGAGAATTCAAAAACGCCAGCAACGCAGCGCGCTGCTCGGCATTGAAAGACAAAACCTGTTGCTGCGCCGCTTTGGCTTCGCCGCCATGCCAGAGCACGGCTTCGAGCAGGTTGCGGGCGCGGCCGTCATGCAAGAACTGGGTATGGCCACTGACCGCCTGCGTCAGGCCGATGCCCCACAACGGCGGGGTACGCCAGTCGCGGCCGCTGGCCTGGAATTCGCTACGGTTGTCGGCCAGACCGTCGCCCATGTCGTGCAGCAGCAGATCGCTGTACGGGCGAATCACTTGATTGGCCAGTTCAGGTTCGGCGGCGTTGGCGGCGGTGGTGTATTTAGGGGTGTGACAGGACTGGCATCCGGCCTGGAAAAACAGGTTCTTGCCGGCCAGCACTTGGGGCGCGTTGACATCGCGGCGGGCCGGTACGGCAAGGTTGCGGCTGTAGAACAGCACCAGGCGCAGGATGTTGTCGCTGACTTCCGGCTCCCCCTCTGGACCATTGCCGTTGGGGGCCTGTTTGCAGGCGGTTTGCGCATCGGTGCAGTCGTCGAAGGGCCTCAGGCTGGTGGTCAGGCCCATGTCGCCGGAAAACGCGTGGACGTTTTGTTGATTCAGGTTCGGTTGTCCGGCCTTCCAGCCGAATCGGCCGAGGACGGTTTTTTGTTGCGCGTCATCCCAGACCCGGTTCGGGCGTCCGGCGATGCCGTTTTTGTCCTTGGCCTGGGCTTCGGCGTTGGCCAGGATCGCCTCGTCGGGAATGGCTTCGAGCAAGCCCAGGCCGATCATCGGTGGCGCGACCCTGGCCGAGAATCGGGTATCGGGGTGCATCGGGCCATAACCCAACCGGGAAATGTCCAGGCTCGGCTTGCGCAATTCGACTTCGGTGCCGTCCTTGAAACGTATTGGGACCGATGTGTAATCAACACGCACTTTGCCTTCCGGGGCCACACCCGGCACGGCCATGTCCTGGAGTTGGCCACCGTAGACCGGCTCCGGAACCACACCCAATTGCTCGATGACCTTGGCATAGGCCGGCGCGTCTGGGATCGACAAACGCACCAGCATCGACACCGCATTTGGCGCATCGGGTGTCGGTGGATGACCGCGGCCATCCTTGATATGGCAGCCTTGGCAGGCATTGGTGTTGAACAACGGGCCGAGGCCATCCCGGGCGGTGGTGGTCGATGGAGCGATCACCCAGGGGCTGCGGAAGAAACTGTTGCCGACGCTGAAATCCACGCGCCGTGACGGCGGCAGGTTGGCGGAGGGCAGGGAAAAGGCATTCTGATCAGTCTTGCGCACGGTTGCTGCGCCACCGGACCGGGATTCACCAGGTTCGGCCTTGGTAAAACGCGGGGCGTCATCGCAGGCACTCAGGCCCAGGGCCAGAAACAGTGCGGACAAGCGAAGAAGCAGCGAGGGCATCAGACATCCTGCAAGACGAGCAAAACAAGGGCGCAAAGTCTAACAGGGCATGGGAGTTTGAATAAGAGGAATTATCGTTTACTTGATTTGGGGCAGAGTTTGATACTGATCGTTCCCACGCTCTGCGTGGGAATGCAGCCCGTGACGCTCTGCGTCACATCAAAAGCCGAACGCGGAGCGTCCGTTGAGGCATTCCCACGCAGAGCATGGGAACGATCGGCGTGAGGCGGCAGGCATGAAAAAGGCGACCCGCAGGTCGCCTTTTTTGTTCAGCCAGCGTTGATCAGAACTCGTGATCAGCGTTGTCCGGGTTCAGGTCGCTGATACCCAGCTTGCCGGCGGCGGCTTCGATCGAACCGGTCTGCTTGACCAGCGAAGCAATCGCGTCGCGCACGATCTGGTTACCGGCGGTGTTGCCGGCAGCGATCAGTTGGTCGTAGTGCTCACCCTTGTTGGCGTGATCGACCATGACCTGGATCTTGGCCTCGGTTGCGGCCAGGTCGGCTTTCAGCGTGGCGTCGGCGGCCGGGTCGGCCTTGGCCACCAGGGACGACAGGCTCGCGCCGGTCATTTTGGTGCCGTCGACGCGGGTGTATTCGCCCAGGTACACGTTACGAATGCCTTTGGCATCGTAGAAGTGCGAGTTGTGGGTGTTGTTGCTGAAGCAATCCTGTTCGTCTTCCGGGGAGTTGGCCTCCA
>Ga0157371_10002924_pt1 | contig 15952 bp, 13 predicted proteins | sample C45metaG_FD_113462 | JGI IMG/M metagenome (GOLD analysis project Ga0157371, IMG submission 113462) | Corn rhizosphere microbial communities from Kellogg Biological Station, Michigan, USA - C4-5 metaG | ecosystem: Host-associated > Plants > Roots > Rhizosphere > Soil | place: USA: Michigan...
CCGCTCATTTGCAACACTTCATAAATAATGCCCTGACCTGCCATAGAAGAATCTCCATGTATTAAAATGGGCAATATTTTATCATAATCACTATTATAAATTATATCGGCTTTACTTCTTGCGAATCCTAAAACAACAGGATCAACTGCTTCAAGATGAGAAGGATTGGGGCTCAATTTTAAGTGAACCAATTTGCCGGAAGGCGTTTCAATATCACTACTAAAACCCTTGTGATATTTCACATCACCGCTTCCCATTGTAGAATCGACGCGGCCGTTTCCTTCAAACTCAGTAAAAATCTGCTCGTAAGTTTTCCCCAAAATATTCGCCAACACATTCAATCTTCCACGATGTGCCATTCCAATCACCACTTCCTGCACCTGGTTTTCTGCGGCTGTGTTAATGATGGCATCTAAAGCAGAAATAGTGTTTTCCCCGCCTTCCAATGAAAATCTCTTTTGTCCGACATATTTTGTTTGAAGGAATTTTTCAAACATTACACCTTCATTCAACTTTTCAAGAATGCGTCTTTTTTGTTCCAGCGGAACTTCCTCTTGCATCGTAGTTTCAACAGCATTAATGATCCAGTCTATTTTTTCAGGGTCGTTTAATGCACTAAATTCAATTCCAACAGAACCGGTATAGCATTTCTTCAAATGATCAAGAATGGCTTGCAAAGTTGCTTTGCCTGTTCCCGCAAATTTTCCGGCTACAAATTCAGTGTTAAGATCGCTCTCATTCAAACCAAAATGAGAGAGCGCGAGGTTAGCCCTACGGTCTTTTCTTTCCCTGATCGGATTGGTTTTGGCGACAAGGTGGCCTTTTTCGCGGTAGGAAAGTATCAATTGGTAAACACCAAATTCTTTGTCGAGATTAGTGACAGACAAGGGTGCTGTTTCCGCAACCGGCGTTGCAGTTGCAGTTGTAGCTTTCCCATTTCCATTTTGACTGGAAACAGCAAAATCGAAGCCTTCAAAAAACTTCCTCAGATCTTCATCGACACTGTTGGGGTTCTTTTTAAAATCAGTATATAAGTTTTCAATATAAGCGGGATGCGAACTTGTTATATACGAGAAATCTTTCATAGTGATAAGAAAATTTGCAATTTTTTCTCTTGAAAAAAGTTTGCTTTCAGGAGATGGGAGTTTTATAAATGATGAATGGCAATAATTTTACTACAAATATCGCACGTTTTATTAAGATAAATTTATAAAGGCAGCAACATTATCAATTAATTTTGAAAGGATTGAAAAAATTAATTGAGCCAACAAAAATTGATCTTTCGATCACCTGTGCCACCGCTTTGCCGGAAGAAAGACAGTAAATAAACAAATATGACGAATTTTTACTCAGCAAAATTTGTGACAGCTGCAAATTTTACTTTTTTCATTAACCAAAAATTAGAAACCCCGCTATTGTTTTCTCATAAATATCCTTATCTTTGCAGCCGAAAAAAATTATTTAATGGCAAACCATTCAGCAACAAGGAAAAGTGTACGTAAATCGGCAAGGCGTAACGAACGTAACCGTTACCAGGGAAAAACTACCCGTAATGCAATACGTGATTTTAAGGCAATTGATTCAAAATCAGCTGCTGCAGAAACTTTTCCCGCATTGGCTTCTAAAATAGACAAGCTGGCAAAGAGAGGAATCATTCATAAAAATAAAGCCGCCAACCTGAAAAGTAAATTATCAAAAAAGGTTCAGGCGCTGGAAAAATAAATATTAGAAGACTTATAATCTTATAGGCCCGTCAATCCGATGACGGGTTTTTTTGTTTTTCTAACCTTCAAATTCAGGAAAAATATCAATCTCCCGGAACCGGTCTTCTTTTTTCTCAAAACCAAAACAATGGCTGCCGTTTGTAATAACTAGATATTTGGAAGGAATCGATATATGGTAACGAAGTATTTGTTCCATAGTTTTTTCTGAAAGTGAGGTGTTCATTTCCTTGCATTCTATAATCATCCATGGAAGAGCTTGCCGGTTAAAGACGACTATATCATACCGCTTTTTAAGGCCCGCCAGTCTTATTTCCTTTTCGACAGAAATTAAAGACGACGGAAAACTTCTTTGAAGAAGGAGATAAAGAATTATGTTTTGTCGCACCCATTCTTCGGGCGTGAGTACGAGCCATTTTTTTCGTATCGAATCAAAAATCTCGTTAATACTTTCCTTCTGTCTTAACCTGGGTTGCTCTTTTGGAAACTCGATTTTAATCATTTATTATCAACTGTTATGAGATGGTTACTATTTGATAATTTGTGCAATGTAAATTGTAAAATCGTATTTTTATCCGGAGCGAATAAATTTTAAAAGTGAAACCGCATTATGAAGACGAAAAAAGAGATTGTAAATAATTGGCTTCCAAGATACACGGGAGAGAAACTGGAGAATTTTGGATCATACATTTTACTCACGAATTTTAGCAACTATGTGAAAATGTTTGCAGAGATACACAATGTAAAAATCGTTGGAGTAGAAAAAGCGATGGAATGTGCTACAGCAGGGGAAATAACTATTATTAATTTTGGAATGGGAAGCCCCGGCGCCGCAACAATAATGGATTTACTTAGTGCGATTGAACCGAAAGCAGTTTTGTTCTTAGGCAAATGTGGCGGACTTAAAAAAAGAAATAAGATCGGCGACTTGATTTTGCCGATTGCAGCCATAAGAGGAGAAGGAACTTCGAATGATTATTTTCCTCCGGAAGTACCTGCACTGCCGGCATTTGCTTTGCAGAAAGCCATTTCAACGACCATTCGTGATCATTCAGTCGATTATTGGACGGGCACAGTTTATACAACAAATCGCCGTGTGTGGGAACATGATGAAGTATTAAAAAGTTACCTGAGGAAAATCCGCGCTTATGCAGTAGATATGGAAACCGCAACGATTTTCATTGTGGGTTTTTACAATAAAATTCCGACAGGAGCTTTATTGTTGGTGAGCGATTCACCGATGGTTCCCGAAGGTGTGAAGACCATTGAAAGCGATGCAAGTGTGACGGAGCAGTTTGTAGGAATGCACTTGAAAATTGGAATTGAATCGCTAAAACAATTAATCAATAATGGCTTGACGGTAAGACATTTGAAATTCTAAAAAGGCTTGCCGCTTTTTTGCGTTCTGCCTTACTTATAACTTGTCACTCATAAACTACAACTTGCCCTTTCCTCTTCTTCAAATAAAAGATTTTAGTGTTGATTTTGTAACCGACTCCGGAACAACATCTGCTGTAAAAAATATTTCCTTCGAAATCAGCCGTGCCGAAACCGTAGCGATCGTCGGAGAATCTGGGTCCGGGAAGACCGTAACTTCTTTAGCCATCTTACAACTTTTGGCTTCGCCTCCTGCGAAATACAAGAACGGGCAAATCCTTTTTTCTGAAGATGGAAAAGATCCGGTGGATATTTTAGACCTTAATGAAAAAGAACTAAGAAAAATAAGAGGTAATAAAATTTCGATGATTTTCCAGGAACCAATGACTTCGCTTAATCCTGTAAAAACCTGTGGTGAACAGGTAATAGAAGCGATAAGGATTCATCAGAATATTTCTCAAAAAGAAGCCGCAGAAAAAACGATCGAATTATTTACAAATGTAAAATTACCTGATCCGAAATCGATTATCAAGCGCTACCCGTTCGAAATAAGCGGTGGCCAAAAACAAAGAGTGATGATAGCAATGGCTATCAGTTGTCATCCCTCTTTGCTGATCGCCGACGAACCGACAACTGCCCTTGATGTGACGGTGCAAAAGACGATTTTAGAATTGATAAAAGAGCTGCAGGTGCAACAGCAAATGAGTGTAATATACATTACGCACGATTTGGGATTGGTAGCAGAAATTGCGGACAAAGTTATCGTGATGTACAAGGGTGAAGTGGTAGAAACAGGCCCGGTCAAAGAAATATTTCTTCAGCCTAAACATCCTTATACAAAAGCTTTACTGGCCTGCCGGCCAAATTCTTCGTCAAAAGGGAAAAAACTTCCGGTGATCAGCGATTTTTTAAATGACAATGCGCAGCCGGCAAAAAAGGAAATTGCATTAACTAAGAACGACAATCAAAATGTTGTGTCATCTGGCCAACCTCTTTTGCGTGTGGAAAATTTGAAAGTCTATTTCCCGGTAAAGAAAAACTTTTTTGGAAAAGTATTAAAAGAATTTAAAGCAGTAGACGATGTTAGTTTCATTATTGAAAAGGGTGAAACGGTTGGCCTTGTGGGAGAAAGCGGTTGCGGCAAAACTACGCTCGGCAGATCATTAATACGATTAATAGAACCTACTTCCGGAAAAATCTTATTTAATGGACAAGACGTTTCATCAATCCCGGCCGATGAACTGCGTAAAATGCGCAAAGATATCCAGATCATTTTCCAGGATCCGTACGGTTCGCTGAATCCACGCCTAACTATTGGTGAAGCGATCAGTGAACCAATGAAGATTCATCGAATTCTGCCAAACCAAAAAGAAAGAAAAGAAAAGATAGTAGACCTATTGGAAAAAGTGGATCTGAGACCGGAATATTTCAACCGATACCCTCATGAATTTAGCGGCGGACAGCGACAAAGAATTTGTATCGCCCGCGCTCTTGGTCTAAATCCTGATTTTATTATTTGCGACGAGAGTGTTTCTGCATTAGATGTGAGCGTTCAGGCGCAGGTGCTTAACCTTTTAAACGACCTTAAAGAGGAACTTGGATTCACTTCGATTTTTATTTCGCATGATCTCAGTGTAGTTCATTATATCAGCAATCGCATAATGGTGATGAACAAAGGCAAAATTGTTGAAACCGGATCAGCAGATGAAATCTATTTCCATCCGAGAAAAGAATATACACAAAGACTTATTTCCGCAATTCCAAAAGTAGCGTTTTAAGAAACCCAAATTTCGAAAAAAAAAAAATATCTTTTATTTGTTTGTTTACTGCTAAGCACAGATAGTAAAAAAAGTGGGCAACATCGCTGTTGCCCAAATTCTTAGGTTCTTCAATAATAACTTAAAACTGGTAGTCTTCCAAAAAAAATTGAACCAGATTATTCATAAAAATCGGATGGTATCTTTAGGTTATTGGACCAAAATGAGCTTTTTAACTATCATTTCTACCCCTATAGGAGCCAAAATAATGCCAAAAACTAAAAATGAATTAAGTGGCTCACAACAAACTATTTATATAAGTAATAAAATACAATTTATACAAAAATAGACGATTGAAACAGAAATATAACAAAATACCCAAATACGAAAAAACGACTTTTTATTTATTATATTAATAAAAAATTTATCTGACGATCGCCTTTTGCATAGACTCCTTCTGAACTTTTTATTTTAAGTCCATTGAAGAAATAATCGAGTTAATCCTGTCTTCTAATTTCTTCTGAGTGTTGTCAAAATCGTTGATATTATCGAGTGGCGTATGAACACTGAAGTAGAATTTTATTTTGGGTTCTGTCCCACTTGGCCGGGCTGAAATTTTGCTTCCATCTTCCGTGATGAATTGTAAAACATTGCTTTTAGGGAGATCTATTTTACCGGTTTCACCAGTCAACAAATTCTTTTTGTTTTGCAATTGATAATCCAGCAATTCCTTCACTTTGCTTCCGGCAATTTCTGTGGGCGGGTTGTCGCGAAATCCCTGCATCATCTCAGCAATTTCTTTTGAACCGTTCATTCCTTTTTTAGTTATCGAAATTAATTTTTCAAAATAAAATCCATATTTCACATATAAGTCCATCAGCTTTTCGAAGAGCGTGCGGCCTTTTTGTTTTTCCACTGCAGCTATCTCACAAATCATGGCGACTGCACTTACTGCATCTTTGTCGCGTATCTTATCCCCTATCATCAAGCCAAAACTCTCCTCTCCACCCACTACATAATTTTCTTTCCCTTCTTTTTCCCTTATCAGTTCGGCAATCCATTTAAAACCTGTGAGCACATTATAGCAGGTAATATTATTTTCTTCTGCAATTTTGTCAATCATATCGGTAGTTACAATTGTTTTTACCACCATGTCATTAGACTGAGCTTTACCGCTGGTTTTCCGTGCTTCAATGAGATAATTAAAAACGATAAGAGCAGTTTGGTTTCCATTTAACAAAACCCATTTACCATGATTGTCTTTTACACCAATTCCTACCCTGTCCGCATCAGGATCTGTTCCCAACAAAATATCCGCATCTATTTCTTTTGCCTTTTCCAGGCCAATACTCATCGTTTCTTTTTCTTCCGGATTAGGGTAAACTACCGTCGGAAAATTTCCGTCCGGATTAGATTGTTCCTTAACAATATGAACGTTATCAAATCCGTATTCGGCGAGTGCTTTAGGAACGAGCATAATTCCTGTTCCATGAATAGGTGTGTACACAATTTTAAGGTCATGCTCTTTTATGCAAGCATCGGGATTAACACTAAGTCCTTTCACCATTTTTAAATATCCGTCGTCCACATCTTTCCCAATCAATGTTATATTTTCCGGCTGTCCTTTCCATTTTACATCATCGATACTTTTTATTTTTTCAACTTCCGCAATTACATTTTTATCATGAGGCGGAACGAGTTGGCCACCATCTTTCCAATAAGCTTTGTAGCCATTGTATTCTTTGGGATTGTGCGAAGCAGTAATAACAACTCCACCCTGGCACTTGAAAGTACGGATAGCAAAACTGAGTTCAGGCGTGGGTCTTATCGATTCAAACAAAAAAACTTTGATGCCATTTGCTGCAAAAATATCGGCAGCTATTTCGGCAAATTTCCTGCTGTTATTTCGAACATCATGTGCGATGGCTACTTTCACTTCAGGAAATGACTGCTTTAAATAGTTTGCATATCCCTGCGTAGCCATTCCTACGGTATATTTATTCATCCTGTTCGTGCCCACGCCCATGATACCGCGAAGGCCTCCGGTTCCGAATTCAAGATCCTGGTAAAAAGCATCTTCTAATTGCGCCGGATCGTTCTGTTGCAATTCTTTAATTTCTTTCTTTGTAGCTTCGTCATAATCACCGGAAAGCCATTCGTTAATTCTGTTTTCTGTTTTTGTATCCATGCTCATATTTTTTTACAATTTAAAGATATTCAATTTGATTTATTTAATATTTGTAAAACTCTTCCTCTTATTTTTGTTTGATGATTCTACTCAATGACAAGACAAGATTTTTTTTTCTTGTTTTTGTTTGTTTACTGCTAACTAATATCTCTGTTGCACAAAATAGTTTGGCCATAAGATCAGACTTGATACGACCCACCTCAAGCGAAACAAAAATTCAACCAAACGATTCATTTGTTACTTATCCTTACAATAAAAAAAGAATTCGGTTGGTAACAGCTGCAAATATTATTGGCTATGGCGGAGCGCTCGTTGGATTGAATGCGATTTGGTATGCAAAATATCCGCGATCAGGATTTCACTTTTTTAACGACGACAATGAATGGTTGCAAATGGATAAAGTGGGCCACGTTTACAGCGCTTACACTGAAAGCCGCGCCACCATGGAACTTTGGCGATGGGCTGGCTTGTCAGGAAAAAAAAGCATTTGGATCGGAGGCTTGAGTGGTGTGGCTTATCAATCCATTATCGAAGTACTTGACGGCTTTTCTTCACAATATGGATTTAGCCCGGGAGATTTTGCTGCAAATATTATTGGCTCGGCATCATTTATCTCACAGCAACTTGCATGGAATGACGAAAAAATACAACTGAAATTTTCATTTCATCGAAAAAATTATGGTTCTGCAGAACTGGATAACCGCGCAGATCAATTATATGGAAATGCAGAAATACAAAGATTTATTAAAGATTACAACGGGCAATCTTATTGGTTAAGTGCCAACATAAAATCTTTTTTTCCTGATACAAAACTTCCACGCTGGCTCAATATTTCCATAGGCTATGGAGCTGAAGGAATGTTTGGCGGAACGAAAAATATTGGTTACGACGATAATGGAAACGTGATCTTCGACAGGCAGGACATCAAACGTTACCGTCAATGGTATCTCTCGCCGGATGTGGATTTCACAAAAATCGCTACAAACAAAAAAGCAGTGAAAGTTTTATTATTCGTTTTAAATTCTTTCAAATTTCCTGCACCAACTTTAGAATATTCAAACGGAAGTTTTAAAGGTCACTGGATCGTTTTTTAAGCAAACAGTAAACAAAGAAAAAAGATCAATTTTTATTTTCAATATTTTTCTTAAACCACGTCATTTGTCTTTTTGCATAATGGCGCGTGTTTTTTTTAATTCCGTCAATCGCTTTTCCAACAGAAATTTTTCCGTCAAAATAATCGAACAGTTCTTTGTAACCGACGGTTTGCAGGGCATTGAGATGTTTGTAAGGATACAAATTTTCAGCTTCTTTTAATAAACCGCTTTGCATCATTTCATCTACTCTTTCATTAACGTTTTGATAGAGTTTCTCACGCGGCAATTGCAGTAAGCGGACTTCTATCTCAAAATTTCTCTTTGATTTTTTCCCCGAATGAAAATCGAAAATTGATTTGCCGGTCGACAATTTAACTTCCAAGGCACGAAGCATTCTTTGCGGGTTTTTCATTTCTCCTTTTGCAAAAAAAAGCGGATCGGTATCTTTCAATTCATTTTGCAGCCAGTCAAACCCTTTGGCTAAATAAGTTTTGCCAATTTCCTTCCTGATCGATTCATCAATTTCCGGAATTTCATCGAGCCCTTCCATAAATGCTTTTATATACAGCCCAGTGCCACCAACCATTACAGCAAAATCATTTTTTTCAAAGATTTCATTTACTGCTTTTAGTGCATAGTTTTCAAAAAGCGCAGCGTTCACTTCATTATAAATGGAATGAGAATTAATAAAATAATGTTTTACTGTTTCCAATTGCGCCGCAGAAGGTTTGGCGACGCCAATATTTAATTCTTTGAAACACTGGCGGCTGTCTGCCGAAATTATTTGTGTATTGTGTTTAAGGGCAAGTTCAATTCCATAAGAAGTTTTTCCAACGGCTGTTGGGCCGCAAACTATAATGCAGGTTTTTGTATTCATGTAATTGCAGGTTTGTAAAGAACCGGCTAATTAATATTTATAATTCATCGCTTTGTGCATCGTCCACTTCTTCTTCCTCAGCCTCAGCCTCAGCATCTTCATCACCCTCCTCGCCATATCCGTCGGCCATCACTGCAGTATTTAAATCATATTTCTCTTCAATCTCTGAAAGCTTTTCATTAATTAATCCTTTGGTGCCGTATTGACTTGGCGCAATTCCTTCACTGCGGGTGCAGGCCGGATATTCCATTTTAGAGCTTTCGTCTTTATTTACGTTGATCAACTCAACGAGGAATGTCCAGTTTTTATGAAAATCGTAGAGATAAATAAATTTTTGATTCGGATCGCGAATCTCTTTGCCAACCGAGGTTTCCTTCATCAACAAAGGTTCCGCCTTATATTCTTTATCGTATTTTTCAAGCGTAATTTCTTTCCCGCGCTGCCAGTGATCATTGCTGCGAAAAAAAGTTGCGTGATGTTTATTGTCGAATTCAAAACACTTTAAAATGCAATTATGAAGTTCAAAAAAAGTTTGCGTGTGCCTGATAACAAGGTCACGGTAGACACTTTCATCTTCTTCCCAATAAACTCTGAATTTTAAAATTGCCATGACACAAATTTAAGGGTTAGTTTTTAATTAAGAGTTTTCCCTTCGCACCGGTTTTAACCACAAACTGTTTTTTGAAAATGAATGATAGTAGTATTAGAAAGAAAATATTATTTAACTCCCAGATCCTCTGCAACCTTTTTCATGTATTCAAATGCGGCGTTAAAATCGTTCGGAATTTCACCGTCAAGAATGGCCTCCCGCACGGCATTTTTTATTTCGCCGACAATGCGTGAAGGAGGAAGGTTGAATTCCTTCATAATAATTTCGCCGGTAATGGGCGGCTGCCAATTTCTTAGATCATCAGACTCTTCCACTTCTTTCAAACGATTTTCTACCATTCCAAAGTTGGCGAGATAGCGCTGCACTTTTTGCTTGTTCTTTGAAGTAATGTCGGCTTTACAAAGCAGCATGAGGTTATCGATATCATCACCTGCATCGAAAAGTAACCTGCGTATAGCCGAGTCCGTTATATTCTCTTTTGTAAGACTGATGGGGCGCAAATGCAACTCAACCATTTTTCTTACAAATTTCATTTTATCATTTAACGGAAGTTTTAATTGGGCAAAAATTTTCGGGACCATTCTTCCTCCCACAACCTCATGCCCATGAAATGTCCAGCCGTGGCCCTCCTCAAATTTCTTCGTAACAGGTTTTGCAATGTCGTGAAGAATGGCGGCCCATCGCAACCACAGATCATCGCTGTGCGGCGCAATATTATCAAGCACTTGCAACGTGTGATAAAAATTATCCTTGTGTCCTTTGCCATCAATAAATTCGGCACCAGCAAGAGAAACCATTTGTGGGAAAATAATTTTTAGCAATCCGGATTTATATAAGAGATCAAAGCCAACGGACGGTTTGTCTGTCATTACAATTTTATTGATCTCATCAATTATCCTTTCTCCGCTAACAATTTTTATTCTTTCTGCATGTACTTTTATTGCATGAAAAGTTTCCTGTGCAATCTCAAAATTTAATTGAGTTGCAAAACGTATTGCACGCATCATGCGCAAGGGATCATCAATAAAAGTTTGCGCGGGAGGAAGCGGCGTTTTGATTATTTTGTTTTCAATATCCTGCAATCCATTCAACGGATCGATGAGCTCCAAAAAATCATTTTTATCAAGGCTTGCAGCAAGAGTATTGATTGTAAAATCGCGCCGCAGCCTGTCTTCATCAATGGTACCAGGGACTACATGCGGCTTGCGACTGTTTCGGTTATAACTCTCTTTTCGCGCACCTACAAATTCGATCTCAAAAGCTTTTTCCCCGGAAGGGATTTTTATTTGCGCCGTTCCAAAATTTTTAAAGAAACTTACATGAGGCTTTGGAGAAAATTTTTCTGCGGTTTTATTGGCCAATGCTATTCCATCCCCAATACAAACAATATCAGCATCCTTTGTAGGTCGGTTCAATATTTTGTCACGGACAAATCCGCCAACGACGAACGCCGGCATCGCGAGGTCATCTGCCGCTTCACTTATTTTTTTGAAAATAAAAGTTTCTTCCTCTGTGCAATGAATCTTCATCCGGCAAAAGTAAAAGGATAAATTGTTTTACAGTTCTGTTCAGAAGGAAAATAAAAATCTGAATAATTTATTCGTTTACTGCTCCTTAATTTTCAGACAACTTTCAAATTCACAGGATCCCATTGCATTATTTTATTTTCAAAATAACTGCGATTGCATAATAGAGCCGGAGCGGCTGCACGATAACCAAACAAAGGATTTTCGGCCACAGTTCCGTGAGTTCGGATTGCATTGATCCAATTATAATGATGATCAAAATGTGCGCCTTTGTAACCTTCTTCAGCCGTATAAATTAATGTATCAGGGTCAAGCATTTTTTTACGATCGTAAACAAATTGATTTCCCGAAGCTGCCAGATTTTTTGCTTTCGCCAACGGATCTGTTTCATCTTCCTGGTATTTATTTTTGTAAACCGTGACCTTATCCCATTCGACCGTCATAGAACCTTCGCTGCCCACCATTCTCAGGTAATTGGTTCCACCAGTTCCATCAACAAAATTTACGCGAAGCGAGAGATTAAAGCCTGGATGGACCTGGGTTTCGGGATAATCAAACATACCTAGCATTACATCGGGCACTTCTCGCCCATCTTTCCAGTAACGCAATCCGCCGGTGGCCATTATTTTATTTGGGCCAAGCGATCCGGTAATAAAATGCAAACTTGAAAATAAATGCACGAACAAATCGCCGGCAACTCCCGTCCCATAATCGCGGTAATTTCTCCAACGGAAAAAACGAAGTTTTTCAAAAGGCCGTTTCGTTGTAATAGCTAAATACCTGTCCCAGTCTACCGTTGCAGGAGACGCATCATCAGGAACAGGATATTGCCAGGCACCAACGGGCGACATGCGCGCCCAAAAACCTTCAGCATAATTTAAAGCGCCAATTGCTCCTTCCTTCAACAACTGTTTTGCTTTTTCATTTCCTAAAGAACTCATTCCCTGGCTTCCCACCTGGAAAACAACATTATTTCTTTTTTGTGCTTCCACTACAGCCGGCGCTTCTGAAATATCGTGCACCATTGGTTTTTCACAATAGACATGCTTGCCTTTATTCATCGCAGCCACCGAAATATCTTTGTGCCAAAAGTCAGGCGTGCCGATAATTACAGCATCAATATCGGGCTTCTCAAGAATCTCACGATAATCACGCGTGGTAAAAATATCATTTCCCCAACGTTGTTTTGCAGCTGCAAGACGACCGTCATACAAGTCACAAACTGCTACCAACTTCACGCCGGGAACGGTGATACATGTTGACGCATCGGCAGTGCCCATGTTTCCTGCTCCGATCAATGCTACCTGCACCATATCATTTGCCGAAAATTTTTGCTGATCTCTTATCATCTGCAAGTAGTTTCGTTTTCTGTCCCTGGCTGTGATGATCGTTGGCAGCAACGAAGCGCCTACAACGCCTTTGGTAACATTGGCAATAAACGAGCGGCGTGAATTTTTGGAATTGCTTTTTGACATAGAATAATTTTTGTTTCGGGCAATAAATAAAAGACTTCTGAAAAGATAAGAAGAGAATTTTAAAGCGCACGATTTTTCGAAAAAAATTAGAAAGGTAGTTGTATCGACTCCGGTTCTATCAATTCATGGGTAAAATCGTTTTCAAGAAAACTCATTGGCGAATCAGGTAAATTGATAATATCTTTTTTGGTAAATCCCCACGGCGCCCAATAACTGGCCAACACCTGCGCAAACATATCATCATCCCATTGAGCAAACGGAGAATCACCTGGGATTTCTTCAGGAGGAAAAGATTCGATAACTACTTTTTCTTCTTTCACTTGGATGTTATTAATACCGCGGTTTTTTAATAAATAATTCGAATACAAAAAACGCGCAGCCAATTCTTCAAACTGAATGGGATGCAAAATTTTATCATCAATCTTTTCCACAAGATTTTTTTCTTTTTGCGCCACAACACCATTATCCTGCAGGCATGCAACAATCCCAAATCCATTTATGCCGAGCGAAAAATTCAAGTTAGTTGGCTCGTCTTTATAATTAAAAATATCTTTTGAATATTTCAATTTTACAATTTCAATGCTCCATGGTGTTACACCTTCAAATTCCATTGGAACAACAAGCGATTGAAGCATCAGGTGAAATTTGGCAAATCTTTTTTTGAGAAAATCCGATAGTTTAAATTCTTTTCCGTTCGGCCGCTTGGCTGAACGCCGAATTTCTAAAACAAGATCATTATAAAGTACACCGTAAACGAATTTTCCCATCCATAAAAACAAACGTTGTTCCGGAATTTTTTTTACTTCTTCATAACCCGTTTCAAAAGCATTTTTTATTTCAAATTCAAGGTTTTCAAATTCATTTTTCACTTTATCGGAACATGGTAATTTTAAATCTCCATAATGAATAGATGTTACCTGGTCGAGCATTTTAAATCGTTGTTCACGTAAAGAAAAACGATCTAAAATCCAATCAGGGAAAACAGAAATCTTGCAATCTAAAGAAGGGAGATCGTCACCTGTTAAGAAACACGTGTTTTGTTCAAAATGTAATGTTTCAAAAGGATTGAAAAGAGAGAAAGGCATAGAAGCAAAAATAAAAAATTGGATTTTTTGTTGGTTTACTAAAAGGTTTAATCGCTTATCTTTTCAAGAGATGACAAAATTCTTTGCTCTGTTTCTGTATCCGACAATGTTTCTGCAATAAATTTTTCGCCGATAAGCTTTTCATACAATTCAATATAACGGTTACGGATAATCGAAATCCACTCCTCACTCATTTCCGGTACCTGTTGGCCTTCTTTTCCCATAAAATCATTTGCAATCAGCCATTCTCTCACAAATTCCTTGCTCAATTGCTTTTGTTTTTCACCTTTTTGTTGCCGTTCTTCAAAACCTTCTGCATAAAAATATCTTGAACTATCCGGCGTGTGTATTTCATCAATTAAAATGATATCATTTCCCAATTTTCCGAATTCATATTTCGTGTCTACCAATATCAAACCTCTTTTTGCAGCCAGTTCTTTTCCCCTTGCAAACAAGGCCAACGTATATTTTTCCAATTGTTCATAATCTTCTTTGCTTACAATGTTGCGCGCAATTATTTCTTCCTTGCTAATGTCTTCATCATGGCCTTCTGCAGCTTTGGTTGATGGTGTTATTATTGGTTCAGGAAAATAATCGTTTTCTTTTAACCCTTCAGGCAGAGAAACGCCGCACAACATTCTTTTGCCAGATGAGTAAGTGCGGCAGGCATGTCCTGTAAGATTGCCCCGGACTACCATTTCTACTTTGAACGGTTCACATTTGTAACCGATGGAAACATTTGGTGCGGGAGTTTCTAATAACCAATTCTTACAAATATCTTTTGTGGCATTGAGCATATACGCTGCCACCTGGTTCAGCACCTGGCCCTTATTGGGAATAGGTTTTGGCAGTATCACATCGAAAGCCGAAATGCGGTCGCTTGCAATCATTACCAGCAGGCGGTCGTTAATAGTATAAACGTCTCTTACTTTTCCTTTGTAAAAATTAGTTTGGCCGGGAAATGAAAATAAACTCATGTTGAATAATATTAGCTGCAAAAATGCGTATTATTTTCAGGAATCTGAAGAAAGAAAGATTGTAAGATTCTTACACTTAAAAATATTTTTTAATTACAACGATACAAGTGTTAATTTGCCCACGATTTGCTAACCAAAATCATACGTATATGAGAAAAATAATCCGATTAACGAGCTTAATTTTTCTGTCCTTTTTTCTTGCCATTTCAGCTTATGCCCAGCAAAAAACCATTAAGGGAAATGTAACCAGTAAAGCAACTGGCGAAGGCATTCCTGCTGTTTCAGTAACTATAAAAGGAGGAACGGAAGGAACCTATACAGACGAAAAAGGAAACTTTTCGCTTGACACCAAAGAAACACTTCCCGTTACTTTGGTAATTTCATCAATAGGCTATAAACAGCAGGAAGTTGACGTTAGTAATTTATCTGCGACTGTAAACGTAACGCTTGAAACTGCCAGCACACTCGGACAGGAAGTGGTTATTTCAGCCACTCGCACGCCTTCCCGAATTCTTGAATCGCCTGTTACCATTGAAAGGATAAGTGCTGCAGAAATCAGAAACTCTCCACAACCTTCTTATTATGATATGATATCAAAATTAAAAGGAGTTGATGTGGTGAATGCGTCTCTCACATTTACTTCTCCGACGACAAGAGGTTTTAACGGGAGTGGAAACCTTCGTCTCAATCAAATTGTAGATGGAATGGACAACCAGGCGCCCGGTTTAAATTTCTCTGTGGGAAGCATAATTGGTTTAACCGGACTTGACGTAGCAAGTGTTGAACTGTTGCCCGGCGCTTCTTCAGCATTATACGGTCCCGGCGGAATGAACGGAGCAATTGTAATCAGCAGCAAAGACCCTTTCAAATACCAGGGACTTTCAGCGGAAGTTAAGACAGGCGTGATGAATATCGATAATAAAGATCGTGGCGCTTCTCCTTATTATAATTTTCAACTACGATGGGCAAAAAAAGTGAGTGATAAGTTTGCATTTAAAGTAGGTGGTGAATATGTGGAAGCCAAAGATTGGGTTGCAAATGATTACCGCAATTATGATCGGCTCGGAACGGCGGGGAATTTGAAAAACGGTACAAGAGCCACCGATCCAAATTATGATGGAGTAAATGTTTATGGGGATGAAACAACCGCTGACATCAGAAGTAACGTATTAAATCCTTTGGCCCAGGCGGCGCCATTTTATGCTCCTTATATCAACTCTTTTCCCGCGTCAATGCCTGTTTCGAGAACAGGTTATAACGAAAAA
>Ga0157371_10002925_pt1 | contig 15942 bp, 13 predicted proteins | sample C45metaG_FD_113462 | JGI IMG/M metagenome (GOLD analysis project Ga0157371, IMG submission 113462) | Corn rhizosphere microbial communities from Kellogg Biological Station, Michigan, USA - C4-5 metaG | ecosystem: Host-associated > Plants > Roots > Rhizosphere > Soil | place: USA: Michigan...
ACCATCGCCGCCCCGACCGGCACCACGCTCAACGCAAAGAGCTGGCTGACCGAAGCGCCGCTGCGCATGCTGATGAACAACCTGCACCCGGACGTGGCCGAGCGGCCGCAGGAGCTGGTGGTATACGGCGGCATCGGCCGTGCCGCACGCGACTGGGAGAGCTTCGATGCCATCGTCGAAACCCTCAAGCGCCTGGACGACGACCAGACCCTGCTGGTGCAGTCGGGCAAGCCGGTGGGCGTGTTCCGCACCCATGCCGATGCACCGCGCGTGCTGATCGCCAATTCCAACCTGGTACCACGCTGGGCCAACTGGGACCACTTCAACGAGCTGGATAAGAAAGGGCTGGCGATGTATGGCCAGATGACGGCCGGCAGCTGGATCTACATCGGCGCGCAGGGCATCGTGCAGGGCACCTACGAAACCTTCGTGGAAATGGGCCGCCAGCACTACAACGGCAGCCTGGCCGGCAAGTGGCTGTTCACCGGCGGGCTGGGTGGCATGGGTGGCGCGCAGCCGCTGGCCGCGGTGATGGCCGGCGCCTCGTGCCTGGCGGTGGAATGCCGCAAGAGCAGCATCGAAATGCGCTTGCGTACCGGCTACCTGGATACCTGGACCGACGATCTGAATGAGGCGCTGCGCCTGATCGAAGAATCGTGCACCGCCAAGAAGCCGCTGTCGGTCGGCCTGCTCGGCAATGTTGCCGACGTGCTGGACGAACTGCTGATCCGCGGCGTGAAGCCGGACCTGCTGACCGACCAGACTTCCGCGCACGACCCGGTCAATGGCTACCTGCCGCAGGGCTGGACGGTGGAAGAATGGGATGCCAAGCGCGTAACCGCACCGAAGGAAGTGGAAAAGGCCGCGCGTGCGTCGATGGCCAACCACATCCGCGCCATGCTCGGTTTCCACTCACTGGGCGTGCCGACCGTGGACTACGGCAACAACCTGCGGCAGATGGCGCTGGAAGAAGGTGTCGAGGATGCGTTCGATTTCCCGGGTTTCGTACCGGCCTACATCCGCCCGCTGTTCTGCCGTGGCATCGGCCCATTCCGTTGGGCGGCGCTGAGCGGCGACCCGGAAGACATCGCCAAGACCGACGCCAAGGTGAAGGAGCTGATTCCGGACAACCCGCACCTGCACCGCTGGCTGGACATGGCCGCCGAGAAGATCAAGTTCCAGGGGCTGCCGGCGCGCATCTGCTGGGTCGGGCTGGGGGATCGCGATCGCCTGGGCCTGGCCTTCAACGAGATGGTGGCCAACGGTGAACTGAAGGCGCCGGTGGTGATCGGTCGCGACCATCTGGACAGCGGCAGCGTGGCCTCGCCGAACCGCGAAACCGAAGCGATGGCAGACGGCTCGGATGCAGTGTCCGACTGGCCGCTGCTGAACGCCCTGCTCAACACCGCCAGCGGTGCGACCTGGGTGTCGCTGCACCACGGCGGCGGCGTCGGCATGGGCTTCTCGCAGCACGCCGGCATGGTGATCGTCTGCGATGGCACTGAAGCGGCAGCCAAGCGAATTGCACGCGTGCTGTGGAACGACCCGGCGACCGGCGTGATGCGCCATGCCGATGCGGGGTATGAGATCGCGATTGAGTGTGCGAAGGAGAAGGGGTTGGATCTGCCGGGAATCCTCGGCTGATTCGACTTGGGGTAGTGCCGGCCGCTGGCCGGCACCGCCCGATGCGCTATAACTTTGGTAGATGCCGACCTTGGTCGGCACAGCCCTCCTCGCTTGACCCTCTCCCCCGCCGTGACCAAGATGCGCCATCGCCGCTGACGGAACACCGCGATGTACCGCACGCTTGCTGCCCTATTGCTCTGCGCCCTGGCCATCGCCCTGCCCGCTTCTGCGCGTGACGTTCCAGGCGAGCTCACCACGCAGCTCGACGCACAACTGCAGGCCAACCGCGAGCGCTACGGCATCGCCGGGCAGGCAGTGCTGGTCGCGCACAACGGCTCGGTGCTCTACCAGGGCACCAGCGGCGAACGCGACCCGTCCATGCATGCGCCCGCCACCATCGATTCCATATTCGCCGCGCAGTCGGTAGCGAAACTGCTCACCAGCACGCTGGTGATGCAGCTGGTGGACCAGGAAAAGGTGGATCTGGATGCACCGGCCAGCCGCTATGTTCCAGGCCTGCCCATCGCGTGGCGGGAGATACGCCTGCGCGATTTCCTCAATCACAGTTCCGGCATCGCCGAGTACTACGACCGCAAGGGCGAACACTGGGTGAGCAAGGGCTACAACGGCCTCGCACCCGATCTTGCCGCCGCACTGAAGGTCGCCGGTTCGGTGCCAATGCAGTTCGCACCCGGCAGCCGTGTGCAGTACACCCAGACCAACTACCTGGTACTGACCGCGTTGTTGGAAACCCATTACGGCAAGCCCTATCCGGCCATCGCGCGCGAACGCATCCTGCAGCCGCTGAAGATGCGCAGTACCTCGTGGGGCACGGCCAGCGTGCCGGCGAAGCGCGCAGCCGTGCCTTACATCGGCAAGGACGGCCAACTGCAGCCGGCCAATGAAGATCCCTGGCCGAACTACGGCTGGGGCCATGCCGACCTGCAGACCACCGTGGGTGATATGAACCGCTTCCTGCAGGGGCTGGCGACCGGCAAGCTGCTGCGCACGGCAACGCTTGAGAAACTGTGGCAGCCACAGAAATTGACCGGTGGCGGCAGCAACTTTTTCTCCACCGGCTGGGACACCACCCGCAGCGACGGCTACACCCAGGTCGGCCACGATGGCGGCACCCGCGTGCGGGCGCGGCTGGCCTACAAGGGCTCGCTGGCCAGCGGTTACTGGGTGTTCGTGTACCTGAGCAACGGCAGCGCCCGCAATGTCTGGTCGAGCACGCTGGTGGAAAGCACGATGGCGGTGGCTGCGCCGCAGGAGTTTCCGCATGCAGTGCTTTCCGAGCGGCTGATCGGCTATGCGCTGGATGAAAGCACCGATGCGACACAGGCGATGCGTAGCTGGCTGCGCGACAGCAATGGGGTTCCCACGGGCGAACTGGAGCGTGCGATCAATGCCGATGGTTACGCTATCCGCGAGAGCCTCGGGGCACGCAAGGCGTTGAAGGTGTTCGCCCTCAACAGCGAGCTGTATCCGCAGTCCGCCAACGCTTGGGACAGCCTGGCCGAGTGCCATGCCGCGCTGGGGGAGAAAGAAACCGCTGATCGGCTGTATGCGAAGTCGAAGGCGCTGGCGAAGCCTTCGCCGTAAACCCTGTAGAGCCGAGCCCATGCTCGGCTGCTTTTCGTTGCGATTGGAGAAAACCCGCGCTGCGCGCGATAGCCGAGCGTGGGCTCGGCTCTACAGGGACACTGCGGGCGGCCATACGCAGGTGGAGGGTGACGCGGGGCCATCGACCTGTTAACTTGCGCGCCAATCTCGTGGTTTACAGCATTCCTGCATGTCGCTCTCGTCTTACCGCCCCACCCCGTCGCTGTTGTTCCTGGCCGTATCCCTCGGCCTGGCTACCACCGCCCAAGCCGCCCCGCAGGCCACCACCCTCGATGCGGTGCAGGTCACTGCCGCCGATGCCAGCGCCCAGACGCGCGAGGCGCTGAAGCGCGTGCCGGGCGCCAGCAACGTGATCGACGTGGCCAAGGCGGACAGCCGCCTGGCCAGCACTGCCGATGTGCTGGCCTACCAGCCGGGCATCAGCGCACAGTCGCCGGGCAACGAAGGCACCAAGGTGTCCATCCGCGGCTCCGGCATCAACCGTGGCCCGGGCGCACATGCCTCCGGCATCGCGGTATCGATCGACGGCCTGCCGCTGACCGGCCCGGGCGGCACGCCCTACGAACTGCTGGAACCGTTGTGGCTGTCGCGTGTGGAAGTACTGCGCGGGGCGAACGGTTTCGAACGCGGCGCGCTGGCACTGGGCGGTGCCATCGACTACATCAGCCGCAGCGGCCGCGATTCGGCCGGCGTGCAGCTGCACTACGAAGCGGGCAGCCGTGGCTACCAGAAACTCGGCCTCAGCTGGGGCCGCGTCAGCGGCGACGTCGATTACTTCCTGGCCTACACCGATACCGAATTCGACGGCTACCAGCGCCACGCGTCCGGCGATGGCAAGGGGGCGATGGCCAACATCGGCTGGCAGATCACACCCGACCTGCAGACCCGCTTCTTCGTGCGCTACCGCGAAACCAACCACGAAACACCTGGGCGCCTGACCCGCGACCAGATCCGCAACGATCCGCGCGCGGCGAACCCGGCCAACCTGGCCATCGATGCGCGCCGTCCGCAACCGGGCAGCACCTGGGTGGGCAATGTCACCACGCTGCAGATCGACGAGGATTCCTCGCTGCAGGCCGGGCTGGTCTATCACAAGTATCCGATGGACTTGAACGAAAGCCTGTACCGCCAGCAGCTGGACTACGCCAACCTCAACGCTACGCTGGACTACCGCCGCCGCCATTCGCTGTTTGGTCTGGACAGCGAGACCACCATCGGCCTGCGCGTTACCCATGACCTGGACGCCGACGTGCGCGAGTCGCTGCGCTTTGCCAACAACGGTTATGCCGCCGGTACCCGCACGCGCGACTTCCGCCACCACGGCACCGACAGCACGCTGCATATCGGCAACAACCTGGCCGTGAATGAGCGCCTGCGCGTGCAGACCGGTTTTGCGCTGATCAACACCCGCCGCGATGTGCAGGTCACCTGGCCGAGCAGTGGTGGCCGCCTGCGCGACCACGACTGGGATTACGCGCCGCGGCTGGGCTTCACCTGGCAGCAGACACCGCAGACGCAGTGGTTCGGCAACCTCAGCCGTTCGGTGGAGGCGCCACATCCGTGGTCGATGATATGGGGCTCGAACCAGTACTTCGGCGCGGGCAATGGCCCGTCCAGCGGCCGCCAGCGCGCGCCGGTGCCGATGCAGAACCAGACCGCCACCACGCTGGAACTGGGGGCACGCGGCGACGCCGCGGTGGGCCGCTGGGAACTGACCGGTTACTACGCGCACGTGAACCACGAACTGCTGAGTGTGGAACTGCAACCGGTGCCGAACCTGTTCATCGCCGAGAACAACGCCAGCCCCACCGTGCACCGTGGCATCGAGGCCGGACTGGACAGCACCGTGTGGCAGGCCGCACCGGGCCGTTTGTCGCTGCGCCAGGCCTATACCTTCAGCGATTTCCGTTATCGGCATGACACACGTTTCGGCAGCAACCGCCTGCCAGGCCTGCCGCGCCACGCCTACCAGGCCGAACTGCGCTTCGACCACGCTTCGGGCCTGTATGCAGCACTGAACACCGAGTATGCCTCGCGCATCGCAGTGGACTACGCCAACAGCTACTGGGCCGACAGCCACGTCATCTTCGGCAGCCGCATCGGTTACGACGCACCGGGCGGCCGCTGGCAGCTGTGGGCGGAAATGCGCAACATCGGCGACCGCCATTACGCCGCCACCGTCACCCCCGGTTACAACGATGCCGGCAAGGACGTGGCACGCTCGACGCCCGGCGAAGGCCGCGGCGTGTATGCGGGCGTGCGCTGGCGCTTCGACTGATTCGTAACGGAGCGCCGGGCATTGCCCGGCGCTCCCGAGATCACGCAATGCGCCAGGACGGCAGGCGCTCACTGCGCCGCCAGACCGTGGGCGCGAAGCCCATCATCAACAGCCCCGCCAGCCACTTCGGCGACGTACTGAGCAGCGTCGACGTCAACGCTGCATCCAGCGGAGCGGCCTCCTCCTGCCAAGGGTTGTAGCCGAGGTAGATGATGCTGCCTGCCCACCACAGCAGAGCCACCCCCAGTCCCACCAGCAGCAGCGCCATCGTGCGGCAGGTCCAGCGCTGCGATGTGGTGCCCCACTCGCGGGAAATGGCGACCAGCAGGGCAACCACCAGCAACGACACCAGCGCCACCAGGCCGATGTCCACTTTGTGCCCGATGCGTTCATAGGTGCAGGCGCGGCATTGGGCTTCTTCCGCGACCGCCTCCGTTGTGGGCGGGGCCGCCGTGGGTCCCGACTGGGCCAGCACCGCGAAGGGCATCAACAGGGCGAGCATCGCCACCATCAACCAACGAACGAACTTCCTGTTACTGCGTGCAGCGACATCCATGCGCTTCTCCTCGCGTGTGATTGAAATTCAACGTGGTGGCAGATCCCGCTACAAGGCCTTGAACACCTGCATCAGGCTGACCGCACCGGGCGCCAGCTCCTGCGCAAGCCAGCCCAGACCGGCGAAGAACACCAGCAGGCCCAGCAGCGGCCAGATCGTATGGGACAGGCACAGCCGCCACCAGCCCTGCTCCTGCATCCCCTGCATACGCTTGTACAGACCACCGGCGATGGCTGCATCCACCAGCAGTTCAGCCATCAGCACCGGCGCCGACCAGACCACCCAGACACTGGCCAGGAGCACCGTAGCCACCAGCGCGATGATGCCGAGAATGGCCAGCAACGGCAGGCCTGCCTCGCCGTCGGCTACGTCCAGCAACGACGTGCTGCCGGCGCTCGTGCTGGAAGACGTTGCGGCTTCGCCCCAGGAAGCGGATGCGCCACCACCGCCGGAATGCCCACCGCTGCCACTCCAAGGCGATCCCAGGTGGCTGCCACCGCCTCCGGGCCCGGAACCCAATCCGTCGGCCACCGCATCCCAGCGCCACCGGATCCAGATCCACATCAGCAGCAGGAACACGCCATAGGCCATCAGCACGGCCAGTGGATAGCGCAGCAGCATCGCATCCATGCCCGCCAGGCGAAGCGCGTGCGAGGCAAGGAATCCGGCAGCGCCGGTGAGCACAACGATCAAGGCCATCTGCAGCCGCGGCCAGCCGTGATGCTGCAGTTGCCGTCGCGCGCGCATCGTTTCTGCGTTGCGGCTGCCCGGCAGCGAAACGGGCTGGCGTCCGCGCCTCATGCCGCCGCCTTGGTCACCGCCTCGATGCGATGGCCATCAGGATCGATCACGAAGGCGGCGTAGTAGTGGTCGCCGTAATCCGGGCGCAGGCCAGCAGGTCCGTTGTCCTGGCCTCCGGTTGCCAAGGCCGCTCGATGGAAGGCATCAACGGCCGCACGCGTGGTTGCCGCCAACGCCAGATGGAAGCCCGGTCCCGGCGCCGCCGCATCGTCGCGCAGCTTCAGGCAGAGCAGGTCTTCATCATCGACCAGGCCATAGCCGATCGCGGTGTCGTCTTCGAAAACGCGGCGATAGCCCAGGGCCGCAAGCACCGCATCATAGAAGCGGCCTGCAGCATGCAGATCGCGAACCCCGAAAGAAAGATGGTGCAGCATGCGGACATCCTTGCCTGGCACGCGGGTGATGGTTGGCGGATTGTAACCACGAATCGTAGCCGCTGCCTGCCAACTCACGTGCGCGCCGGATGCTGCAATGCAGGGCGACGATGGAGGCGGCGACATTGCAACCGGTCCATCGTGGCAGCCAGCCAGGACTCGCGATGCGTCTCCCGGCGCGGGTGATTCAAGCGGGTGGTGCAGCCGCCTTCAACAACTGCGCCGCCACCTGGTCGAACGGGGCGATGTCCTGCAGCGCGCGGCTCATCGCCACTGCCCCTTCCACACTGGCGATCACCAGGCTGGCCAGCCCGTTGGCCGCCGCCGGTTCGTGGCCGTCCGCGACGAACGCTTCAGCCAGGTGCCCCTGCCAGCGCACGAATACTTCGGCGGCCGCCGCACGCGGCTGGCTCGGCATGGCCTCCACCGGCTCCTCGACAGCCGCCGCCAGCACCGGGCAGCCGGCGCGAAAACCGGTGCGCAGCAGGCGCTCGCGCCACAGCGCCAGGAACTGCTGCAACCCCTGCACCGCACCGCCCTTCAGCAGCTCCATCAGCAGCGCCTCCACCTTGTCGCCGGCCATGGTGGTGGCCCGCGCCAGCAGTTCCTGCTTGCCGCCGGGGAAGTGGTGGTAGGTGGACCCCAGCGGCGCTTCGGCCAGCTTGGTCACTTCGCGGATGCTGGTGGCATTGAGGCCCACCCGCGCGAGCATCTGCGCCGCGGCATCGATCACACGCTGGGGGGCATCGGATGATCGCGGACTCACGGCAGGCTCCTTGCTAAGACAGTCGTCATAGACTAGCGTATCGACCGTTCTATAACAGTCGTAATAACCATGAATCTCTGGTTCCGCCTGCTCCACCTGCTGCTGTGCAGCCTGTTCCGACCGCAGCTGGACGCGCCATTCGGGGTCTCGCGCCTCTCTTTCCGGGTACTGCCCAACGACCTGGACAGCAACCTGCACATGACCAACGGCCGCTACTGGAACATCTTCGATCTGGGCCGGCTGGACCTGATCCTGCGCATGGGACTGGGCAAGGTGGCGCTGCGTGAGAAGTGGGCGCCGATCGTTGGCGCCGGCACCATCCAGTTCCGCCGGGAGCTGAAGCCGTTCCAGCGTTTCACCCTGGAAACGCGGCTGGTCGGCTGGGTCGGCACGCGCGGCATCATGGAGCAGCGCGTACTGATCGGCCCGGAGCAGAAAACCGCGACGCGTGCGCTGCTGATCACCGGCATCTACGACCGCCGCGCGCGACAGTTCGTCGGCATGCCGCAGATGATGGAATCGATCGGCGTGGTTGCTCCGCCCTCGCCGGCCCTGAGTGCAGCAGCCCAGGCATTGCTGGCTGCCGATCTGGCGTTGAAGCAGGACCATGATTGACCCGAGCCGCGCAGATCAGGGTGCAGACGCCTCCAGCATCCTGGGTGTCACGAGGGTGATCTGCGTGCGGCCACCCACATGCAGCACATACTCGAAGGTCTGCCGCATCTGACTGTACGCGCCACCTTCGGGCGCGCCGTAGTTGGCGCCGACGCTCACGGTGTGCCGACCGGGCGTCAGTGGTTTGAGCATCACCCAGTAACCATCGGCCGCCGCCAATCGCGAATCGTCGTCGTCCGGATCCATGTGGAAGCATCCTTCGCTCTTCACCCGATGCAGGCGCATGTCACCCAACGGCTGCCCGTCCAGCAGCACCACAGCGCTGACCAGATAATCGTTGTTGATCGCCGCGCCGGCCTGCAGCTCCTCGCAGGTGACGTATTCCCCGGTCTGGTAGCTGGCCATGTTGATGATGGGCAGCAACAGGTGTCTCCCCTCGGGCACTACGCACTGCCTGCGTGGCTGGAAGCGGCCATTGGTCCCTGCCAGGTTCCAGACCGGTCCCTCCTGGCCCAGCTCGCACAGGCGGCCGTCGGGATCCATGTAGGGCGCCACCCTCTGCGCATTGGCCCAGCGCCACCAACGGGCGGTCCATTCGCTCAGGGAAACGCCATCCACTGCTTCCCGTGTGACCGCTGACGCTGCAGGTGCAGCCATGGCGCTCGCTTGACCTGCAAGCATCAGTACCGTGGCCACGCCGGCCAAGCGCAGCCTGCTGCCGATTCCGTTCTGCATTCCCTGCCTCGTCGTCCGTGGCGGCCACCATGCGCGGCCGGCTCGGCAGACACTGTATCGCAGCGCCGCCGCGCCGGTGAACTACGCCCGCGGCATGTTCTTGGTCACGCAATGGATGCCGCCGCCTCCGCCGGCAATCGCATCGATATCCACCTGCTCGATGGCGCGACCGGGATACAGCTCTTCCAGCAGTTCACGGCAGTAACCATCGGCCTTCGCGTCACCAAACTGCGGTGCGATCACCGCACCGTTGATCGGCAGGTAATTGATGTAGCCGCGGGCCAGATCGTCGTTGTCGCGGGTGTGCACATTGTCGCGTCCGCCCAGCGGCGGCGGCAGCGCATGCACCTGCAGCCTGCGACCGTCGGCATCGGTGGCTTCTCGCAGAATCTGCAGATGCTCGCGGGTCAGATCGTAATCGTAAGATTCCGGGTCGTTGTCCAGGTTGGCGATCACCACGCCGGGGCGCACGAAGCGGGCGTAGAAATCCACGTGCGCATCGGTGATGTCTTCGCCAGCGATGCCGGGCAACCAGATCACCTTGCGCAGGCCCAGGTGGTGCTTCAACTCCGCTTCGATATCCGCGCGTGACCAGCCCGGATTGCGGTTGCGGTTCACCCAGCAGCTCTCGGTCAGGATCGCGGTGCCGTGGCCATCGACTTCGATGCCACCGCCCTCGCCCACCAGATCGCTTTCCAGCAGCGTCGCGCCGGTCATCTGCGCCAGCCACGGTGCCACTGCACCATCATTGCGCGCACTCTGCTTGCCGCCCCAGCCATTGAAGTTGAAGTCGACCAGGCCAAGCCCGCCCTTGCCATCGGTAACGAAACAGCCGCCGTAGTCGCGCACCCAGATATCGTCCAGCGGCACGTCGAGGAATTCGATGTTGTCACTGCCGCAGCGCTCCTGCGCCTGCCGGCGCTGTGCAGGGCGGCACAGCACGCTGACTGGCTGATGGCGGGCGATGGTGCGCGCCAGCCGGGCAACAGCATCGTTCACCGCATCGGCCTGCGCGCCCCATACCCGCGGCTGTGCGGCGAAGGCCAGGAACACGCGCTCCTGCGGACCGTGTTCATCGGGCATCTGCCACCGGGCAGGCGCAGCGCCACGGGCACGGGCGGGCAGTCCGGCCAGACCCAGCGCGGCCAGGCCGCCCAGTCCGGCGGTAGCGGCGAGTTGGGTGATGAAATGGCGACGGGTAGACATGACAGGCTCCAAAGGCGGACCGTGAAGTCCAGCTGATCGATTCAGGCGCACCGGCTGATGCGCGACAGAACCATGTTGCCCTTGCGAATTGACGATAACAAACGATAGATTCAGCAGGAATACGATCAGCCAGGCTTATCAATCATGCTCAAGCATTGGCCCCCACTGAATGCCCTGCGCGGCTTCGAGGCTGCCGCCCGGCTCGGCAGCTTCCATCGTGCCGCCGAGGAGCTGCACCTGAGCCAGTCGGCCATCAGCCAGCAGATCCGCGGGCTGGAAGATTCCCTGGAACAGCCGCTGTTCTTCCGCCAGGGCCGCAGCGTAGCCCTCACCGATGCCGGCATTGACCTGCTGGAAACCACGCAGTCGCTGCTGCGGCAGCTGGCCAGTGGCATCCGTAGGCTCGATCAGTACCGCAAGCCGAATCAACTGATCGTCAACACCAGCCCCGCCTTCGCGCGCCACTGGCTGGTACCGCGGCTGGGCGACTTCCGCCGCCAGCATCCACAGGCCGATCTGTGGCTGCTGACCAGCGAAGAAGCGCCGGACATGACCGCGCAGACGCTGGACATCAGCGTTCGCGATGATCTGCAGGCACAGGCGCATTGCGAGCATCGCGTGCTGCTGCAGGACCGGCTGTATCCGGCCTGCCACCCCAGCGTGCTGGCGCTCCCCGTTGCCGAGCGCAGCACCCTGCATGGCGAGCGCGAAATGGACTGGAGCCAGTGGCAGGTGCAGGGCGGCGCCGACGTCGGCCAGCAGCGCGAAGGCCTGAACTTCTCTGAGCCAGGACAACTGCTGGATGCCGCGTGCCAGGGCCTGGGCATCGCACTGGTCAGCGAACTGCTGGCCGCACCGGCACGCGCGCAGGGCCTGCTGCAGCCGCTGGATGAGGCCTATGTGCGCGGACCGCGCTGGAGCTGGTTGCTGCACGAGGACAGCGCCCGCGATCCGCTGGTGATGCGGTTCTGTGAGTGGCTGCTGGCGGAACTGGCGATAGGGTAGTGCCGACCGCTGGCCGGCAATCCGTTCTGCATGCAGCTTGAGGTTGCCGGCCAGCGGCCTGCACTACCTGCCTCAGCGCTTGGGCACGTTCGTCTGAGCGCGCTTGATCGCCGCCTCGGCCAGCGGTGCCATCAGCGCATAGCCTTTCGCCGTCGGGTGCACGCCATCGGTTGCCAACTGCGCATCCAGTCCACCGGCACGGTTGGTCATCGCTGCGTAATAGTCCAGATAGACCAGACCCCGTGCATCGGCATGGCGCTTCAGCGCACCATTCAACGCACGCACCTTGGGCGCAGGCATGATGCCCGGCATCCACGGGTACTCGCTGACCGGCAACACCGACGCCAGCACCACCGCGATGCCATGCGCCTTCGCCAGGTCCAGCATGGCCTGCAGGTTGTCCTCGATCATCGCCTGCGTGGCCGGACCGGTGTTGCCGGCGATGTCATTGGTGCCGGCCAGTATCACCACCACATTCGGGCGCAGCGCCAGCACATCCTGCGAAAAGCGCACCAGCATCTGCGCGGTGGTCTGCCCGCTGATGCCACGATTGATGTAGCCCTTGCCCGGGAAGAAGGTGCTGCTGCCGTCCGCACCCCAGCCTTCGGTGATCGAATCGCCGAAAAACACCACGCGCGGGTGGCCGGCCAGCGGTGGCGGCAACGCGGCATTGGCCGCGCGGTACTTCTGCAGTTGTGGCCAGTCGGACAGGCGCTGCTGCATGAAACGCACCTCGTCCGGCTGCACCTGCTCGACCGGCCTGGTCAGCAGCGGAGTGCTGGCCGCCTGCACCATCATTGGCGTGGCCAGCGCTGCCATGAGCAGACCAGCCGGTAGCCACACCATTGAAACCATCCTGCGCATGAGCACCCTCCGCTGTCGACACGGGCAGTCTAGCGCCACCTGCGGAGGATCACTTTGCCGATGCAGCCGCCCTTGCTGCCACGCCGGTCACCTTGGCCGGCATCCACATGCCCGGCGTCCAGCCACTGGCCTCCAGGATCGCCTTCGGGTTGTCCTGCTGGATCAGCGCACGCACAGCATCGCGCTTGTTGTCGGCCTGCAGGTAATACGCCTTGGCGATGCGATAGCCCACCCAGTAACCGAGGTCGTAGGGCTCCTGCGAACCCGGCGTGTAGTTGTAAAGCCAGGGCTTCAGATCGGTGTTGTCCATATCCAGCGCGAACGCGCTTTCGATATGCACTTCCTTGCCCCGCGTCCAGCCAGCGTGGCGACCATTGCCTACGTTGCCGGAGATCAGTTCGGCGATGAACTCGGCAACACCCTCGCCCAACGACTCGCGCAGCACTGTCGCCCGCGGGTCGCCTGCTTCGTACTCAACCACGCCGGTCTGCTGGATATGCACGTACTCGTGCGCGATCACGTGCACGAAGCGGTCCTGCGCGTTGGCGTTCATGAAGTCGGCCGCGCACAGCGCTTCCAGACCGATCACCACCCCGTTCGGGTACGTCATGCCTACTGGCTTGCCGCGCCCCACCACGATCGCCACGGGCGGGAACTTCGCCTGCGGGTAGATCGCCTGCAGATTGGCGAACACCTGCACCAGTCGCTGCCGCACCGCAGGCAACTCCGCCAGGCAGACCCGTCCATTGGCATACACCGCAGACTCGCGCTCCATCGCCTCGGCCATGCGCTCGGCGGTCACCCGGCGCAGCTTGGCGAACTGGGCCAGGCTCGGCGTGCCCTGTGCCAGATACTGCCCCAACTGGGCCACGCTGGGCTTGCCACCGGCCGCCTCGTACAGCGCGTAGAAGCGGGTGGCGTCGGAGGTCAGGATTTCAGGTCCCGGCACCGCCGCCTGGGTGGTGCCGACCACCCCGCCGAGGGCCAGGGCAAGCAGGCAACGCAACGACACGAACATGGCTCCGTCCTTGGTGGAGTGCACGCGAAGCGCGCAATCTATCACCGTGCCAGCGCATGCGCTGCCGTATCGTGCAACGCCCTGCTCTGCTGTGCCAGACTCGCGGCGACCGGCTGCCATGGAAGCAAGGGGAAGACAGGATGATGATCGTTCCAGCCTACTGGGCCGAAGCCCGTCTGCAGGACAGGTACAGGGGCCGGCCAGTGGTGGTTCGCCGGTTCGGCTGGTCCGACGAAGACCAGGATGCCGCACAGGCCCACGCCGATGCGCGTGCACGCGAAGCGCTCGATGACATCCTCAGCGGCCAGTCCGTGCCGCGTCGCGAGCGACGGACCAACTACGGTGTCGAAGGCATCCCGATCCGCGAGCAGATCGTGCAGCGCAGGGATGATGTCATTGTCACCCGCAACAGTTACGGCGCGCTGTGCCTGAACACCCCCGACGTGCTGTTTGCCGACATCGACCACGTGCCCACTCCGTCGGGCTGCGCTTTGCCACTGCTCGGCGCACTGGGACTGCTGGCAGCCGGTGCGCTGATCGGCGGCGCCCTGGGCAACTTCAACATCGGCCTGGCGGCCGGCGGCATCGCGATGGTGGTGGTCAACCAGATCCTGTCGGGACGGCGCAAGCGACGACTGGCCCGGTCCGGCGGCGTCGAAGGCCTCGCGCTGCAGCGCGTACAGGCGTTCGTCGAACACCATCCCGACTGGCATCTGCGTGCCTACCGCACCCCGGCCGGGCTGCGCGTGCTGGCGATGCATGCCACGTTCGAACCACAGGATGCGCAGGTGCATGCCTTCTTCAAGGCACTGGGCACCGACACGTTGTATGCACGCATGTGCACGCTGCAGCATTGCTTCCGTGCGCGGCTGACACCAAAACCGTGGCGGCTTGGCATCATCGCGCGTATCCGTCCACCGGTGGCGGCCTGGTCGGCCGAACAGGCCAGCAACCCCGACCGCCTGGCCTGGATTGCCGAATACGAAAGGGAAAGTGCCGGTTTCGCCGCATGCGCCTATGTGCGCAGTTTCGGCGATGAGCGACGTGTGGACGCCAAGGCCGAACGTGTGCGCGACCTGCACGATCGGATGTCGCGCGCACTGGATAACCTGCCGCTGGGATGAGCGCGGATCTCGCTCAGCGGGCGCCCTGCACGAAGGGCTGACCCGCCAATGTGGTTCCCACCTGCAGAGCGACCTGCTGCCCATCCTTGGCGAACGTACTGCTGCAGTTGCTGCCGCCCTTCTGGCAGCCCACTTCCGGGAAACCCTCCAGTGCTTCGGGCGCGTCGCGTGGCGGGCTCGCCTGCCATCCTGCGGCATCAAGCAGGCGCTTGGCTTTGGTATAGGGCATGCCGGGGGTGATGCCCAGCGCCGCCAGCTCACCGGGCAGCGGCTGGCCGAATGCAGCGACCGGAACAACGGACATCGACAGCGATACGGCGAGGATGAAGGCCTTCATGGAGCGAACCCGTAGCAGACATCAGATGCCCAGCGTACCGCAGCTTTGTGGCCGGTCCATGCCTGCATCACAGATGGTTACGCAACACCCACAGGGGGATACCTGGAGACGATGGCTGAAACAGAAAGGCCGCCCCGGAGGGCGGCCTTGCCGGACTACTTCGCGTTCTTCACGTAAGTGTCAAACCAGTTGAGCATTTCATGGACCAGCTGCTCGTTCGATTCCAACGCGGTGTACCAGTGCGGCTCGTTCGGCAGCATCACCAGGCGGGTGGTACCGCCATTGCCGCGGATCGCCTGGTACAGCTTGCGCGACTGGAACGGCTCGGTGCCCGGGTTGGCATCGTCCTCGCCATGGACCAGCAGCAGCGGCAGCTTGATCTTGTCGGCGTAGAAGAACGGCGAGGCCTTCAGGTACACATCCTGCGCCTGCCACACCGAGCGGCGCTCGTTCTGGAAGCCGAACGGGGTGAAGGTCTTGTTGTACGAACCACTGGTCGCCACGCCGGCCTTGAACAGGTTGGTGTGGGCGATCAGGTTGGCAGTCATCAGGCCACCATGGCTGTGGCCGGTCACGCCGATGCGGTTGCGATCGACCACGCCCAGTTCCACGGCCTTGTCCACCGCCGCCTTGGCGTCGGCTTCCAGCTGTTCCAGATAGGTGTCGTAGGCGTTCTTCGGGTCACCCACGATCGGGAACGAGGCGTTGTCGATGATCGCGTAGCCGGCCAGCAGCATCAGCCGGTACGGCGCCAGGCGGGTGAAGGTCTGCTGCGAACCGGAGACCTGCCCGGCCTGCGCCGCGTTGGCGAAGTCGGCCGGGTACGCGTACAGGATGGCCGGCACGCGCTGGCCTTCCTGGTAGCCCGGCGGGGTGTACAGGGTGAACGACAGGTCCACCCCGTCGGCGCGCTTGTAGGTGACCAGGCGCTTCTTGATCTGGCGCACTTCCGGGGTCGGGTCGCTGAGCGTGGTCAGCGCGGTGGCGGTGGAGGTGTACTGCGCCTCGCCG
>Ga0157371_10002926_pt1 | contig 15940 bp, 11 predicted proteins | sample C45metaG_FD_113462 | JGI IMG/M metagenome (GOLD analysis project Ga0157371, IMG submission 113462) | Corn rhizosphere microbial communities from Kellogg Biological Station, Michigan, USA - C4-5 metaG | ecosystem: Host-associated > Plants > Roots > Rhizosphere > Soil | place: USA: Michigan...
ATTTTGTATGCTAAAGCTTACCATAAATAATCCTGATGAAGAGATGAAGCTGGGAGATAAATCATTTTTATATAAAAGCGAAAATACCTTTCTGATCAACAAAAATAATTGTGAAGAAATATTTGTCCTTTATCATGATAACGAACTTTCAGAAAAAGAAAAACTTGAAACAGAGAATTTTGGAGCGCAGCATCCGCATTTAAAAGATGAGTTTGAGTTGATCGGAAAAGCAAGAGTAACAGTTGATTCATCAATTGTATATCCTGGCAAAAAAGAATTGTATCGCAAAGAAAAATCAGGAACAGTGGTTTCAATAATGATCTGGAGATACGTTGCTGCAGCGGTTTTGATCGGCTTTGGATTGTGGTTCTCCATTCCTTATTTTACCAATCAGACTGTGAATGTTCCTGTGACCGCTCAGGTCAATCCTGTAAAAAAATCTCAGCCGACAACCGAGAAGGCTACTAGTGAAGAACCTAAAAAGGAGACAACTCAACTTGCTTCTTCTTCAGTGAACGAAGAAAAAAGCGATTTTTCTAAACAGGATCGGAAAGCGGATAAGCGGGTCATAAAACAAAATAAAAATGTTGCAGTTGTAAAAAGTGATGTAAAGACTAAGGTGCCATCTCTTACAAAACCGATTCAACAATTAAAGAGTGAACCGATAGATGTGGTAGCAGTAAACGCACCGATAGAAAAGGTTGAAGAAAACGTTGACAATTATAAAACGCCAATACAGGACCAGGCAAAAACTACTATTAAAAAAATTGAGCCACAAGTGGAAGCCAATTACTCAAAAACCGCTGCCTATAATCCGGATGCTTCGGTTAACAATGATAACTATGTTTTTTACGATGTTCCTGCAGAGCAATTTAATAAAACAAAAGTAGGGGGCTTCCTAAAAAAAGTGAAGCGGATAGTAGAAAGAACCAATCCTATAACGAGACTGCTTGAAGGCAACGAAGAACCAGTAGTTGCAAAGAATTTTTAAAAATTTAATCACTCATATTTAATTAAAATGAAAAAGTCAATTTTACTACTAACAATAGTGTGCACTGCCTTCAGCAGTTTTGCACAAACCGATTCAGTGGAGATACAAAAGAAGAACGACACCGTTCGTATCGGAGGAATGATCATTCTTAAGAAAGGACAGCCGAATGATGAAAAGCGTGTAACCGTCACCGTTGGTAACCGTCATAAAGAGAATAATTCAAATATCAGCACTTCCTCTTTTGTTTTCGATATTGGTTTTGCCAACTGGACAGATAAAACAGATTACACTATGGCAACAGCGAGTAATGATGCTCTCGGAGTTTCTGAAAATGACATGAAATTGAAAACAGGTAAATCAATTAATATTAATCTGTGGTTTGTAATACAGAGACTAAGCCTCATTAAAAATTACCTCAATTTGAAATATGGATTTGGGGTTGAACTGAATAATTACCGCTTTAAAAGCAATGTTAGTTTTAGCGAAGGAGGAATAAATCCTTACAATCCGTTACAGACAATTAATCATCCATTTGTGTTTAAGGATTCGATAGATTTTAAGAAAAACAAACTGGCAGCAGATTATCTCACCGTTCCTTTAATGCTCAACGTTGTAAGCAATCCACACGAATCCGGAAAGGGAATCAGGCTCAGCGGCGGCGTTAGCATCGGTTATTTGTACAGTAGCCGCAATAAGCAAAGAAGTGGCGAAAGAGGAAAAGAAAAGAACCGCGGCGATTACGATCTTGAAAGATGGAAGTTTTCGTACATCGGCGAGCTTGGTCTGGGCCCGGTTCATTTATATGGTTCTTACAGTCCGAAGTCGATTTTTTCAAATGATCTCAACTTCAGGCCCTACACTGTTGGATTGAGGTTTAGTAATTGGTAATTCTTTCTCATGTTTAGTTTAATCAGGATGTAAAAAACCTGCCTCACAAGGGCAGGTTTTTATTTTTTGTAGGAATAAAAATCTTTATTTTTGTTCGTTTTCTGTTATAAGAAAGACCTAGTGCTTAAAATGCCTCAAGCCTGTAATAACCATTACCAGGTTATTTTCTTGGCAATAGTCAATGGAATCTTTATCGCGGATAGAGCCGCCCGTTTGAATAAACGCAGTAACACCGGCCTCGTGTGCAATCTTTACGCAATCATCGAAGGGGAAAAAGGCATCGCTCGCAACCACAGAGTTTTTCAAATCAAACTCAAACTGGTTCGCTTTTTCAATTGCGTGTCTTAAAGCATCTACCCGCGAAGTTTGTCCAGCACCTTTACCTAAAAGCTGTTTGTTTTTTACAACCGCGATGGCATTACTTTTTAAATGTTTGCAAACAAGATTCGCAAAGGTTAAGTCTTCTTTTTCTTCGGCGGACGAAACTCTTCCACCTTCTTCTTTCCATTCGGTATAATTTCCTTTATCGTTTTCCTGGACCAATAAACCATTCAATAATGTTTTTGTTTGCTCGTCATCTTTTGGAAAATCTTTCAATTTTAAAATGATCCTGTTCTTTTTCGATTTTAGAACAGGTAACGCATTCTCATCAAACGCGGGAGCGATCAACACTTCAATAAATAAATCTTTTAGCGCCTCTGCAGTTTTTAGATCGATTGAAGAATTAGTAATCAAAACGCCTCCGAAAGCACTCTCAGGATCGCCGGCAAGAGCGGCCGCAAAGGCTTCTGAAACATTTTTTCTTTTTGCAATACCGCAGACATTTGTATGTTTTATTACTGCGAATGTGGTTTCGTCAGAATCCTTTTCCTTCTTAAATTCCTTCATTAACTGTAAAGCTGCATCTACATCGACAAGATTATTATAAGAAAGTTCTTTGCCATGAAGTTGATCGAAAAGTTCATTTAAATCTCCAATAAAAAATCCTTTTTGGTGCGGATTTTCACCGTAACGTAATTCCTTTTTTGTTGTTGCAAATGGATTGCGGTAAGCACTTTTGTTAAAGTAATTTGAAATGGCAACATCATATCCGGCACATACATCAAAAGCCTTTCTTGCAAAATCCTTTCTTTCTTCCAACGACGTTTCGGCATTATTTTCTTTTAAAATTTTAGCAAGCGACGCATATTCATTTTTATCAGCAAGTACCAAAACATTTTTAAAGTTTTTTGCCGCCGCTCTTATCATTGAAGGACCGCCAATATCAATTTTTTCGATAATTGCAGCTTCGTCATTTGTTGATTTAACTGTTTCTTCGAAAGGATAAAGATCAACAACGACGAGATCAATTTCAGGGATATTGTATTGCTTCATTTCTTTCAAATCATTCTCCATGTCCCGGCGGGCCAAAAAACCTCCAAACACAACAGGGTGAAGCGTTTTAACTCTTCCACCTAAAATAGAAGGATAACCAGTGAGCGATTCAACAGAAACACATTTTCCTCCGTTTTCTTCAATAAATTTTTGTGTACCACCTGTACTGTAAATTTTAATGTTTTGCTGCTGAAGCAATGGAATAATTTCTTTTAGACCTTCTTTATTAAAAACTGAAATGAGTGCTGATTTTATTTTTTGTTGCATTTTAACAAGAGAGATTTTTCATTTACAAATTGATCACAAAGGCACCCTGTTCAGGAACAGAATGGAAGTGCAAATGTAATTCTTCACACTCTTTTTTCCATTGCTCTATTTTCCACGGCGGGTTAGAGGCATCAAAAATGTAATTGTTGCAATCAAAATTTTTGGCAATATCAGCGATTTTAATTTTTGGATTTTTAGAAATAAGAATATAGTTCAGATTAATTTTTTTATCAGCACTGAATTTTTCAAACGACGAATCTATCATTAAAATTCTTGCGTCGTAGAACTGGTAAAAATTGTCTTTTGAAAAAAGATGTTTCACTTTATTTGAACCATCATTCAGCTGAAACGCAATCTGCGTGGGCTTTATGTTATAATTGTACAGCGACCTATCAGCTAATATTTCTGCATCAGCTGCGAACGAATAATTATTTCGATCGACAAATTCAACAAGCTTGTGTTTCGGTATATTATACACCACGAATTTCTTTTGATTAAATAATTTCCATTCATTGTAACCTTTCGAAAAAGCAAAACAGCAAGAAAATGCAATTGCAAATTTGAAAGCCATTTTATTTTTATAGATGAATGCAAAAACGGTGGATGCAACAAAAAAATAAAGCAATAATGTTTCGCTCTTAGAAATGGAAATACCACTCCATAAAGAATAAGGAATGGAATCAAAGAATAAAACGGAATGATTGAGCGACCAAATAATAACGTAAACAACTTTTGCAAAATAGGTAGCAACGGGCGTGACCGGCGATATTAGTATTAAAATCAAACAGCCACATAACACGGCGGTTGCGAGAGGAATGGCAATAAGATTCGAAAATAAAAATAACAATGGCAATTGATGGAAATAAAACAAGCATAACGGAAACGTGAAAAGCTGTGCAGCCAACGATACCGCAGCTAATTGCCATAACCTCCGCAAAAATTTATTTTTAAAATAAATCCAGTTTGCGATTGGTTTTTGTGCAATTACAATTCCTAAAACTGCCAGGTAAGAAAGTTGAAAACCGACATCCCATAAAAGAAAAGGATTAAAACACAACAAGAAAAAAGCAGATGCAGCAATTGAATTGTAGATCGATCCTTTTTTATCAAATGCATTTCCGACAACAATAAAAGAGAACATCAAAGCCGCGCGAACAACCGACGAAGAAGCACCGGTAAGTAACGCGAAAAGCCATAGGCCTGAAAGAATCAATAAAAGCCTTACCGGTTTTGATTTTTTCATAAAAGGAAATATAGAAAATATCCACAGCAAAATAGCGTAAACAATTCCGATGTGAAGGCCGGAAATAGCGATTAGATGAACAACGCCCGCATTGCTGTAGGCCTGTACAAGATCTTTGTCCAAATCGACTTTGTAGCCAATTAATAAAGCTTTTGCAATGGAAGATTGGTCATTCTTTCCCAGGTATTTTTCGATAACAGAAATTACTTTTTGTCGTACCGAAAACACAAAAGAAGTCCATGCACTTGTATTTTCAGATGAAAATAAACGCCATTCATTTGGCTTTAAATAAACCTCATGATATAGATTGTGGAAACCTGAATATCGTGCATAATCGAAGGCCGCAGGATTTCCTGAATTAAGAATTGGCTTTAAAAGTTTGTTTACTATAATTCTATTTCCATATCTTAAGTTTCCGGAAACACTGTCTTTAGAAAAATAGATTGAAATTTTTCCGATGGTGTGATGAACTTTTCCGTTTTCAATTACGACATCCGCGGTAGCACTTGCTTTAAATGAATTTGCCTTTTCCTGTAAAGGCTCAGCAATGGTAGCAACGATAAATGTTTTTCCGTTGGCAAAATGACCGTACCAATCATCGTGGCGTCTGATATCTTTATGAAGAGTGACAAATGCCCCCAAAAGAAAAAGCAGCAGCGACAGTAACATTCCTTGTACAACCTTGAAACGAAATTTTATTGATTGAGACAAGAACGAAAAAATGAAGAGGCAAGCAACGGCCGCTGACGCAAAAAGAGCAATTGTATGTGACGGCACAGCCAGATAAAATTGCAAAATAATGCCCGCTATAAAAGGAATAAGCACACGAATGAACGGAGCTCTTTTCCAAATAAAAATATGGTGGTTATTACTCATAAGGAAGTTCTAAAAGCGTTTATTTTCTTTTAGTTATTGGCGAAGCTTTTACGATTTCTCTTTGAAGATACATTTTTAATACTTTTATGATGTATTGTTTAGATTTGTAAGATGTTCTTTTAGCAGAGTAAATCATTATTTTTTTAAAAATAAATACATAATTCTTGGCGCAGTCACAACAAATGCAGTTTGATTCGGTTTACTCATTCCTTATCGAAAAGTTAGAAACAGAACTGCCGGAATTCCTTCATTATCACAATGCCGAACACACGAAAGATGTAATTGCCGGCGCAGAAGAACTGGCAAGACAGGAAAATATTTCGGGCGATGAACTCACAATTTTGAAAACAGCCGCACTATTTCATGATTCGGGATTTTTAGAAACTTACAGTGACCATGAAGAAATTTCTTGCGAAATCGCGAGAAAATGGTTGCCCGAGTACGGTTATAACAAAGACCAGATCGCGCAGATCTGTAATTTGATAATCGTCACCAAAATTCCTCAGCAACCAAAAGATAAGCTGGGAGAAGTGCTTTGCGACGCGGACCTTTATTACCTTGGAACTGATAAGTATTTTACGGGAGCAGACAAGTTGTACAAAGAACTTCGTGAAGCCGGCCTGGTAAAGAATCGTGAGGAATGGGCGAATGAAGAAATTAAATTTGTTGAGCGACATCATTATTTTACACCTACAGCCCGGAAGAGACTACAGAATCGATTAGAACAAACCGTTTTCCACCTGAAGCAAAGGGCAGCAAATCACAAAAGACCGAAAAACAGTATTGAAATTAGCGGATGGTTAAGTGACGCTCTATTTATTATAGTCGGCGTTCTTTTAGCCGCATTTTCACTGAAAGGTTTTTTAATTCCAAATGGATTTTTTGATGGTGGCATAACAGGTATTTCTTTGCTCACGAGCGAACTTTATCATTTGGATATTTCCTATGTGATCATGCTGGCAAACCTTCCGTTTATCATTATTTCAATTTATGCAGTCAACTTTCGATTTGCGTTAAAAACTTTCGTGTGTGTCCTGCTTCTTGGTTTTTGTTTGTATTATTTTCCGCATTACTCTATCACTTCCGATAAATTGCTTGTTTCTATATTCGGCGGTTTTTTTATCGGCGCAGGAATTGGCTTGACAATGAGAGCCGGATGCGCTATCGATGGAATTGAAATTCTTGCATTGTATACGTGGAAAAAAACAAGCTTTACTATTACCTAAATAATTTTAGCTATTAATATTCTCATTTTCTCTGTTGCAGCTTTACATTTTGGAATCCAGGTAGCCCTGTATTCAATGCTTACTTATTTTACCGCCACACGCACGGTTGATTATGTTGTAGAAGGTTTGGAAGCTTACATTGGTGTAACGATTATTTCCGGTAAAAGCGAAATAATTAAGGATCGCCTTGTAAATGAAATGGGCAGAGGAATTACGATTTACAAAGGTGAGCGTGGCTTTTTGCCCGGAAAATTTGAACAACACAGCGATTGCGACATCATTTTCACCGTCATTACAAGATTGGAAATTCGCAAACTTAAAAATCTCGTCAGCGAAGTTGATCCTCGTTCATTTGTTTTCGCAAGCACGATAAAAGAAGCTTCGGGCGGAATTATAAAACGCAGACATGTTCATTAAACAGTAAACGAACCTTATTCCACAATTCTTAATTTGGCGTAATTGAGCATAATTTTCTTCTCACCGTTATGCTCAAATTTTACAGTTGCAATCGGATTGTGAGCCGCGCCTTCCATTTTTAAAACTTCACCAAAACCAAATTTTTGGTGCTCTACTTTTTGCCCTGTTTGCAAATTGCTTGTGTCACTCGGCGCAAAATCCGGAGAGGGCACATGTTCTTTTATTTTTATAACGGGCGTTGAAACAAGGTATGCAGGCTTCTCGGGTTTGCTTTCCCTCTGAGCGTTTCGTTGAAATTGTGGCTTGTCAAAGGCGTTCCAGTAATTCCCCTGGTTCATCCTCGAGTTGCCTCCTGCAAATGATTTATCCAAACGCTCTTGGGGAAGTTCATCAATAAACCTGCTCGGCTCATTTTGTGTAAGATTTCCAAAGCGATAACGATTGTTGGCATAAGTTAACCAAAGACGATTTTTAGCGCGCGTAATCGCTACATAAAACAACCTTCTTTCTTCTTCCAGTTCCTCTCTTGTATTGATGGCCATTGCATTTGGAAATAGAGTTTCTTCCAAACCTGCAACAAAAACTACCGGAAATTCCAAACCTTTTGCCGCGTGAATTGTCATCAATTTCACCACATCGCTTTCGCCTTTATCATCGTCTGCATCAGTAAGTAATGTTATTTGCTGCAAATAACTTCCCAAACTTTTATCAAGCAATTCACCATCTTCTGTTGGCGTTTCTGTGTATTCTTTTATTGAGTTTAATAATTCCTGCAAGTTTTCATAACGGGCCAAACCTTCGGTGGTTTTATCGGTAAAAAGATCTTTTACAATTCCCGTATTTTTTCCGACAAGAACTGCAAGGTCATAAGCGTTTTTCTTTTGCAATTCACTCTGGAACATTTTGATCATCACGACAAAGTTGCTGATTGTTTCAAGTGTATTAGCCCTGTAACCAAACTCTGCAGCGCGTTCCAGCACATTCCACATTGAAGTGTTGTGTTCATTGGCATAAAGAACTGCTTTTTCAACCGAGGTTTTTCCAATTCCTCTTGCAGGATAATTAATAATTCTTTTCAGCGCTTCTTCATCTCCGGGATTTACAATTACACGCAGGTAACTTAAAAAATCTTTGATCTCTTTTCGTTGATAAAAACTGATACCTCCGTAAATGCGGTACGCAATGTTCATTCGCCTCAGGCTTTCTTCAAAACTCCTGCTCTGTGCATTGGTGCGATAAAGAATTGCGAAATCTAAATTGCGAAAATGGTTGCGCAATTTTTGCTCCTGTATTGCATCAGCTACATATTTTCCTTCATCATTGTCGGTTGCCGTTCTTACTAGATTTATCTTTTCTCCTTCAATATTACTGGTCCAAAGTTTCTTTGGAATTTGTCCTTTATTGTTAGCAATAATATGATTGGCAACGTGAAGAATGTTTTGTGAGCTACGATAGTTTTGTTCGAGCATTACCACTTTTACTTCATCATAATCTTTTTGAAACTGCAAAATGTTTTCGATCGTTGCGCCACGAAAACTGTAAATACTTTGCGCGTCATCGCCAACCACAGCAACGTTTTCATGCATCGCACCAAGCAGCTTTATAATCTCATATTGCGAAGTGTTCGTATCCTGGTATTCATCGATCATTATGTATTTAAACTTGCGTTGGTATTTGCTCAGGCTCTCAGGATGCGTTTTCAGCAATTGATAAAACTTCAACAACAGATCATCAAAATCCATTGCGCCATTTTTAAAACAACGATTGCAATAGGCTGTATAAATCTGGCCAATTAAAGGACGGTTGGCCCGCATATCTTCCTGCTGTAAACCAAAATCGTTTATGTATTCATCAGGAGTGATCAGGCTGTTTTTAGCACCTGAAATCCTGTTATAAACAGTGTTCGCTTTATAGTGTTTATCATCAAGATTCATTTCTTTCACCACTGTTTTCACTACGCTCTTTGCATCATCAGTATCATAAATAGTGAAGTTTCGAGGATAACCTAATTTGTCGGCTTCGGCTCTTAAAATTCTTGCAAATACAGAGTGAAAGGTTCCGATATAAAGATTACGGGCTTCGTTATTTCCCAAAATACGGGTAACTCTTTCCTTCATTTCTGCCGCCGCCTTGTTGGTAAAAGTCAACGCCAGTATTTGAAAAGCATCGACGCCGGTAGCCATTAAATGCGCGATTCTTGCAGTTAAAACTTTTGTTTTTCCGCTGCCCGCACCCGCCACAATCATGATCGGTCCATCGCGATGAAGTACCGCTTCGCGCTGCGAATCATTGAGTCCCTGTAAATATTCCTGCATCTTGCAAATTTACGAAAAGAGGATCGGAGGAAAAGAGACGTGGAGAAATAAATTGTATTTCCTTTTCAATCGCTAATTATAAAATCATCGGCGTCTTTCCAGAAAGGAAAATGCTTTCTTGTTTCGATTACATGTTCTTTTTCTAAAGTATAAGTGAAGACGTCTTCTTCATCGTCTTTCTGATAAATTATTTCTCCCATCGGATCTATAATCATGCTGCCGCCGTTGTAAGAAATTTTATCGGCATCTTCTCCAACCCGGTTTACTCCTACAACAAATGATTGGTTTTCGATCGCCCTGGCACGCAATAAAGTTTTCCAGGCAAGACTTCTTTTTTCAGGCCAGTTCGCTACATTAATCAACAAGTCATATTTATTTTCTAATTCACCGGGAGCTTGCCGCGCCCAAACAGGAAACCTTAAATCATAGCAAACCTGCAAATTAATTTTCCATCCTTTTACTGAAGCAATTAATTTTTTATTTCCTGCAGAATAATGTTCATTTTCATGAGCATAAGCAAACAAATGTCTTTTATCATAAACACCATATTTGCCAGTTGGCAACATCCAAATTAAGCGGTTAAAATATTTTCCATCTTCCTCAATCATCAAACTTCCGGTAAGAATTATCTTTTTTTCCGCAGAAATCTTTTTCATCCATTGCACCGTTTCTCCATCCATTTTTTCAGCAAATAATTCCGGCTTCATACTAAAACCGGTATTAAACATTTCAGGAAGAATTACGATTTCAGTTTTCTCTTTAATGCTTTCAATTTTTTGTTGAAACATTTCAAGATTGGCCTTTTTATCTTCCCAAAAAAGATTCGCTTGTATAAGTGTTATCGTGAGTGAAGACATAATGTGAAAATAAAAAATAAATTTATTTGTTGCTTTACTGTAAAGTCGCAAAAATTAAATCCGGTTTACAGCTTCTTTCACCAAAGATGTTTCAAAACCTTTTTGCAATAAGAAATCCTGCAATTTTCTTTTCTTAATAAAAATGTTTTTTTCGCTTTTTAATGTTTTCAACTTTTGTTCGGCCAGTTTGGTAAGCGTTTTTTGGTAATCTTGTGCATCAATTTCTTTTAAGGCTTTACGAATGCAATAATCACTCACTTGCTTATACTTTAAGGCATTTTTTATTTTGACTTTCCCCCATTGTTTCATCCGAAATTTTCCACCGGCAAAGTGAATGGCAAAGCGCTCTTCATTCAAATAATTTTCCGTGATTAACTTAGAAATAATTTCTTCCACTTCACTTTTATGAAGACCAAATGAATATAACTTGTCCCTCACTTCGGAATGACATCTTTCCTGGTACGCGCAAAATTGTTTGATTTTAGGAAGAGATTGGTCGGGAGTAAAAGTTTGAAACGCCATCAATCAATATTAACAAATAACTTTTTATTGCCGGTGAAAATGACAAACGAAAATAATTTGTAATAAATAATCAATAATCAATCACCTGCTCTTCTATCAGCTCTGGCATTTCCCTGAATTCGTATTGCTGATTCCTTAACTGTGGCTCAAAACCCGCTTCCCTTATAGCTTCCTGGATTCCATTGGCAGTAAACCGATGAGGCGCACCTGCAGCACTTACTACATTTTCTTCTATCATTATACTACCAAAGTCGTTAGCGCCGGCATGAAGACAAAGTTGCGCGACTTGTTTACCGACAGTCAGCCAACTTGCCTGTATATTTTTTACATTAGGCAGCATGATACGGCTCATGGCAATCATACGAATATATTCTTCCGGCGTGGTAAGATTGTGAACGCCTCTTATCCTTGTCAGTAAAGTATCTACATCCTGAAAAGTCCAGGGAATAAAATTTAAAAATCCGACGGCACCTTCAGGCTTTTTTGCCTGTACGTCCCTAAGTTTAACTAAATGTTCAAAACGCTCTTCAATCGTTTCCACATGTCCAAACATCATCGTTGCTGAAGTGGTGAGCCCGAGTTTGTGCGCTTCCGTCATAATATCAAGCCATTCCTGCGAACCACATTTGCCTTTGCTTATTAAGCGTCTAACCCTGTCCGTTAGTATCTCTGCTCCGGGGCCGGGTAATGAATCAAGACCGGCTTCTTTTAAAGCTTTCAAAACTTCGTGATGAGTTGAGTTCGATATTTTAGTGATATGAGCCACTTCCGGCGGCCCAAGCGCGTGCAACTTAAGTTTCGGGAAAAGCTTTTTTAATTCTTTAAACAGCGTTACATAATAATTCAAATCCAAGTCGGGATGGTGACCACCTTGCAGCAACAATTGCTCGCCGCCATATTTAAAAGTTTCTTCTATTTTTCTTTTATAAGTTTCGATATCGGTAACGTAAGATTCTTTATGGCCCGGAATTCTGTAGAAATTACAAAATTTACAATTAGCAATACAAACGTTCGTGGTGTTTACATTTCTGTCGATGATCCAGGTAACTTTTCCGTGCGGAACCTGGATTTTGCGTAATTCATCAGCTACAGCCATTAATTCCGCCAATGCAGCATTTCCAAATAAAAAACTGCCTTCTTCTACTGTTAAGAATTCGAAACGTAGTGCTTTTTGTAATAAATGAGATGTCTTCATATACTTGAATTTCCGCTGGAGGATAGGAGAACCCTCAATAATAATTTAAGCAAAAATACAAGCATAAATCTTAAATTTAGCTTTTAACCGATATGAGAGTTTTCCTCTATTTATTGTTTACCCTTTGTGGCTTCTCAGTTTTCGGGCAGGAAATGTATTGGGAAAAACCGGCGAAGTTTATTACCTCTTTTCCCTTCAAGCAATTGAGTGGCGGCGTTATGCTCGTTAAAGCAAGATTTGAAAACCTTCAGGATACATTCAATTTTATTTTAGACACAGGCAGTGGTGGAATTTCCCTCGATTCTACAACTACAGCTGATCATAAAATTCCACACCAGCCATCAGGGCGATATATATATGGAATAGCGGGAGTGCGCAAAGTGGATTATGCGCCGGATCAGACTCTCACGTTCCCGGGATTGACAGTCGACAGTCTTGACTTTTACATCAATAATTACGAGGTACTTACCAGTGTTTATGGATTTAAAATAGATGGAATTATCGGTTACAGTTTTCTGTCCCGTTACCTGGTGAAGGTGGATTTTGACAGCTTAAAAATCAATGTTTTTAGCCCCGGGTATATCAGTTATCCGCCACATGGATTTTTGTTACACCCTTCTTTCCAGGGCTTGCCAATTGTGCCTCTGACGATCAAAGATTCACAGAAGTTCAACGCTCATTATTTTTTTGACACGGGTGCCGGGTTGTGCCTGTTGTTAAGTAATCATTTTAATGAAGACAGCTCCGTTTTATTGAAAAGAAGAAAGCCTGTGGAAATTGAAGTGCAGGGTATGGGCGGAAAAAAAAGAATGCGCCTTTCGTTATTAAAAGAAGTACAAATCGGGACTTATAAATTTAAAAAAGTACCGACTTATCTTTTTGAAGACGAATACAATGTGTTGGCTTATCCTAAAAGAGCGGGCCTGATTGGCAATGATATTTTGCGGCATTTTAACCTGATCATCAATTATCAGCAGAGAGAAATTTACCTCACTCCTAACAGCCATTTCAGAGATCCGTTCGATTATTCCTATACCGGCCTCACACTTTATAGCCTTGATGGACAAGTTTTTGTAGACGATATCGTAAAAGGTTCGCCGGCGGACAGAGCAGGGCTTAGAAATGGAGATGTAGTGATGGGAATCGACAACAACTTTACCGGTAACCTGGAAGTGTACAAAAATCTATTACAGAAAACCGGTTACAGGATAAGTATATTGGTAATGAGAGAGAATAAACCTGTGATTATTTCTCTGCGGGTAGGAAGAATAAGATAGCCGGTAAACAAACTTTTTAACGGAATTCTTATTTTTATCCGGAATTATTTTACAAAATCTCACCAGATGAAACTCGGAAATTATGTGCTTGGAAGATGGATAGAAGGAGAGGGAGAAGGACAGAAATTATACAATGCAGTTAACGGAGATTTGATTGCCACAGCAACCACGAAAGGACTGGATTTTTCTTCAGTTTTGCATTATGGCAGAACAACCGGAAGTACGGCCTTGCGAAAAATGACTTTCCAGGAAAGAGGAAGAATGTTGAAAGCATTGGCACTTCATCTGTTTGAAAAAAAAGAAAAATTTTATCCCATAAGTTATAAAACCGGCGCCACGAGAGCCGACAGCTGGGTGGATATCGAAGGCGGCATCGGGAATCTTTTTTCAAATGCGTCATTGAGAAGGAAACTTCCGGACGAAATATTTGCGTTGGATGAAGCAAACATTGGCCTTAGCAAAGGCGGTTCTTTTGCTGCACAACATATTTTACTACCAAAGGAAGGAGTGGCGCTTCACATTAATGCTTTTAATTTTCCCGTTTGGGGAATGTTGGAAAAAATTGCGGTTAATTTACTTGCGGGTGTTGCTGCAGTTGTAAAACCCGCTTCCATAACTTCCTTTCTTACCGAAACGGTTGTAAGAGAAATTATTGCTTCTAAAATTTTGCCGGAAGGAGCATTGCAACTTATTTGCGGAAGCGCCGGTGACGTTCTGGATCATGTTACTTCACAGGATGTAATCACTTTCACCGGTTCTGCTTCAACAGGTTTAATGCTGAAATCAAATCCAAATGTGTTGAAAGAAAATGTTCCATTTAATCTTGAGGCCGATTCTTTAAATTGTATTGTCTTAGGAAACGACGTTGATCCCGGAATGCCTGAATGGGATATTTTTATAAAAGAGGTCAGAAAAGAAATGACTTCAAAAGCGGGGCAAAAATGTACGGCGATCAGAAGAATTTTTGTTCCTGACAATAAGATGGAAGATGTGTGGAAGGATTTGAGCAAGTCATTATCACAAACCACTATCGGCAATCCGGAAAATGAAAAAGTGAGGATGGGCGCCCTCGCCGGTCAATCTCAAAAGAAAGAAGTGATGGAACAGGTTCAAAAATTGCTCGCTTCTTCACAAATAATTTACGGAAGCCTTGATAGCGTTGAAGTGATTGACGCGGATTGTAATAAAGGCGCATTTGTCAGTCCTCTTTTACTAAAAAATGAAAACCCTTTCAACAGTTCGGAAGTCCATAATGTTGAAGTTTTCGGACCCGTTAGCACCATTATGCCTTATAAAAATATTGATGAAGCGATTGCGCTGGCTAAGCTGGGCAAAGGAAGCCTGGTAAGTTCTGTGGTTACAGTAAACGAACAATTTGCGAAGAATTTTATTTTAGGCGCAGGAACTTTTCATGGAAGGATTTTGGTGCTGAACCGTGATTGTGCAAAGGAAAGTACCGGCCACGGTTCTCCTTTACCTTTGCTAATTCATGGAGGGCCGGGAAGAGCAGGCGGGGGAGAAGAAATGGGCGGTTTGCGCGGAATAAAACATTATATGCAAAGAGTAGCGTTGCAAAGCTCGCCAACTATGCTTACTGCTATTACAAACGTTTATCAACCCGGAGCCAGAGCCAATACGGACACGATTCATCCTTTTAAAAAATATTTTGAAGATTTAAAAATCGGCGATCAGCTGGTAACGGAAAAAAGAATCATCACTTCTGAAGACATTGATAACTTTGCAGATCTAAGCGGCGATCATTTTTATGCGCATTTGAAGGATACGGACTTTTCAGATACCATGTTCGACGAACAGGTGGCACATGGATATTTTATCATCAGCGCAGCAGCTGGCTTGTTTGTTGATAGTTATGAAAAGAACCCGGTTTTGTTGAATTATGGGATTGAGGAACTTCGGTTTACCAAACCTGTTTACCCGGGAACGGAAATTTATATTAAATTAACCTGCAAGGAAAAAATTGAACAGGAATTAAAAGAGATAACACCGGAAACAAAAAATGTAAAAGGAATAGATATACCAAAAGGAATTGTGAAATGGTACGTTGAAATAATGGATGATACTGATGAGGTCGCCGGTGTCGCCACGATACTTACAATGGTGAGACAAAGAAAATAAAATATTACTTTGATGGAACCCTACGTTAGCTCGCATACGGAACATGGAATTACAACAATCGAATTTTTTCACCCCCAGGGAAATTCACTACCCGCAAAACTTCTTAATGCCTTGGCACAGGAAATCCATTATGCGGGAACACACGACACAAAAGTCGTTATTTTGAAAAGTGCCGGAAACGGTGCCTTCTGCGGCGGTGCCAGCTTTAATGAACTGGCTGCAATCAAAAATGAGAAGGAAGGTTTTGAATTTTTTTCGGGTTTTGCGAATGTGATCAATGCGATGAGAAAATGTACAAAGCTCATCATTGGACGCATACACGGAAAATGTGTTGGTGGTGGCGTGGGGCTTGCAGC
>Ga0157371_10002927_pt1 | contig 15938 bp, 16 predicted proteins | sample C45metaG_FD_113462 | JGI IMG/M metagenome (GOLD analysis project Ga0157371, IMG submission 113462) | Corn rhizosphere microbial communities from Kellogg Biological Station, Michigan, USA - C4-5 metaG | ecosystem: Host-associated > Plants > Roots > Rhizosphere > Soil | place: USA: Michigan...
GTCGTGGCGAACATCGACCAGGCCTATTCGATCAGCCGGCTCGCCGAGCTGGCGACCATGGGCACCCGCAACTTCGCCCGGGTGTTCAAGCGCGACACCGGCATGACGCCCCTGGAGTTCGTCCTGCGGGCGCGCATCGATCACGCCCGTGGATTGCTGGAGACCTCCGAGCTGCCGTTGAAGACGGTGGCCTTTCGCAGCGGCTTCGCCAGCGACCGCTGCATGCGCGCCGCCTTCCAGAGCCATCTGGGCCTGACCCCGGCGCAGTACCGCTATCAATTCAGCTGAAATCGGCGGCTGATGGCGGTATCACGTCCATCGATGGCAGCTTCTGGCCGTAGATCGTCATACAACTGGCCTGGGTAGCGGCCAGAATGGTCCTACCTATCGGCTAAGGAGAGGCGCCGACGCCCGTGGGCGCCGGGACGGAGTATCCCCGGCGACCCATGGCTGCGTGGCGCGACATGGTCATGCAAGAGCTCAAGTCCCTGGAAGACGCCAGTGCCTTCCGCTTCTGCGGCCTGGTCCTGGATGCGCGACGGCGCCTGTTGCTCGATGGCGAGCGCGCGCTGCCCCTGCGCGGGCGGGCGCTGGACCTCCTGCGGGTGCTGCTGGAACACCCTGGCGAGCTGGTCGCCAAGCAGACCCTGATGGCCCGGGTCTGGCCCGGGAGCGTCGTCGAGGACATCAATCTGCGGGTGCACATCTCGGCCCTGCGCCGGGTGCTGCGCCCCTACAGCGCCGACGATCCCATTCTCAGCGTCCGCCAGCGCGGCTACGGCTTCGCCCTGGCGGTGGAGCGCCTGAGCGACGAGCACCAGGCACCGCTGGCCGAGACGCCGCTGCCCCTGACGCCCCTGGAAGGTCGCGAGACCAGCCTGGCCGAGTTGCGTCGGCTGCTCGCCCAGCATCGCCTGGTATCGGTGGTCGGTCCGGGCGGCGTCGGCAAGTCGCTGCTGGTCCAGTACCTGCTGCCAGCGCTGGCGGAAGACTTCGCCGACGGGATACAGGGGCTCGATCTCGCGGCACTCGGCCATATGATGGCGCTGGTGGAACGGCTCGCCAGCGACCTGGGACTCGCCCGTGGCAGTGGTCTGCCGGCGTTGCAGGACGCCCTGGTCACGCGGCGCCTGCTGCTGGTGCTGGACAACGCCGAGCGGCTGGTCGAACCCGCGGCCTGGCTGGTGGAAAACCTGCTGCAGGGCTGTCCGCAACTCAGGGTGCTGGTCACCAGTCGCGAAGCCCTGCGGGTGGAAGGGGAAGCCCTGTTGCGTCTGGCACCGCTGCCGGTGGTGAATCCGCCCGCGCGGCACCTGCGCGACGCCATGCGCGAGCCGGCCTTTCGGCTGTTCGTCCGGCGCGCCCGGGCACGGCTGCCGGGGCTGCAACTGCGGCCGGCCGACGTGCAACTGGTGGGCGAGATCTGCCGCCGCAGCGAAGGCGTGCCCCTGGCGCTGGAGATCCTCGCCGAGCAGGTGGCGGCACTGGGGCTGGCGGGGGTACTGGCGCAACTCGACGGCGGCTATTACCTGAGCGTGGCCGGACGGCGCACCGCGGCGCAGCGTCAACGCAGCCTCGGCGCCATGCTCGACTGGAGTCTGCACAGCCTGAGCGAGTCCGAGTTCGCCGTGCTGGCGACCCTGGCCGAGGCTGGCGAGCGGTTCAGTCGTCAGGAGGCCCTGCGGCTGGCGGCGCAGCGCGGGCTAGAGGAGGCCCTGTTCATCCCGCTCCTGGGGCAACTGGTGGACAAGTCGCTGATCCTGGTGGAAGGCAGCGGCGCGGCCCTAGGCTACCGCCTGCTGGCCATGCTGCGGCTGCACCTGCGGCGGTTCCGCCAGCAGTCGCCGCTCCAGGGCCTGCTGCTGCCAGGCCAGCGGCGGGATCCCGACGGCGCGGGTGAATACCCGGCTCAGATGCGCCTGATCGAAGAAGCCGCATTCCAGGGCAATCGCCGCCACGGGTAGTCGGTGCTCGGCGAGCAATTGCCGGGCGCGGTCGATGCGCTGCTGCCGCAGCCATTCCAGCGGGGCGAGCCCGGTACTGAGCTTGAACTGGCGGGTGAAGTGACTGCGCGACAGGCCGCAGACGGACGCGACCTGGCTGACGCTGATGCCGCGCTCCAGATGTTGCAGCAGCACGTCCTTGGCCAGCCGTTCCTGCCAGGCGGCCAAACCGACCAGTCGGGTACTGGATAGAGCCAAGGTGCTATCGACGGTCATGGACATGGCGCTCTCCCGCTCAAACCGGCCGCGTGGCGCGACGGCTTTGATGAGAATGATTCCGTGCAGTTATCTGAGGTGCGAGTTGGCTATCGTTAATTAGCGTTAAGACGGCAACAGCCTAGGCGCAATACTGTCGCGACGGGGGCCGGCGACCCTGGCGGCGGGACAGCAGGTGCCCGCCCAGCAGGGCGAGGCCGAGCAATCCGCCGAGCAGCAGGGGAGCCGAGCCAAAGGCCTGGAGTTCGTCGAGCAGGGCCAGGATGTGCGCCTCGAACAGCCGGCCCAGGGCCAGGCCGGAGCCGATCCAGAGGGTGGCGCCGCCCAGGTCGTAGGCCAGGAAGCGCCGCAGGGGCATGGCACTGGCGCCCGCGCTGAGGGTGGTGAGGGCGGCGGCGCCGGGGATGAACTTGGCCACCAGCAGCAGGCCGGGCAGGCGGGTGGCGGCAGGGACGTGACCCGGCAGATGGCGCAGCAGCCAGCCGCCATGTCGCCGACCGGCCCAGTACCAGAGCAGGTCGGCCAGGCCGGTGACCGCCACGCTGGCCAAGAGCGCCAGGAGCAACTCGGCTTCATCGGCCGCCGCGCCCATCACCACCAGCGACGGATAGGCCGGTATCGGCAGGCTCAGCTGTTCGCCGAAGACGTTCAGCGTCAGCCAGAGGGTGGCGTTACCCGCCACCAGGGAGGTCAGGGCTTGGGTGCTCATGGCGCGTTCTCGGCAAGGGGAGGCCGAGTGAGCGGCCTCCGGGCTTGGCGCCTGCTACGTGGGCGCAGGCAGGGTCAGGGCATTTGCGGCAGTTCGTTGGGCCGCAGATCGAACACCAGCACCTCCGCGTCCGTCCCGTGGGCCAGGTGCAGCTCGCCCTCGCCGCGCAGCCGAGCGCCGTCACCGGCCTGCAGCAGGACGCCGTTCAGTTCCAGGCTGCCGCGGGCGAGGTGCACATAGGCATGACGCTCGGGGGTCAGTTGCAGGGTGGCGCCTTCGCTGCCGTCGAACAGCCCGGCGTAGACCCGGGCGTCTTGGCGCACTTCCAGCGAACCTTCGGCGCCGTCCGGCGAGATGATCAGGGCGAGACGACCACGCTTGGCCTCGGCACCGAAGTGCCGCTGCTGGTAGCGCGGTTCGGCGCGGCGCACATTGGGCACGATCCAGATCTGCAGGAAGTGCACCGTCTCGTGCTCGGAGTGGTTGTATTCGCTGTGGCTGACGCCGCTGCCGGCGCTCATCAACTGGACGTCGCCCGGACGGATCACCGAGCCGGTGCCCAGGCTGTCCTGATGCTCCAGGGCGCCTTCGAGCACATAGGAGAAGATCTCCATGTCGCGGTGCGGATGCTCGCCGAAGCCCTGGCCCCCGGTCACGGTGTCGTCGTTGATCACCAGCAGGTCGGAGAAGCCCTGCTCCGCCGGATTGCGATAGCTGGCGAAGGAGAAGGTGTGGAAGGACTTGAGCCAGCCGTGGTTGGCGGCGCCGCGATCGGAAGCTTTACGAATGGCCAGCATGATGAGGCTCCTTGTCTGATGAGGGCGCGGTCTCTTCCGGCGCCATGGAAGTCATCCTACTGTGGCGCCCGGGTTTGATTAATGAGCTGGAAGGAGAATGGTCGTCCTGTTCTGGTTGACGATGCCCCTGGCGGGTCGGCGTCACCCTCTGCTCCGCGCTCATTGAACCCGGCGTGGACGGGCTGGCCAGAGCCGGACGGTCAGCGCCAGCAGGGCGGTCGCCAGCGCCAGGCCGGCGACGCCGCTCCAGCCCAGCCTGGCCAGCAGCAGGCTGCCCAGGGCCGCGCCGCTGGCCATGCCGATGAACATGCCGGTGAAGAGCACCGCGTTGAGCCGGCTGCGCGCCTCGGGCTCCAGGCCGTAGACCTGGGCCTGGTGGGCGATCAGGGTGGACTGGAAACCGAGGTCGAAGACCACCGTCGCCACCGCCAGCAGGACCAGACCGCCCACCGCCGGTAGCCAGGGCAGGGCGAGCAGGCTGGCGAAGGCCAGGGCGGCGAGGGCTATGCCCAGGCGTGTCACCCATTCCGAGCCGTGGCGATCCGCCAGGTGTCCGGCCCAGGGCGCGGCCAGGGCACCGGCGGCCCCGGCCAGGCCGAAGGCGCCAGCCGCGGCGCTGCCCAACTGGAAGGGAGCGGCCTGCAGATAGAGGGCGAGGGTCGACCAGAAGGCGCTGAAGCCGACGGCCAGCAGGCCCTGGGCCAGGGTCGCCCGGCGCAGCGCGGCATGCCGGCGCCAGAGCGCGCCCAGGGAGCCGAGCAGCGCGGGATAGCTCACCTGGGTCGTCGCCGGAAAGCTTGGCAGCCCGCGCCAGATTGCCACGCCGATGGCGGCGATGCTGGCCGCGGCCAGTAGATAGAGCGCGCGCCAGCCGAACAGCTCACCCACCAGGCCGCTGACCACTCGCGACAGTAGGATGCCCAGCAGCAGTCCGGTCATCACCGTGCCGACGATGCGTCCGCGCGCGGCAGGGGGCGCCAGGCTCGCGGCGGCGGGTACCAGGTCCTGGGCCACGGTGGCGGCCAGGCCGGTGACCAGGCTGGCCAGCAGCAGGGCGTGCAGCCCCGGTGCCAGGCCGGCACCGAGCAGGGCCAACAGCAGGACCCCCAGCTTGGCCAGGATGATTCGGCGGCGGTCGAAGCGATCGCCCAGGGGCGCGAGCAACAGCAGGCCCAGGGCATAGCCGAATTGGGTGAGGGTGGGGATCAGCCCCACGTCGGCAGTGGGTGCCGGCAGGGCGCTGGCCAGGGTGCCCAGCAGCGGCTGGCTGTAGTAAAGATTGGCCGCGCTGAGACCGGCGCCGGTGGCCAGCAGGCCCAACAGGGCCGGCGAGAGGCTGGTGTTGCGAGGTGAGGTCTGGCTATGCGAGAGCGGAATATCGGTCATGGTGGTTGTCCTGGTGGGAGTGCGATGGACGCATTCTTCGCCAACGTCCTGGCCGCTTGTAGCCGAACACCAGGTACAGGGGGTATACGTAGGCCGTATGAACACCACCTTTTCCCATGACCGCCTCGATCTGCTGGATACCTTTGTCCGTATCGTCGAGGCCGGCAGCCTGTCGGCGGCGGCGCGCCAGCTCGGCACCACCCAGCCCACCGTCAGCCGGCGCCTGCAGGCGCTGGAAGCGGCCCTGCAGGTACGTCTGGTGCAGCGTTCCACCCACGCCCTGCGCCTGACCGAAGACGGCCAGCGCTGCTATCGCCAGGCCCAGCAACTGCTCGGCGACTGGCAGGCCTTCGCCGCCGCCCTGCACGGCGCCCATGCCGAGCCCGAGGGCCGGCTGCGGGTGGTGATGCCCCATGCCTTCGGCCAGGAGCAGTTGCTCGATCCGCTGGAGACCTATCTGCGGCGCTATCCGGGGATGCAGGTGGACTGGGTGCTCAGCGACCGGGCGCCGAATTTCGTCGCCGATGGCGTCGACTGCGCCATCCGGGTGGGGGCGGTGGAGGATCCGGACACCGTGGCGGTGCGCCTGGGCGATGTCCAGCGCATCCTGGTGGCGGCGCCGGAGCTGGCGAGCACCCTGCAGACACCCGAGGAACTGACGGCGCTGCCCTGGATCGCCATGACCCAGTTCTACCAGACCGAACTGCGCCTGCAGCTGGGTGCCACTGGCGAAAGCCGGCTGTTTCTTTTTAGTGCGCGGGCGACCACCGAGAGCCTCTTTGTCGCCCGGCATGCCGCGGTGCGCGGCCTGGGTTGCGCGGCGCTGTCGCACTGGATGGTGCGCGAGGACGTCGCCGCGGGTCGCCTGGTGCACCTGCTGCCGGCGTGGCAGGCGGCGCCCCTGCCGATCTATCTCATCTATCCCTACGCCCGCGTCTACCCGGCGCGGCTGCGCCTGTTTCTCGACCTGGTGCGCGAGGCCTGCGCCAGGATGCTGGATGTGACGGCGCCCGCCTGAACCCAAGGATCAGGTGGGCGCAACGAGCGAGGGCGATCAGACCCGCCGAGCCGCCCGGACCGACCGCCGCCCATCCACGCTCAGCGCCCCGGCGCCGAAGGCCGCCACCTGCAGCAGGCCACCGGCGATGGCGACATTCTTGAGGAAGTGGATCAGCTGGTTCTGGTCGGCGAAGTTGTGGTGGAACACCAGGGCGGTGACCAGGGTGAAGGCGGCCATGGCCAACGCCACCGGGCGGGTGCGATAGCCGATCAGCAGCAGGCTGGCGAGTCCCAGTTCCACCGCCAGGGCGCCCAGGTAGGCAAGGTCCGGGAAGGGCAGGCCCATGGCGGCGATGTAGCCCTTGGTGGCGGCCGGGGCGAGCAGTTTGCCCACGCCACTGAACAGGAAGAGGCTGGCGAGCAGCAGGCGGCCGGTGGTGGCGGTAAGGGCTTGGGTGTTCATCGTTGACTGTCCTTGGAGGTCCGGCATCCGGCGTGGATGCGTTGGGGGCCAGATTACTGTCCACCTGCCATTCGATTAAGTGGCCGCACCGCGTTTTATAGTCTCTCAAGAGTTGACTATCCGCAGCGTACTGACCCGCACTGTGACCTGAATCCTTTCAGCCACACGCCACAGCACAGGCGTACAAAAACCAGCACAGACGTCCAAGGCCGCTTGCCGTCGTCCGGCGAAAGTCCGGCCCATCGACGGCGCGAGGCCTCTCGCGCAGCCGACTCTTTCAGCAGGAGGATGGGCCATGCGCGAGACGCGGTTGGAGCTGGGACTCTTTTGCCTGCGCCTGGGTGGCGCCGGGCTGCTCTTGGCGGTGCATGGCCTGCCCAAGGCGTTGCACTTTCGCCAGCAGCTTGGGCTGATCGAAGACCCGCTGCACCTGGGTGCCTGGCCGACGCTGGGCTTCGCTGTCTTCGCCGAGGTGCTTTGTCCGCTGCTGATCGCCCTGGGCTGGGCGACGCGCCTGGCCTGCCTGCCGATCCTCGGCGTGCTGCTGATCGCGCTGCTGGTGGTGCATCCGCAGTGGTCCCTGGAAGAGGGCCAGTTCGGCTGGCTGCTGCTGGTGCTGTTCGGCACCCTGGCGCTCACCGGGCCGGGGCGCTATTCGCTGGAGGCGCGACTGGCCAGGCGTCACGCCGCCCCGCGCGGTTTCGCGAGGGCGCTGTCATGAGCACTGCACTCGGGCCGGACCTGCACCAGGCGCGCAGCCGTATCGTCACCCTGGTGATCCGCCACCAGCCCCTGGCCGGCCAGCAGGACGCCTACCAGCGCTGGCTGCAGCGCGCGGTCACCGCTGCCCGCGAAGCCTGTGGTCATCTCGGCGTGGATGTCCTCCCGCCGGCCGAGGAGGGCGCCGCCTTCACCACCCTGGTGCGCTTCGCCGACGTTGACCAGCTCCAGGCCTGGCTGGCTTCGCCCGAGCGCCAGGCGCTGATCGCCGAGGTGGCGCCGCTGCTGCGCGAGGCCGATGCCCCCGAGGTGCATGCCGACGCCGAATTCTGGTTCAACCCACCACGCCCGGGTGTGCGCCCGCCACCGGCCTGGAAGCAGGCGGTGCTGACCTATCTAGTCATCGCGCCCCTGACCATGCTCATCCCGCCGCTGTGGCAGCCGCTGTTCGCGCGCTATCCGCTGCTGGCCGGCACTGTGCCGAGCAATCTGCTGATCACCCTGTGCATCGTGCCGCTGGTGGTGTTCCTGATCATGCCCAGGGTGAGCCGCCTGTGCGCGCCCTGGCTCAACGCCCGCTCGGGCGCCTGTTCCTTCCACCCCACCCCCAGAGGCGAACAACCATGAGCACCTTCACCACCCGCGACGGCGTCGAGCTCTATTTCAAGGACTGGGGCAGCGGCAAGCCCGTGCTGTTCAGCCACGGCTGGCCGCTGGACGCCGACATGTGGGACTACCAGCTGCACCACCTGGCCAGCCACGGCTATCGCGCCATCGCCTTCGACCGCCGCGGTTTCGGGCGCTCCGATCAGCCCTGGAACGGCTACGACTACGACACCTTCGCCGACGACATCAAGGCGCTGATCGAGCACCTGGACCTGCGCGACGTCACCCTGGTGGGCTTTTCCATGGGCGGTGGCGATGTCAGCCGCTACCTGGCGCGCCACGGCTCGGCGCGGATCGCCAAGCTGGCGCTGCTCGGCGCCGTCACCCCGCTGTTCGGGCAAAAGCCGGACTTCCCCCAGGGCGTCGACCAGGGCGTCTTCGACGGTATCCGCGCCGGCCTGCTCAAGGATCGCGCCCAGTTCCTCGCCGACTTCGCGCCGATCTTCTATGGCACCCACCAGGGCCAGGAGGTCTCCGCGGGCGTCTTCACCCAGACCCTCAACATCGCCCTGCTGGCCTCGCTGAAAGGCACCCTCGACTGCGTCACCGCCTTCTCCGCGACCGACTTCCGCCCGGACATGGCCAAGATCGACGTACCCACCCTGGTGATCCACGGCGACGCCGACCAGGTGGTGCCCTTCGCCACCACCGGCAAGCTGGCCGCCGAGTCGATCCGTGGCGCCGAACTCAAGGTGTATGCCGGCGCGCCCCATGGCTTCGCGGTGACCCACGCCGAGCAACTGAACCGCGACCTGCTGGCCTTCGTCGCCCGCTGAGCCTTCCCGGGCGCCCTGCGCCCGGACTTCTGATCCTGGTCCCGGAGGCCACATGCAACACGCCGATTTGATCCTGCACAACGGCAAGCTCCACACCGTCGATCCTGAGCGGCCCGGAGCCACCGCGGTCGCCATCAAGGACGGCGTCTTCCTCGCCGTGGGCAGCGACGGCGAGGCCATGGCCCATCGCGGCCCGGTCACCCAGGTGGTCGACCTGCACGGTCGGCGCGCCATCCCCGGCCTCAACGATTCCCACCTGCACCTGATCCGTGGCGGCCTCAACTACAACCTGGAACTGCGCTGGGAAGGCGTGCCCTCGCTGGCCGATGCCCTGCGCCTGCTCAAGGACCAGGCCGAGCGCACCCCGGCGCCCCAGTGGGTGCGGGTGGTGGGCGGCTGGAACGAATTCCAGTTCGCCGAGCGCCGGCTGCCGACCCTGGAGGAGCTCAACCAGGCGGCGCCGGACACCCCGGTGTTCATCCTCCACCTCTACGACCGGGCGTTGCTCAATCGCGCCGCCCTGCGGGTGGTCGGCTACACCAAGGACACGCCCAATCCACCGGGTGGGGAAATCCAGCGCGACGCCAAGGGCGAGCCCACCGGCATGCTCATCGCTCGGCCCAACGCCATGATCCTCTACGCCACCCTGGCCAAGGGGCCCAAGCTGCCGCTGGAATACCAGGTCAATTCCACTCGCCAGTTCATGCGCGAACTCAATCGCCTGGGCCTGACCAGCGCCATCGACGCCGGCGGCGGCTTCCAGAACTACCCGGACGACTACCAGGTGATCCAGGAGCTGGCCGACGCCGACCAACTGACCGTGCGCATTGCCTACAACCTCTTCACCCAGCGGCCCAAGGAAGAGCTGACCGATTTCAAGAACTGGACCAGCAGCGTCACCCTGCACCAGGGCACCGACTTCCTCCGCCACAACGGCGCCGGCGAGATGCTGGCCTTCTCCGCGGCCGACTTCGAGGACTTCCTCGAACCGCGCCCGGACCTGCCGTCCACCATGGAAGCCGATCTGGAGCCGGTGGTGCGCCACCTGGTGGAGCAGCGCTGGCCGTTCCGCCTGCACGCCACCTACGACGAATCCATCGCGCGGATGCTCGACGTCTTCGAGCGGGTCAACCGCGACGTACCCTTCAACGGCCTGCCCTGGTTCTTCGATCACGCCGAGACCATCAGCCCGCGCAACATCGAGCGGGTCAGGGCGCTCGGCGGCGGCATCGCCATCCAGGACCGCATGGCCTTCCAGGGCGAATACTTCGTCGACCGCTATGGCGCCCAGGCCGCCGAGCAGACGCCGCCGATCCAGCGGATGCTCGCCGCCGGCGTGCCGGTAGGGGCGGGGACCGATGCCACCCGCGTCTCCAGCTACAACCCCTGGACCTCGCTGTACTGGCTGGTCAGTGGCCGTACCGTGGGGGGCCTGGCGCTCTACCAGGAGGGCCTGCCACGGGCCACCGCCCTGCAGCTGTTCACCCAGGGCAGTGCCTGGTTCTCCTCGGAACAGGGCAAGAAGGGCCAGTTGCGGGTGGGCCAGCTGGCCGATGTGGCGGTGCTCTCGGCGGACTTCTTCACGGTTGAGGAAGAGGCCATCAAGCACCTGGAGGCGGTGCTGACCGTGGTCGGCGGCCGCATCGTCCATGGCGCCGAGGAATTCGATCACCTGGGTCCGCCGCCGCTGCCGGTCACGCCGGACTGGTCGCCGGTGGTCAAGGTGCCCGGTCACTGGAAGCCCGGCGCGCCCCTGCAGGCCGCCGTGCACCAGTGCGTCGGTGCCTGTTCCGTGCATGGCCACGGCCATGAGCGGGCGCGCCAGAGCCGGGTGCCGGTCAGCGATTTCAGTGGCTTCTGGGGCGCCTTCGGCTGCTCCTGCTTCAGCTTCTGAGGACCGCCGCCATGACCGCCGCCGCCCTGAATGCCAACGCCACCTCGCCCTGGCAGCCGCTGCGCCAGCGCACCTTTCGCTGGCTGTGGCTGGCCAGCATCGCCTCCAACATCGGTACCTGGATGCACGAGGTGGGCGCCGGCTGGCTGATGACCTCGCTGTCGGCCAGCCCGCTGGCGGTGGCCCTGGTCCAGGTGGCGGGCGCCTTGCCGATGTTCCTGCTGGCGCTGCCGGCCGGCGCCCTGGCCGACATCGTCGACCGCCGGCGCTACCTGCTCGGCGTGCAGCTGTGGATGGCCGCGGTAGCCCTGGCCCTGGCGGGTCTGACCCTGGCTGGCTGGATGACCGTATCGCTGCTGCTGGGGCTGACCCTGGCCATGGGCGTGGGCACCGCGCTGATGCTGCCGGCCTGGTCGGCGCTCACTCCCGAGCTGGTGGATAAAGGCGAACTGCCCGCGGCCATCGCCCTGTCCAGCCTGGGCATGAACGTGGCCCGCGCCCTGGGCCCGGCGCTCGCCGGGGTGCTGGTCAGCCTGGCCGGTCCCTGGCTGACCTTCGCCCTCAACGCCGTGTCTTTCCTTGCCGTCATCGTCGCGCTCCTGACCTGGCGGCGAGAGCCTGCAGCCGCCGTGCTGCCCGCGGAGCGCCTGCTGGGCGCCGTCCGGGTCGGCTTCCGCTACGCCCGCAGCTCGCTCCAGCTGCAGGTGGTGCTGGCCCGGACCGCCGCGTTTTTCCTTGGCGCCAGCGCCGGCATGGCCCTGCTGCCGCTGCTGGTCCGCCAGGCCCTGCAGGGCACCGCCCTGGATTTCGGCATCCTGCTCGGGTGCGTCGGCCTGGGTGCCATCGGCGGCGCCATGCTCTTGCCGCGCCTGCGCGAACGGCTGTCCAGCGATCTGCTGGTGGCCAGTGCCAGTGCGCTCTATGCCGGGGTCCTGCTCGGCCTGGCCTGGATTCGCGACTTCGCCTGGCTGCTGCCGGTGATGCTGGCCAGCGGCCTGGCCTGGATCGCCGTGCTCTCCAGCCTGCAGGTGGCGGCCCAGACCGCCGTACCCGGCTGGGTGCGCGCCCGCGCCCTGGCCGTCTACATCCTGGTGTTCTTCGGCACCAGCGCCCTGGGCGGCTTGCTCTGGGGCGCCCTGGCCAGTCATTTCTCCCTGAGCGTTGCCCTGAGCGCGGCGGCGGGGGTGCTGCTGGCCGGCATCGGGCTGACCTGGCGCCTGCGCCTGCCGGTCACCCCGGCGGCGGACATCGCGCCTTCGCTGCACTGGCCGACGCCCCTGCTCGACGACTCTCTGGACCGCGAGCGCGGCCCGGTGATGGTCACCCTGGAATACGACATCGTCCCCGAGCACGGCCCGGCCTTTCGCCAGGCCATGCAGGCAGTGGGGGCCATGCGCCGCCGCAACGGCGCCTTCTCCTGGGCCCTGCTGCAGGACAGCGCCGAACCACGCCGCTGGCAGGAATTCTTCTGCGACGAATCCTGGCTGGAACACCTGCGCCACCACCACCGCGTGACCCAGGGCGAACAGCGCCTGGAAGCGGCGGCGCGGCAGTACCAGACCCCCGGCGTGCCCATCGCCATCCGCCATCTCCTGGGCGGCGCCTGACGTCGCCCTTCATCCCAAGCACCACCACTCCACCGAGGACTCCACCATGAGCAAGCCCTACAACCGTCTCGACAAGAATGCTGCCGTCGTCCTGCTGATCGACCACCAGGCCGGTCTGATCTCCCTGGTGCAGGATTTCACCCCCAGCGACTTCAAGAACAACGTCCTGGCCCTGGCCAACAGCGCCAAGTTCTTCGGCCTGCCCACCATCCTCACCACCAGCTTCGAGCAGGGCCCCAATGGCCCGCTGGTGCCCGAGCTGGTCGAGCTGTTCCCCGAGGCGCCGTACATCGCCCGCCCCGGCCAGATCAACGCCTGGGACAACGAAGACTTCGTCGCCGCCATCAAGGCCACCGGCCGCAAGCAGCTGATCATCGCCGGCGTGGTGACCGATGTCTGCGTGACCTTCCCGGCCCTGTCGGCCATCGCCGAAGGCTTCGATGTCTTCGTGGTGACCGATGCCTCCGGCACCTTTGACAAGACCGTGCAACAGGCCGCCTGGGCACGCATGAGCGCGGCCGGGGTGCAGCTGATGAACTGGTTCAGCGTGGCCTGCGAACTGCACCGCGACTGGCGCAACGACATCGAGGGCCTCGGTGCCCTGCTGTCCAACCACATCCCCAACTACCGCAACCTGATGACTAGCTACGCCAAGCTGGCCGCCAAGTAAGGTAATCGACAGTCAGGCGCCCTCCCGGCGCCTGGCCTTCGCGGAGGGATGCCGTGAACCGCAACGACCTGCGCCGCATCGACCTGCACCTGCTGGTGGTGTTCGAAAGCCTGATGCACGAGCGCAACCTCACCCGCACTGCGGAAAAGCTCTTTCTCGGCCAGCCGGCCATCAGCGCCGCCCTGGTGCGCCTGCGACAGTTCTTCGACGACCCCCTGCTGGTGCGCAGCGGTCGCGCCATGGAGCCCACGACGCGGGCCCTGGCCATCCTCGAACGGCTACGTCCGGCCCTGGATGGACTGTCCAACGCCCTGAGCGAGGTCGACGACTTCGATCCCGGTGCCAGCCGCGCGGTGTTCCGCATCGGCATGTCCGACGATGTCGAGTGCGGCCTGCTGCCACCGTTGCTCGCCCATCTGCGCGAGGTGGCGCCGCACTGCGTGCTGGTGGTGCGCAACGCCAACTTCCTGCTGCTGCCCGGCCTGCTCGCCAGCGGCGAAGTCTCCCTGGGCATCAGCTACACCACCCAGCTGCCGGCCAACGCCAAGTGCCGCACCCTGAGGCACATCCGCGCCCTGGTGGTCCGCGCCGACAGCGATCCCGCGCCCCTGAGCCTGGACGACTACTGCGCTCGGCCCCATGTGCTGGTATCCATGTCCGGCGATCTCTGCGGCAACATCGACGACGACCTGGCGCGCCTCGGTCGCAGCCGCAAGGTGGCCCTGGGCGTGCCCCACTTCAACGGCCTCGGCGCCCTGCTGGCCGGCAGCGAATTGCTCGCCACCGTGCCCGACTACGCCGCCCGCGCCCTGGCCGCCGGTGGCGGCCTGCGTCTCGAGGAACCACCCTTTGCCATCGTCCCGGCCAGGCTCTCGTTGGTCTGGCGCGCCGCCCAGGACCAGGATCCGGGCGAGCGCTGGCTGCGTGGCGAAATCCTCAGGTTCATGGGCGAACCGATTGCGTGAGCCGTGCCGGTTGAGGGGCGGTCGCCGGATCGGCCACCGCTCCGGAAATCCGCAGGCCGCGGGTTTCCTTGCCGAAGGCCACGAACAGCACGATCAGCACGGCGACCGTACCGGCCACCAGTGCCATGGCCAGGCCATAGTTGCCGCCGTGGGCCGCGGCGATCTGCGCCTGCAGGGTGGCGTTGACCGAGGCCAGCAGGTTGCCCATCTGGTAGACGAAGCCCGGCAGCACGGCGCGGGCATTGCCCGGCACCAGTTCGTTGAGGTAGGTGGGCACTACGCCCCAGGCGCCCTGCACCATGAACTGCATCAGGAAGGCGCCGAGGCCCAGCATCCAGGAGCCGCTGCCGAAGGCCCACAGCGGCAGGATCGGCAGCGACAGCAGGGCGGCCAGCATGATCGCCTTCTTGCGGCCGATGCGTTCCGACAGCGAGCCGAAGAAGACGCCGCCGAGCATCGCCGCGATGTTGTAGCCGATGGCGATCAGGCTCACGGTGTGGGCGTCGAATTGGTGCTGCACCTTGAGGAAGGTCGGATAGAGGTCCTGGGTGCCGTGGCTGAAGAAATTGAAGCAGGCCATCAGCAGCACCATGTACAGGCAGATCGGCCAATGCTGGCGCAGGATCGGCAGCAGGGCGGTGCTCTCCTTGCGCGCCCGCGCCGCCAGCCACACCGGCGACTCCGGCACCTTGAAGTAGATGAAGGGCAGCAGCAGGATCGGCACGGCGCCAATCAGGAACAGGCCGCGCCAGCCCACCGCCCCGAAACCCAGCCCGTAGACGATGGAGGCCAGCAGGTAGCCGCAGGGATAGCCGGCCTGGAAGATCCCCGACATCAGCCCCCGCGAACGGTCCGGGATGGTTTCCATCGCCAGCGACGAGGCCACGCCCCAGACCCCGCCCATGGCCACGCCGTAGAGGATGCGGAAGGCCATGAACGCCATGAAGGTTGGCGACCAGGCGGAGAGGATCTCGAACAGCGAGAACAGCACGATGTTGAGCATCAGGATCGGTTTGCGTCCATGGCGCTCGGCCAGCCGCCCGAACAGCAGCGCGCCCACCGGCCGTACCGCCAGGGTCAGCATGATCGCCAGGGACACGTCGGTCACGGAGTCGTGGAAGTACTGCGCCAGGTTGCTGAGGACGAACACCAGGATGAAGAAGTCGAAGGCATCCAGCGTCCAGCTGGCGAAGGTGGCGAAGGCCACGTTGCGTTGCGTCGAGGTCCAGGTAGACATGGCGATCTCCTTGCCCGAAGGGCTTCCCGCTCCTGGCGGTAGGCACGGCCAAGAGCGGGAGGCGACAGGATTGTAGGGGTTGTGCCACCAGCCTCCACCCGCCTGGCTTACCAGAACCTTAAGGTGGACATCACCGTTGTCCCCGCCTGACCGGGGGGCGCCATCAGCGGCATCGATAAGCGCTATCCGCCGGTACGATTTATGGAAGAGGGGGTTGGCTTTCTACGATGGCTCCATATTGTTCGGAGCCATTCCCATGTCCCTCGCCGCCTTCCGCAACGCTCTCCGCCTGCTGGCCTGTGCCAGCGTCCTCGCCTTCCTGGCCGGTTGCGCCAGCTCCCACCACGCCTACCTGCAGGACGGCCGCACGGCCTACCTGGTGCAGTGCAACGGGGTGTTCGGCAGCTGGTCCGGTTGCGCCGGCGAAGCGGCAGCGCGCTGCGGCAACGGTAGCTACCGGGTACTCGCCCGCAATCACCTCGACGGCGCCAGCGAAGCCGAAGCCGAGGCCAGTGTCGCTGGCCAGTCCTACCCGGTGCGCGATCTGCTGGTGCAGTGCCAGGGCGAGCGACTGGCCTGGCGCGTAGGCACCTTCGTCCGCCGCCTGCCGGCAAGCGAGGGTTGAGGGTCACTCAGGCGGCTAGCGGGCGTCCGGCAGCTGGCTGCCGGCGAGGCGCGGGGACGGGGCACGACGACTGGTCGCGATCTTGCCGAAGCTGCTGGAGATGAGTGCCCACCGGGATAGCCCCCTCTCCCCTCGGGAGAGGGTTGGGGTGAGGGCGCGCCCCGTGCCACGAAGTCCTCAGTGGAAAAGGCTGCGCCGTTTTCCA
>Ga0157371_10002931_pt1 | contig 15916 bp, 15 predicted proteins | sample C45metaG_FD_113462 | JGI IMG/M metagenome (GOLD analysis project Ga0157371, IMG submission 113462) | Corn rhizosphere microbial communities from Kellogg Biological Station, Michigan, USA - C4-5 metaG | ecosystem: Host-associated > Plants > Roots > Rhizosphere > Soil | place: USA: Michigan...
AAGACTTTATTTTTTGGAATTAGTTTAAAAATGAAAATAATAGAACCGCGGTGCAAGCTCCTAATTCAAAAACATAAACTTAATCCTGTCTGAATTATGAACGAAGGCAATATGGAAAATTGCTCAAAGGCTTCCCTATTTCACATTTACCATTCAAATATAATTTCAGACCATTCATCGTGCAAATATGCTTATTCATGTACTATGTTTTGCATAGTACCTATATTTAACTATATCTTTGTTATGTAATTCAATCGAAAACAATTAAAAAACAACAAAATGAAAACAGTAATCAGCAACAAAACAGGAGAAGCTCTTGAAGTTGCAAAACGTATTTTTTATTCAATCCAGGTATTAGGTATCGGTTTATTTATTCCTTTTATGTTTGTATTTGGAATCAGTTATCATTTACCTGAACAGGCACAAAATGAAAGTGAAGTTCATGCTACCAATGCCGAAAAATTAATGGGCGAAAATAATACAGTAGATTATGTGAAACTTTTATCTCATCAAACAGTTGATCCTTTCGTAAAATAGATTTTTAATGGAAGGTAATCCTCGGGACTGTTTCTTAGGGCGCTGTTTGTTATTCAGGAACATTAGAAAGATCACATCCGATCAAAAAAAATTTGTGATGAACAAAAACCTAAACAGAAAAATGCTGAATTGTTTCATCAATCAGTATAATAAAAATTCGTTTACTTCGTGCAAAATTGCACCATAGAAGTTTACTTCAATTTTCCCGGTGATCTAAAAAATATGAAAACCTATTTTCAACGAGCTTTACAGATTAATCAGAGAATAAATGAACTTACACAGCTCAGCAGCGATGAACAAAGCGTTACAAGGATTTTTGGAACAAAACCTTTTCAGGAATGCAGCAGGGTAATCGCTTCCTGGATGCATCAGGCAGGGCTCGAAACCCGGATTGATAACATTGGAAATGTAAGAGGAATACTAAAAAGCAAAAACCCCAATGCAAAAACTTTTTTGATCGGCTCTCATTTTGATACAGTTATTAACGGTGGAAAATACGAAGGGATTTTAGGGGTTTTATCCGGGCTTGATGTTATAGAAAACATTATTTCAAAAAACATTTCTATTCCTTTTAATGTTGAGTTAATTGCTTTTAGTGAAGATGAAGGCATTCGTTTTAATTATTCGCATTTAGGAAGCCAGGTAGTGGCAGGCACTTTTCAAAATAAATTGCTGGAAATAAAAGACGAGGAAGGACAAACACTATTTGATGTTTTGCAATCATTAAATCATGACCGGGAAAAATTGGAGCACGATGCAATTCCACCTGCAAACTGTCTTGGTTATTTTGAAATTCATATAGACCAGGGTAATGTTTTGTATGAAAATAATTTTCCTGTCGCTATAGTAGATTCCATTTCAGGCCAGAAAAGGATTGAAATAAAATTTACAGGAAAAGCGGGCCACGCAGGAACCGTAAGAATGGAAGTTCGTAAAGATGCATTGGCTGCTGCCGCTAAATTCATTCTTGCTGTAGAAAAATATGCCTTACGGACAAAAGGAGATTTATTAGCAACAGTAGGTAAGATCAAAATCGATTCTGCTGCAAGTAATGTTATTCCCGGCATTGTACATTGCACGCTCGACATCAGGAGCCAGGATGCAGAAACATTATCAGAGGCGTATGAATTTATCTATTCCGAATGCGAAAGAATTTGTGATAAAAGAAACATTTATTTTGAATGGAAATTAATTCAGGAAATTTATCCTGTCGATTGTAATAAAAAATTGAAACGCTTGTTGGCAAATTCAATCAATGAAAAAAAGATTCAGCTTGCTACCGTTCAAAGTGGTGCCTGTCATGATGCAGCAATCATTTCATCTATAGCATCTGTCGCTATGTTATTTGTAAGATGTTTTAAAAGCATTGGGGAAATTTCCACTGAAAATGTTGAAGAAAAAGACATTGCCAGCGCATTAGAAGTGGCTGATCACTTCCTGCATCAATTGATTTACCCGGCCGAAAAAGCAAGCAGAAAAAAGTAAATTGATCCATAAAAATATCAATAGAAAGAACGATCTTTCCTTCACAATTTATTCCAGAAGTTAAATCTCAAAAAATAAATGACTATTGCAGATTTTGATCAGTTAGACAAAGAAGCGAAGACACTCTTGTTGCGAAAATGTTGTGCCTCATCCGCCTGGGTGAGAAAAATGCTGACTATTTTTCCTGTTCAAAATCTTGTAGACCTTTTAGAATATGCAGAAGAAGAATGGTATGAATGTAATCCTTCAGAGTGGCTTGAATCATTTCAAGACCATACCAGGATTGGCGACAAAGACCTGCTGCAAAAGAATTTTGAAAATGATCATAAAGGGCCATTCAATGAACAATCAGGTGTGTTCAATTGTTCCCCTGAAGTGCTTGATGAACTGGAAAAGGCGAACGAATTATATGAAGAAACTTTTGGCTATCCGTTTATTATTTCTGCTACAGGAAAATCAGCGCAGGAAATGCTTGACAATCTTTTGCAACGCCTTGATAATGACCCTCACGATGAATTGATCATTGCAGCAGCAGAACAAAATAAGATCACACAAATAAGATTACAGAAACTGTTTTCTTAATTTATTTGTGCGGTCTCACTTAGATTACAATTCATTGTTTTTATTCCAGTTTAAAATCTGCTTCTTTCACATCCCGGCTATTTGTTCCGATAAAGATTTTAAAATTTCCCGGCTCGTAAACATACTTCAAATCGGCGTTATAAAATTTCAAATCATCAACAGAAACCGGGAATGAAACTTTTTTTGTTTCCCCGGGTTCCAAAATAATTTGCTGAAAACCTTTCAATTCTTTTACCGGTCGTGAAATACTTCCAACCATTTGCCGTGTGTACATTTGAACCGTTTCTTTTCCTTTTCGTGTACCCGTGTTAGTTACATTTACAGAAGCGATCATTTTCCCACCTGCTTTCAGTATTCTGTTACTTAAAGTGATATCACTGTAAGAAAATGTAGTATAGCTTAACCCATAACCAAAAGGATATAAAGGTGTGTTAGGAACATCCAAATAATCAGATTTGAATTTTGTGGCGTCAATGCCGGGATGATAGGGCCGGCCTGTATTTAAATGATTATAATAAATGGGAATCTGGCCTACGTTACGGGGAAAGCTTGCCGTGATTTTCCCGGAAGGATTATAATTTCCAAACAATACATCAGCAACAGCATTTCCTGCTTCAGTTCCGCCAAACCACGTATCCAAAATTGCGGGAATATTCTCATCCTCCCATGTTAATGTCATTGGTCGTCCGTTCATCAATACAAGCACGATTGGTTTGCCTGTTTTCACCAACGCTTTTAATAAATTTTCCTGGCTTTGTTGCAAACCTATATTGCTCATGCTGGAAGATTCACCGGTCATGTCTGCCGCTTCTCCAAGAACGGCAACAACTATATCCGATTTATTCGCGGTTTCAACTGCTTCATTGATCATTTCCTCGGCGGAACGCTGGTCAACATCAATCTCTGTCCCAAATACATTTACGCGTTTAATCAATGCAGTATCATCACTGATGTTTGCACCTTTTGCATACAAGATCTTCACATTATCTCCAGCAACATTCCTGATTCCCTCCATAATGGTTACACTTTTTTGAGGATCTCCGGAAACACTCCAAGTACCAAGCATGTTTCTTTTATTATCTGCCAAAGGCCCGATCAATGCAATAGTTCCGGATTTCTGCAATGGCAAAACGTTATTGCTATTCTTCAGCAAAACAAAACTATGAGCTGCTATTTCACGTGCAGCCTGCAAATTGGTATCACTCATTAATTCTGTTTTGGCTTTTTCATCATTGCAGTAACGATAAGGATCATCAAATAAACCCAATTTATATTTTGCTTCAAGCACTCTGCGACACGCTTGATCAATTTCTTTTTGTGTCACTTTTCTTTGTTGTAAAGATTTTTTAAGGGTGGTTAAAAAACCTTCTCCGACCATATCCATGTCTATTCCCGCATTCAGCGCTTTTGCAGAAACAGTTTGAAGATCGCCAATACCGTGATTTTCCATTTCATTGATCGCAGTGTAATCAGTTACTACCAATCCTTTAAAACCCCATTGCCTGCGCAACAGATCTGTCATCAGCCATTTATTAGCCGTTGCAGGAATGCCATTTATTGTATTAAAGGAACTCATTACACTTCCAATACCTGCATCAACGGCGGCTTTGTAAGGAGGCAAATATTCATTGTACATTTTTATCTTGCTCATGTCAACTGTATTGTAATCCCTGCCTGCTTCCGCCGCACCATACAAAGCAAAATGTTTTACACAGGCCATGACAGTATTATCCTTTGAAAGATCATTCTGCTGATAACCTTCCACCATTGCTTTGGCGATTTGTGATCCGAGGAAAGGATCTTCACCTGAACCTTCCGCAATCCTTCCCCAGCGCGGATCACGTGCAATATCAACCATCGGCGAAAACACCCAGTTGAGCGCATCAGCTGTTGCTTCTCCGGCGGCGATCCGGGCGCTTTTTTTAATCAAAGAAGTATCCCAACTGGCAGATAGACCAAAGGGAACCGGGAAAATAGTTCTATGTCCGTGAATCACGTCCAGGCCAAATATCAAAGGAATATGCAGGCGTGAACTGTTGACTGCAATTTCCTGCGCTTTACGAATTTTATCGGGCCCGGTAATCCCAAACAATCCGCCAACTTCCCCGTTACGGATTTTCGAATCCACGTCTTTGCTGACGACAGAACCAGTAACAGCACCTCCGGGAGTTACCAGGTTTAACTGACCAATCTTTTCATCCAATGTCATTTTTTTCATTAATGCATCAATGAAAGTATTCATCCGATAGTTACCGGATTTAGTATCCGTATTTTCCTGATGAGAAACTTGAGCATTTACAGATAATGAACAGATAATGAAGAAAACAAAAATCGCCGTGTTTAGTTTTTTCATGTTCATATAAAATTTTACTTTTTCAATAAATAAGGTTCAATAATTTTTTGCCAGATGGCATATCCTTTTGCATTCATGTGCAGTTCATCTTCCAGGAAAATACTTTTATCAGGTTGACCATCTTTGTTCAACATGGCATGATAAACATCAATAAAAGAAGCATTCTTTTTATTTTTCAAAAAATCTTTTATTAAAGAATTCGCTTTTGCCATTTCCGGCATAAGCCTTTCCCTGCTTGGACTTGGCTTGATAGAAACATAAGCAACATTGGTGTTTGGAAGCTTTTGCCGGATAAGAAAAAATAATTTCCTGAACCGGTTCAAAACTGAGTCAGGAGTTATTTTGTCTGAAGATGCAAGATCATTATCACCTTCATAAATGAGGATTTGACGAGGTTGATAAGGGAAAACGATTTTATCTAAATACCTGATTGCATCAGGAAAAGTAGAGCCTCCAAAGCCACGATTGATAACAGGATAACCAGGAAAAGCCTCCGCGACATTTGTCCATTTTCTAAATGAAGAACTCCCCAGAAAAAGAATGGCATGTTTTAGCGGAAAGTGAATACTATCCATCTTTTCAAAATGTTGTATCTCGGAATAAAAAGGAGCTTCCTGCGCTTTTACAAAACCAAAGCTCAAAAGTAATACAACAACTAATTTCAATTTTTTGAATGATCTCATTTTTTGTTTATTCATTTTAATCATTTGTTTAAATATGGGCTTTGAAAACCTAATTTATGCAATCCATTTTGAATCTCGGGAATATTCATAAATAATTTCCAAAACAAACCGCTTCTGTAATTTTCAATCATTACGACAATCGGCCCCTGGTCTATTGCAAGATAAGAATCAGCTATCCAATTTTTTGTTTCATCAAAAGCATCTTTAAAACCATACTCACCAAAAATATTTTTTCCCAGATCAAAATAAAAATGCTTCAGTGCCTGCATTGAATATTCAGGAGTATATGGAAACGAAGACAGGGCCGCACTTGGGGTGATAACACCATCATCGTTTGTGGGAGAATGAGCACTGTAACCATTTGGATCATCACTGGCTGTAAGACCCCAGCAATTTTCTCCATAACCTTTAAATTGTTTTGGATTCTCTATGCAATAGGCCCGATTGATTAAAGTATGATTTTTATTCTGTTCCCAATAGTCTGCGTATTGATCTTTTAACCCTTTTGGATCAAGTCCCAAAAAAGAATAGTGTGCAAAGAAAAGCGGGCCGCCATAATCGAAACCTAACGGTAATGGATACCCGAAAAAATTTTTGCGGTTATAAAAGAAATTACTCATTGCCCATCCTTTGTGATAAACATCGGCAGAAACCGGATAGCGGGTTGCAGAAGCTGCAAGGATGTAGGTGATCAATGCCTCATTATATCCGCGGATCGGAAAATTCATGCTCCAGCCATTGTTAGGGCTCCAGTGCCAGTACAGAACATCTTCGCCATTTTTGGTAAACCAATTCCATTCAACATCATTCCACAAAGAAGTGATGCGGCTACGAATCTCATTTTCTACTTTATTATTTTCATTGAAATAAGCTCTTGCACATAAAAGGCCTTCAAAAAGAAATGATGTTTCTACCAGGTCTGCACCATCATCTTTACGGCTAAATTTAATTGTTTTCCCGGTTGCCCCGTTCATCCAATGAGGAAAAACACCATGATAGGAATCGGCTTTATTTAAAAAACGTAAAATTTTAAGAATGTGATTTGCAACAGAATCCCTTGGCAAAAATTTTCTTTCAGCAGCTACAATTAAGGTCATCACTCCAAATCCGGTGCCACCCGTCGTTACCACTTCGTTACCATAATCAAAACTGGTATTGCTTCTTTCCCTTGCCATTCCACTAACCGGATGAGCAAAATCCGAAAAATATTTTATGGTCTGTTTTTGTACAAGATCTAGAAGTGCGGAATCAGACAGATTTTTGTGAATTTCCGGGTCATTCCTTTCAGTATGTTTTTTTTGAGCAAAGCCCGTTTTAAAAAACAAAAGCGAAAGAAGAAGGTATAGATATTTGATCATTTCATTTTGACTATAATAATAAAAGCCTAAATTTAAGCAAAATGATTTCATGCACCTCTTTTTTGAAACCAGTGTCAATGACTAACCTGACAATTTTATTTTCCCCATCGGCGGCTTTCATATTGTTTCATGAAACCAACTTTACGGTCTTTATTGATTCCCGGTATTTTCTGGATATCTGTTGAAGTGGTTTTGCCACCTGGTATCTGTTTCATTACCCACAAAGTGCCAGCCAATCCTTATTGGTTAACACTCTCCAACGGAACCCATTCAATGAATTACCGGCCGAATTTGATAAGGAACTGCGAAATCCTTTCAAAGCGGTGATAACCGGATCTTTTCCTTTCACCATGCTTCCGCCGGGCGGAGCCATCAAAAAAATCAATTACAAATGCGGACTTTGAAAACCAAGATGTTGCATTCCCCTTTTTATTTCAGGACAACTCATCAACAAATTCCATAGCAAACCGGTACGGTAATTTTCAATCATCACAATTTGTGGCCCCTGGTCTATTGCCAAAAAAGAATCCGCAAACCAATAATCAGACAAATTAAATGCGTCAATAAATCCATAATCTTTAAATAATTTATCGCCCAACGTGTAATAAAAAAACCGCAGTGCATTCATTGATTGTTCCGGTGTGTAAGGCAAAGATGAAATTGCAGCAGTTGGTGAAATCACCCCATCATCATTGGTTGGAGAATGTGCCGTATAAAAGGTGAGATTATCATCACTGGCAGTTAAGCCCCAATCGCTTTTACTGTATCCATTGAAACGGCCCGGATTGGCGACACAATAATTATAGTTGATCATGGAATGCGCCGTATTTTGAGTAAAATAATTTGCGTAAGCATCTGTGAGATCATGCGGATTGATTCCAAGAAAAGAATAATGTGAAAAGAAAAGTGGACCTCCTAAATCCGGTCCCAACGGTAGTTGTACATCATAAAATGTGCGTCCATTCTTCATCCCTCCATCTGATGCCCAACCATTATCATAAACGATTTTAGGAATAGAATCAGTATTGGAAGATGCAGCAAGAACATAAACCGCCAACGCTTCATTCCAACCTTTAATTTGCATATTCATGTCAAAATTATAATCAGGGCTCCAATGCCAGTACAATACATTTTGCCCGCCGTTTCTAAACCAATTCCATTCAATGCCATTCCATAATTCATTAATGTTTTTTCTCAATAAAACTTCATCAGCAGCAGCAGAATTAAAATATTGCCGGGCACACAATAATCCCTGCATGAGAAAAGAAGTTTCTACCAGATCTGCACCATTGTCTTTTTGGCTGAAAGGGATTGTTGCGCCCGTTGAACCATTTACCCAATGAGAAAATGCGCCATGAAACCGGATGCATTTGTTTTCCAGAAAATTGACAATCGTACTGATCCTTTGTAAACCCTCTGCACGGGAAATGAAATTTCTATTGATTGCAACCAGAATACTCATGACCCCAAAGCCAGTACCACCGGTTGTTACAACATCGCCGGAAGTATTCCTTTCACGCGCCATACCTGAAACAGGATGTCCAAAATCCCAAAAATATTTAAAGGTTTGTCTTTGTATGATATCAAGCAAAGCACTATCAGAAACACGCGAAAATTTATCAGTGGAATCAATTGCTGTAATTAAATTGTAACTGCTGTTTTTTGCCAAAGAAATTTTTTGTTTTGACCGGAGACCAGTAGTAATCACAAGAATATATTTTGAGAGCGAGGCCAGAGAATTTGTTGGTTTAAGTTCAATCGTACTGTCTTTATTTGAATAGGAAATATTAAATGCAGTTGCACCCCCGGCAGTTTTATTGAGAGAAATATTATTTGCAACAGAGGCCCGATCAACAGGAGCTGTAAAAGATATTTTTATTTCCGGGTTATAAATTACCTCGAAAAAATCATGGACTCTATCAACCGGTTTATCGTTCGCTACGATGGAAGAAATCAAAAAACTTCCGGCAGCCGGAGGAACAGGTTCGTTTTTTTTTGTGCAACTGAAACTTAAAAGAATTATTAATAAAAGCACGGTATTTTTCATAAGTAACAAGTTACGTAAATAAAAAACAGGTTTTCCCGGAATCGAAAATCAGAAGAAATAACAACGTCAATTAATGTAAAACAATTCAACCTTTATCCTGCAATTTTTTTCTTTCTTCATAAGAAGCAAGAAATTTTTTACCTGCTTCGGTTAGATAAATACACAAAACTTTTTTCGAATTGATTTCTTCCATTTTTGTTGCAATAAATCCACGTTTATACAGTCCGGACAACGAGGATTTCATGTCTTCAGGTAAGCATGGTATTCCTCCATTTGCTGATGATTCTTTTTCATAACACTCTTTTAATTTTTCAATCATTCTTTTTGTTGGTGGCCGGAAATACATTTGCAATTCTTTTTTTTATACCTATGCTTCAAATCCTTTTATCAGTAAAAGCAATAAAAGAATGTGCCGAAAATGATTTTTGTAATACAAAAGACTGCCGTTTAATTTTTCAGAATCAATAAATTTTTGATCAATGTATCAGTTTCCAAAAGCACTGTTTCGAAATGTGGCTCTTTTGTCCAGTCAGTCACACGATGCAGTTTTCTATTCAGGGGTGCCCATCTTTCTGGTTCACCATCCATGCTGATGACGACTGAAGGAGTATCAAATGCGTCTGCAACATGCGAAACACCGGTGCAGTTTGAAACAAGCATAAAAGCATTTTTTATTAAAACAGCAATTGCGCCAAGAGAAGTTTTGCCTGTAAGATCAATCGGAACATGATGCATACATTTGATCACTTCGGTTGTAATATCAGTTTCTTCTTTGGTGCCGGTGATCACAGCAGTAAGGCCTTGTTCAATGCAAAAATCCGCAATCAATGCAAAAAATTGTGGGGGCCATTGACGCCATCTTCCGCGCGATCCGGGATGAATACAAACATAATTTTTTGGATATACCGGAAGTAACAGCTCATCAAAATCCTTTTGATCCTGTTTGGTTAAAGGAAATTCCAAATGATCGCCTTGTGATGGAATTTGTAAATGTTGCATCAGTAAAAGATGCCGCCTTATTTCGGGTCCATGATCCGGGTAAGGCATAAAAAAAGGCGAATCAACAAAACTGTCTTCGTTATAAAATCCGGCAACATAATTTGCCCCTAATGTGAATACCAACGGATTTACGATCGTTCCATTTCCCTGCATCTGCAGCAAAAGATCAAACTTTTCTCTCCGGATTTTTTTGATAAAATCTTCAAATTCAAATTCTTGAAAAGTTTGTTCAGGCAAACCCGGGTAACCTGCAAAGTGAATGAATTTGTCAAAATATTCATCGAATCTTTCGACAAAACCCTTTGCCCAGGGCAACCCTAATAATGTAATTTTTGCGGAAGGGAATTCATGCCTTAATGCACGGATAGCAGGGATCACACATAGCATGTCGCCCAATTGTAAAGCGCGAAAAACAGCGATCTTTTTAATATTTGTCAATTCAGTCATCATACACGCAACACTTTAAATTTAATAGCGCCATATAAATTCCAGAATACAGAAATAAAAGGAATTAATAAAGAAGTGGCAACCATCTCAGTAACATGTTTAAATGATAAAGAGGCATTTGATAACCTTTTCAGAATCAATGCAACGGTCAAATAAAGCCATGCCGCTAAGCAGATGAATGCAATTATTTTTTGCCCATGGAAGAATTCCGTAAATGAAGTCAGCAGCAAAATAATCATCAGGTAATAATTGCGCAATGTCGGCGAGCCAATCTTTTCTTTATATAGTTGTGGGTGCTTTTTAAATAGCAATGCATTGAACATTGATTTGCGTTGTTCTTTCAAACTCACTCCCCATGGTGCTTTCCGGGCAGGATGAACTACAACTGCTTCATCGATTTTTTTGATCGGAATGTTTTCCTTCAGAAATTTAAATTCAAGGTCACTGTCTTCACGCCACGCCATTGTAAATGCCTCATCAAAACCATTTACCATTTCAAGTGATGATTTTGTACAGGCACAATTCGCCGTAACAAATTCAGCGGTTTCGAGATTAGCGGTGTTCAATTCAAAATCTGTGGGCGCGGAAGACAAGGGAACCACGACTTTTCCGGTTAATGCAATGGTGGCATTTCCATAAAATTCAAATGCGTTATAAAAGCTTTTTATCCAGTTAAAATCAGGAATACAATCATCATCAGTAAATAAAATCAGTTGACCTCTTGCGACCCGCCAGCCTGCATTTCTTGCAGCAGCAGGCCCTTTTTTAAATGGCAAAGAATAACAAAAAATATTACTGAAAAAATCAAACAATCCAGTTGCTGAAAGCATGCTGTTTGTTTGTTCGTCAATACCATCTGTAACAATAATAATTTCATAATCATCTTCAGGGAAATCCTGTGATATCAGGGCTTCTATACATCTTTTTAATAGATCAGACCGCTGATACGTTGGAACTATTATCGAAACTTTTACCCGCATTTTCACTTTCTGTTTTTAAATTCTAAATATTTTTTTCTAATAAAAATGAGTTAATAATTAATGCATCAAAAGGCGATGTCCAGAAACACTCTATCGCATCGCGTGGTGTACAGACTATCGGTTCACCTCTTGTATTAAATGAGGTATTTACGAGCACCGGTACACCCGTTAATTTTTTAAATTCCTGCAACAATGCATGGTAACGAGGATGCTGCTCTTCATTCACCGTCTGAATTCTTGCAGTGCCATCCACATGGCGCACAGCTGGGATTTTACCTGCTTTATCTGATCTTACACAATACACAAACAACATGAAAGGAGATTTGCCCGCATTCTCAAACCATTCATTTGCATCGCTTTCTAATACAACGGGAGCAACAGGTCGAAAATCTTCACGGTCTTTTATTTCATTTAACCGCGATTGCATTTCTGCATGGATCGGAGAAGCCAGTATTGACCGGCTTCCCAGGGCACGTGGCCCAAATTCCATTCGTCCCTGGAACCATCCAATGATTTTATCCTGTGCTAAAATTTCTGCAGTTTCTTTAGCAACATTATTTAATTTTCTATATGGCACTTTTGTCCATTTCAAAAACTTTTCCACTTCTTCATCGGAATATTCCGGCCCCCAATAACAATGTTCCATCTCAAAATTCCTGGAAGCGTCTTTTCTTTTTTGTGAATCAACCCATAACGCTGCACCCAGCGCCGTTCCGGCATCTCCGGATGCCGGCTGCACCCAGATATTTTTAAAATTGCTGTAATCGCGGATCACTCCGTTCAATACGCAGTTCAATGCAACTCCACCGGCCATACATAAATTTTCTTCACCCGTTTCTTTTTGAAACCAATTCACTAACTGCAAAACAGTTTCTTCCAAAACTTTTTGTAATGAATAAGCAATATCAAAATGATGTGGTAAAAAAGGCTCATCTCTTTTGCGCGCTTTTCCAAAACGTTCTTCCAGTTTCAAATCGCTGATTGCGTATTGTCCATTTTCTCTGACATGGATCATAGAACGGAATTCATTTAAATAGCCCGGCTTGCCATAAGAGGCCAATGCCATCACTTTATATTCATCAGAAGAATGCAAAAAACCAAGATAGGTAGTCACCTCTTCATACAATAATCCTAATGAATGTGGCATCATCACTTCATCAATTTTTGTGAGCTCATTTCCTTCTCCCAAATAATAACTGGTAGTTGTTTTTTCTCCTCTGCCGTCAATGGTGAGAACGGCCGCATGAGAAAATGGCGATGGGAAAAATGCGCTGGCTGCATGAGCAATGTGATGCTCAACATAATTCCATTTTTCAATAGAAGGATTTGCACCGGCAAATCTTTTTTGTAAATGATGCGGATAACCATCGGCTAACTGACGAGGCGCATTTAAAATAAAAGATAAAAATAAAGGATCCCATTCTGAACTTCCATCTTCCGGTTTTTCCCGAATGGGCGAGTAAGGAATTGAAGTTTTTGGATCACTTAAATTATCAGCAAGAATTTTTGGATCAAACGAATAAGCAATTTCATCTACATCTTTTAAATGAATACCGGCAACACCCAAACAATAATCTATTGCATGATACGGCAATTGATATGTTGAAAAAGGAATGGGCCTTTTGCCATGCTTGATGTGAGTGAATCGTTCTTCTTCAACCGCGGCCAGTAATTTTCCATCTTTAAAAATACACGCCGCTGAATCATGAAACACTGCATTTATTCCTAAGATATACATTGAAGAATTTTTCTTTTGATCAAATTTTTCTATCAATAAATAAAAATTCAAATACTGCACCATGAATATAGCTGTAGAAAATTTTAAACATTTCGACGTTGAATATCACTTAAGAGAAAAAAAAATTTCATTTATAAATCATCAACTTCTCACTTATTTTAGTTCATTTCGATTTTGACAGAAGCAATCAAATAAAGAAAAAAATTGCAAATTTTTCTGATGCACAACTGTAATTTTTTTTAGTGAAGTATGTAGAAACGATTCTACAAGACAATGCCCTTTAGTACTAATTATTTCACAAAGCTTCTTTTCCTATATGCGATGGTTATTGGCATATTTTTTACTTTTTACGAAGAGATAAACCGTATTTATTTACCTGTTATTTAGACTAAATGAAAACTTTAAAAAATCCGGTAAGAGTATTTACATGGCATGTTCACGGAAGTTATTTGTATTATTTATCAAAAGGAAATTATGAGATCTATATTCCTGTTTCTAAAGAAAAACAAGAAGGATATTATGGTAAGGGCAAAACTTTTCCTTTTGGTGATAATGTAAAAGAAATTGCTGCCGAAGAAGTAAAGAATCTAGACTTCGATTGTATTTTATTTCAATCAAATAAAAACTGGCTTGTTGATCAGCATGAAATATTAAATGAAAGGCAAAGAAAGCTCCCACGAATTTATCTTGAACACGATCCGCCAAGACATTCGCCTACAGAGACGAAACATATTTTGAATGATCCGGATGTAGTCATCGTGCATGTTTCCAATTTTAATAAATTAATGTGGAACAACCAGACGAGTAAAGTGGTGAAAGTGATAGAACATGGTGTTCCCCTGCCAGAAGCAGAATATAAGGGTGAGCTGAATAAAGGAATTGTTGTAGTGAATAATTTATTTCAGCGCGGCAGAAGATTAGGCGCCGATATTTTTACAGAAGTAAGCAAAAGAATCCCACTCGATCTTGTAGGAATGGGCACTAAAGAATATGGTGGTATAGGTGAAGTGTTGCATGCTGATCTTCCTGAATTGATCAGTCATTATCGTTTCTTCTTTAATCCTATAAGGTACACCAGCATGGGCCTTTCAGTGATTGAAGCAATGATGACCGGGATGCCGGTAGTAGCTCTTGCCACCACAGAATATGTTACAGTAATCAAAAATCATCAGAATGGATTTATCAATACAGACATTGATTATCTAATTCACAAAATGGAGTTGCTTCTTTCCAACAGATCCTGGGCAGCCAATATAGGTGCCAATGCAAAACAATATGCCGAAGAGCGGTTTAATATTTATCGCTTTACGGAAGAATGGCAGAACCTTTTTGAAGCAGCGATTTTTAAAAAAGAAACTTATGAAAAAGAACATAGCATTTATCAGTGAGCACGCTTCACCCCTGGCCACGCTCGGTGGCGTTGACAGCGGAGGACAAAACGTTTACGTAGCGGAGCTTCCAAAACAATTAGTGAAACTTGGATATAACGTTGATGTGTACACAAGAAAAGAAAGTGAGGACATTAATGAAATAATCAACTGGATTCCCGGCATCAGGGTCATTCATGTAAAAGCCGGTCCCGAGAAAGTGGTGCCTAAAGAAAAACTGCTTTCACTGATGCAGGAATTTGCAAGCAACATGATCGCATTTATCAGAAAAGAAGAAGTGGTTTATGAACTGATTCATGCAAACTTTTTTATGTCTGCTTTGGTTGCCTCTAAAGTCAGGAAGGTTTTTCATATTCCTTATGTGGTAACATTTCATGCATTAGGATTGGTGAGAAGAATTCATCAGAAAGATATGGATCAGTTTCCTGCGGAGCGGATTGATATCGAACGCAAAATTTTAAAAGAGGCGGATCATATCATTGCAGAATGCCCGCAGGACCGGGATGATATGGTGCAACTGTATCATGCGCCACCAGAAAATATTTCAATTGTTCCATGTGGATTTAGTGCTAAAGAATTTTTTCCTATCGATAAAAAGAAGGCACGCAGAATTTTGAAATTCAAGGAGGATGAAAAAATTATTTTGCAATTGGGCAGAATGGTTCCACGCAAAGGAGTGGACACCGTGATCCAATCTTTAAGTGAGATTAAAAAAGACATCAATTCATTAAGACTCGTAATTGTTGGCGGCGAACACGATACGCCTGATCCAACAAGAAGTCCCGAATTAGCGCGTCTGCAGAAGATAGCCGCAGACGCAGGTGTAACACAGTCCGTAGATTTTACAGGTCGCAAACAAAGACAGGTTTTAAGATATTATTACGCGGCCGCTGATGTGTTTATAACCACACCATGGTATGAACCTTTTGGAATTACTCCGCTGGAAGCAATGGCCTGCGGAACACCGGTAATCGGCTCAAATGTAGGCGGAATCAAATACACGGTGGAAGAAGGAAAAACAGGCTTTCTTGTTCCGCCGCACGACCCCAAAATATTAGCCGCAAAGATTGAAAATTTAATTGCCAATGAAAAGTTATTGACCTGGATGCAACACAATGCACTCAAAAGAGTAAATAAGTATTTCACCTGGAAATGCGTTGCAGCTTCATGTCATCAACTCTATGAAAAAATAATTGCAGCGAATCACCCGGTTCATCATACAAAAGTTCTTTCAATAGATAATTTAAAAAATGCGGGGCTTATATTGACCGATCCATTTTATTTAACTCACAATGTGCCGGCAATAAATGAATAAAGCA
>Ga0157371_10002933_pt1 | contig 15909 bp, 16 predicted proteins | sample C45metaG_FD_113462 | JGI IMG/M metagenome (GOLD analysis project Ga0157371, IMG submission 113462) | Corn rhizosphere microbial communities from Kellogg Biological Station, Michigan, USA - C4-5 metaG | ecosystem: Host-associated > Plants > Roots > Rhizosphere > Soil | place: USA: Michigan...
AAGAAAAACTAAAGATTAATTATTTACAGCCACCCATTATAATAAGCACACACTTTATTCATCAGGCATATTTCACATTCCGGAGTTGGCCTGCAAATTTCGCGTCCCAGGAAAGACATTGCCATCCCTGCATCCCATTCTTTTGGAGGGAGCGTTTCCATGATTTGTTTTTCTATTTTAGTGGCATCATCGCCGGTGGCAATTCCCAAACGGGGTGCTACTCTCAACACATGAATATCTACAATAACGCCTTCTGCTGGGGCTTTTGCATACCTCAAGATCACGTTCGCAGACTTACGCCCGATTCCAGGCAGTTTTACAAGTTCCGGTAAATTCAAAGGGATGTTACTATCCTTTTTCACCTCATTAGCGATTTTAATCAACCACTGCGCTTTTTTACCAAAACCGCGTGCTTTGCTTATGAGTGGCATTAATGTTTCAGGAACTGCCTTTGAAAGCGCCCCCATATCGGGAGATGCTTTGAAAAGTTCCGGAGCTAAATGATTTATAATATTATCTGTTGTTTGCGCTGATAAAACTACCATCACCACCATTTGATATAAATTTTGCGCCTCTAAAGGATGCGGCGTGTTTTTGTATTTTTTTAGCAATGGCTTAATGGCTTCCGCCCAATTAATTTCTGGTTTCTTCATGTAATTAATTATTGATGTGAATTTACACAATTTAAGGATTTGAATTTATTGAAGAATGTCTTTAAGTCGTTTGGGTTCCTTGTAAACTCTTTACATCATAGTTACAGATACGGATATTTTTTTTATTGCTGTGGTTAGTTGGAAGTCAGTATTTCCCGAATATTGGTCTTTACCTATTTGATTTTCTATGCAATATCAAAAGTTGCATTCGACTTGATTCATAAATAACATCTGCCACGCGGAGTGGAACTGTGGACCCCCTTTCTCAAATATCGCTGTAGTTGTTTTCCATTGCGGGGAATAAAAAGAGAGCCTGACGGCACATTTTCAATTTTCTTCCTTGTGAATTTAATTATAATTCTTCCTTCCCGGAATAAATTGCTCGTGTGTCATAATTAACTCTTGGTATGCGACCGGCTTTACCAACAAAATAATACTTCAGTAAACCAAGAAACTACTAATTTTTCTTGTTATCTTCATCTTTTATTTTGCCGGCTTTCGCTTCGCCCTCAAAATTAAAACCCCGCCCATCCTCTGATCCATAAACTTGTTCTATTCTTTTTTATTTAAAAAAAAATATTTTTTATGAAACGCAGTTCATTTTTAAAACTCGGTTTCCTGGGGACCTCTTTGCTTTCAACTCCGTATACTTTCGCAAAAGCAAAAAATAAAAGAATTGATAAAGGGTTTAAAGTTGATGCAGGGAAAGACCGTTTTGACAAACCAATCTCCCTGTTTGAAGGAGATAGATTTTACACAAAAGTGGCGACCCAAGACACAGACGGCGATTTATATGTTTATGAATCTACACGTCAAAAAAGCGGAGGGCCGGCACTTCATTTTCATTATGAACAAGATGAATTTTGGTACATTTTAAAAGGAGAGTTTATGATAAAAGTGGGTGATGAAATTTATCATGCAAAGGAAGGTGATAGTGTGTTTGGGCCACGAATGGTTCCACATGCTTTTGCAAAAGTAGGGGATGGGGAAGCAAAGCTTCTCATGACATTTCAACCTGCCGGAAAGATGGAACATTTTTTCAAGGCAATCAGCGAAGGGGTTGAAAAGAATATGTCTGAAGCCGAGAAACTCCAATTCAGGGAGAATCATGGAATTAAAGTGGTTGGTCCTGCCCTTGATTATCTGAAGCAATAATATTATAGTTGAAAGTAAAAATACAGTGAACGAACAAAGGATTCTTTTTCTACCTTATTTTCGTATATACGTACCCGTTATATTGCTCCGATTTAAATTTCCATCACCGTTGAAAGAGAAATTCGGTGACCACCTGTGCAGTGGCTCATTTGGCTTGGAAAGGAAGTTGTGATTATTTTGTTTAGAAAAAAATTTGATCAAACAAAAAGTTACCAGTTAATTTGAGCCAGCATAAAGTAGTATAGTAATTGCTGATTACATTCATCAACATGTTCCTCAGCAAGGCAACAAACCAAGTAATAAATGCGTTTTTTCTTCTCAAGAATTAATTATGAATAAAATACTTGTAGTAGATGATGATTTGGATATTTTATCTCTTGTGCAGATAATACTTGATATGAACCATTTTGTTGTTGAAACCACTTCTAAATGGGAAGAAATCCATAGCAGAATTACAACCTTTAAACCAGATCTTGTTTTGTTGGATGTAATGCTTGGCGGTGCTGATGGACGTGATATATGCAGAAACCTGCATTTGGACAAAAAGACTGAAGACCTGCCAGTGGTACTTTTTTCAGCAAATCCAGAGATGGGGAAATATATAAAGGGATGTGCTGCTAAAGCGTTTATTGCAAAACCTTTTGAAATCCCAACTTTATTAAAAACCATCAAAGCAAGTATGAACTGATTATGGTTATGTAATTATAATTTGCAAGTAATTTATATAACTTACACGCTACCAATGTTTTTAAAAGGAGCAGAACTTGGATCAAAAATCACTTTGATAAGATTTATTTTACCGTTTTTTAACTGATAGCAACCGCATGTAAAGACATTTTTACCCGCCATATTTATATCATAAATCAGGCATACATAATCGCCATCTTCAATCATTTTCTTAATTTTGTATTTAAACTTTAATTTTTTCAAATCCCGAATGTAATCTTCAACGCCCCTTATGTGATTACAAGTATCGTCAAAAACCATAGCCGGATCCAAGCAATTGCGTGCGGTTTCAAAATCTTCATTGTTTAAGGCGTTTATGAAATTTAGAACAACATCTTTGCTGTCACTTTTTACAGGTTGAGTTTGGATTTTAGGTGTCATCTTTTCTATTTAAGGGGTAATTGGTTCCTCAAAATGTCCCCAAATTTAATGCCTGTGTAATCACATCTAAGCCAATTCGGAAGAGAATGGCTATTTTTTGTGCAGCGTAAATATTGATGGTTTGTTTCCACTTTTTGGAGACCGTTTTAAATAAAATATAACAGTTAAAAAAACAGCAGCGTTCAAAAAAAACTATTTTTACAACTAATATCCCCAGTACAGTATGGCTAACAAAAATGACCTGATAGGGACGCTCATTGAACTTAATGACGACCTCGAAAATTATTTTAGAAATACCATCATTCCTCAGTTATACATAGACGGCGAACTGATATTACGAAAGTTTACTCCGCCAGCAATGAAACAGTTTAAGCTATCGTCGGCAGATATAGGAAAACCAATTGAAGAGGTTAAAGATAATTTGCGTTTTCCTACAATTATTGAAAACATTCAGGAGGTAATGGAAACGAATGAAATTCTTGAAAAAGAAATTCAAACCACGGATTTCAAATGGTATCAAATGAACATCCTGCCTTACGTTCAGAGAGAGGACCTTAAAACAAATGGAGTTATCATCACATTTGTTGATATCACTGCCCGCATCCGGGAATTAAATTCTGTGGAAAAATTATTATCAGAATATGAAACTTTACTGGATACTATTTCTCACGATGTAAAAGCACCTCTTAGTACTTTGGTGCTTGCCATTGATTTGTTTAAAAGTGTTTCTCCCGGAGATGAAAAAGAGTACCAAAAGCTTTTGCAAACGTTAGATAATTCCATTAGGAAAATGCATGATATTATTAATGAATTAACGGATGCACGAAAGCAGGAACATAAATATAAATCTGAAGAAGAACTTTTAGATTTTGGTAATATACTCGAAGATGTGCGTCTTACTCTCACCCATAATATCAAAGAGTCCGGTGCAATAATAAAAAGTGAATTGAATGTCCAGGAAATAACTTTTTCCAGAAGAAAGTTAAGAAGTATAATTTATAACTTACTGAGTAATGCAATAAAATTTAGATCACCGGAACGCAGGCCTAAAATTTTTATAAAAACAGAACGGGAGGACAATTTTATAATCATTTCTATAAAAGACAATGGAATCGGGATAGATCCAAATTAACAGGAAGCTATATTTTCAAAATATTTCCGGTTAGAAAACCAGATTGAAGGCACAGGTGTAGGATTATATCTGGTAAAAGGAATTGTAATTAATGCTGGTGGAAAAATTCTGGTGGAAAGTCAGGTGGGGAAAGGATCAGAATTTAAAGTGTATTTAAGAACTGAAGAATAGATAACTAAATTTGATCTGGTTCTTCTGTTTTTTTACCGGGATAATTTTATCTGCACTTGTTTTTAATCTTTTTATTTTATTAGTCAACCTCATTCTTTGAAACCTGAGATTCTTATTATCCCCAGATTTCGTGTAAAGGAATCCGAAAAAGAAGTATGTCTTACGCGATTATTTTTGTTCTCATTATTAGTTTTATTGCTTCACTTGTAAGGTCGACATTAGGGTTCGGAGAGTCATTAATAGCCGTTCCATTGTTCCTTCTTTTTTTACCGGTAGAAATTGCAGTACCCTTATCAGTTATGTTGTCTGTGGTCATCGCGTTTGTGGTAGTAATACAGGACCACACAAAAATAGATTTTAATAGTGCAAAATGGCTGATTTTTTATGCCATACCCGGTATTCCTATAGGGATTGGGGTACTCGTTTTCGGAAGTGAGTTTTTAATCAAAGCAGCTCTTGGTGTACTCATCATACTATATTCCCTTTATTCGCTTTTTGTCAAAAGCAGTAAAACGCTAAAAAAAGATAATATGGGCTGGCTTTTTGCTTGTGGCTTTTTATCGGGAATTTTGGGTGGAGCATATGGATTAAACGGACCTCCGTTAGTTGTTTACGGGAATATGAGAAAATGGAGTGCTCAACATTTCAGAGCTACATTGCAAGCTTACTTTTTAGCAGCAAGTCTTATTGGCCTATCCGGATATTATGTAAAAGGTTTTATTACTAATGAGGTGTATGAATATTTTTTACTCTCATTGCCCGCTGTTATGCCTGCTATTTTTTTAGGCAGGTATTTAAACCATCAATTAAAGGAAGGTTTGTTTTTTAAGTATGTTTATTATGGGCTTATCATTTTAAGTGTCATTCTTATCATAAGTTCCCTAAGGAAGGTTTATTAACGCTATGATTGTAAAGTAGGTACTCACTGTGCCGATACATTTTATAAAGGATCACTATTTTTTGGGTAAAACAACACACTGCTTGCCATTATTGATGCCAGTTCCTTTTAAATCAGCAAAAGGTCTGGTGGGCCTGTTAAATTGATTGTATGAGACATTTTCCAAACATCCCGGTTCGCGATAGGACTCATAAAGAAGATGGGTATTTCGGCCGGCCTTTTGAACTATTTACCACTGTATGGATACCTGCCCACATCATCCAGAAAGCCAAAGCATTTCCAGCTATAAATACGGGTCCAAGAGCAACAACGTGAAGGCCCTGAACAACCAATCCTCCTATGGCAAGGCTACATCCGCCGAGCACAGCTAGCACCTTTACCCAAACTGGTGTCCACCGTGTACTAACGGCAAGTAAAATAAAAGCAAGCGCAAAAAAAGGCCAACCTACTGCCTGCATCACATCTATCAGGGAAAGCAAGGGGCTGGTGCCATCGGTTGCTACCCTGGCAACGTCTGTACGTGCTGCCAGTTCAACAGAGAACTCCAGTGCCATGAATACGCAAGATATGATACCGAGGCGAATAGCGGCGGAGGCTGTTTTTTTTGATTCATCCAGTAGAAGGAATAAGGACCAGGCGACAAAAAATGCTGATACCAGGGCACACCAGTGTGCGACAGGCCACATTTTATCTGATAACATTGAAACAATCGCCATTTTAAAATCTTGTCCCTGATGGCCTGCCGGGTGAAGAGCACCGGCCAAAAAAAAAGCAAGTCCTCCTGTTGCGAGTAATATTCCCGCCAATGGTTGGAAGGTTGTATTTGTAGGAACCTCTACTTTTGAATTTGCACTATCTGACATCTTTTAAAAACTTTTAAAGCTATTATATAATAATTGTGTTTTTAATGAATCAAATTGTAATGCTTTTTTAAATTAAAAAATCAACTTTTATTTTTTAATAGTAGCAGCCAGAAGCTTTCGGACTGAAAAGTTTCTATTTTCAAATATACACTTATATAATAAAATTGTATGGGTAAAAATTACAAAATGGAATGATCTTCATAAGCTGGTAACAGGCTGATCCAAATATTCTCCCAAACTGCTGTGATACCTAATACTACTGCAAGTACTTCTATTATTATTGGATTCTTAATTCAAGTGAAGGGGAGAAAACAATTATTCCCTATTTCGTAAATCACTTTTCCCGATTACATAAACTGACCGGCTTGCTATAAATCAGTTTTGCAAAAAAAAATTTATTCAAAGCATGAAGAAGAGTGTATTATTTATCGCAGCATTATTTCCGTTAAGTTTATTTGCACAAATAAAAGACAGTACAAAGACCATTTCACTTAAAGAAATAGTCGTAAGAAAAATTAAAACAGTGGGAGGAACAGGCCATATGCCTGAAGTGAAAGATGGGATCATATATGCCGGCAAAAAGAATGAAGTGATATTGGTCGATAGTCTTGATGCCAATAAGGCGATTAATAACACAAGGCAGATACTTGGAAGAATTCCGGGATTAAATATTGTTGAAACAGAAACCGGTGGTTTTACAGCCAATGGTATTGCCACCCGTGGACTTAACCCTTCTCAAAGTATTGAGATGAATACCCGCCAAAACGGATACAACATCAGCGGCGATGTTTTTGGGTATAATGAGGCTTATTATCTTCCACCAATGGAAGCAGTAAGCCGTATTGAGATGGTGCGTGGTGCGGCCTCCCTACAGTTTGGCCCTCAGTTTGGAGGCATGGTAAATTATGTTCTAAACGAACCACCAAAAGACAAACCTTTTGAATTGTACACTTCACAAACAGCAGGCAGTAATGGTTTATTCAACACGTTCAATTCTGTAGGAGGTACTATTCATAAAATAAGTTATTATGGTTTTGCTCAATTCAGGACTATGAAAGGATGGCGGCCAAACAGCAACCAATGGCAGTTATCTACCTTTGCTAAAATACAATATACTCCTTCTGCAAAATTCAACTTGGGAGTGGAATACACACTTCTTCGTAACAGGATAAAAATGCCAGGAGGCCTCACTGACAGCATGTTTAAGGCCAATCCAAGGTCTTCTTTCAGAAGCAGGAACTGGATAAAAAGTCCATGGAATATTGTGACCGCTTATGCTAATTTTACATTTTCCCCACAAACTTCTTTAAATATAAAAAGCTCTTTAATGATTAGTAACCGTGCATTGGTTTGGCGAAATGAAGACGGTGGCGCAGGTGCATTGGATGAAATTAATCCTTCAACAGGAACATATGTGAATCGTGAAGTAGAAAATGAAGATATGAATAATACCACTACAGAAATAAGGTTCCTGCATAATTACACTTTTGGTAAAATGAAGAATACGCTTGCGGCTGGTATAAGATATACGTATGCCTGGTTTAAAAAACAGAGTGGCGGAGAAGGAACAACCGGATCTGATTTTGATCTTTCTATTACCGGCAAATACGAGAAAGATATTGATTTCACTACCACTAATATTGCTCCTTTTGCAGAAAATATTTTCAGGATCAACCATCATTTTACCATCACCCCCGGCTTTCGTTTTGAATACCTTAAAAGCACAAGCAATGGGTATAAAGAATCAGATGGCGTAAATATTATTTCCAATGAAAACAGAGAAAGATATATTCCACTATTTGGAATAGGAACAGAATATAAGACAACTGGCAATACGAATGTATATGCCAATATCAGCCAGGCTTACAGACCAATTTCATATTCAGAAATTTCTCCGATTGGTGTTACTTCGAAAATAGACCCGAACCTGAAAGATGCCACTGGTTTTAATTCCGATCTGGGTTATCGCGGAACCATCAAAAATTATCTGAACTTCGATATTGGTTTGTTTTATATGGCCTACAATAACAGGATCGGGACCATTCTGGTTAATACAGCGTCGGGTGAACCTTACACTTTACGCACTAATGTGGCCAATAGTGTACACAAGGGATTGGAAAGCTACGTGGAATTTAACCTGTTAAAATACCTCAACGAGCATTCTAAAAAAGGATTAAGCATTTTTAATTCCCTTGCTTTGATTGACGCAAAATATACAAGCGGTGAATTTAAAGGTAACAGGGTTGAGGCATCTACAAAGTATATCAACAGAATTGGCATTTCTTATTCTGATAAAAAATTATCAGGCACTGTTCAAATGAGTAATGTCGGCGATGCTTTTGGTGATGCTACCAATGTTCGAATTAGTTCAGATCCTGTTGCAGGCTACATTCCTGCTTACACCGTTTTTGACGCTAGTGCCACTTTCCGCATCAAACGCTATTCATTGAAAGCAGGTATCAATAACATTGCAGATAAAAAATATTTTACCCTACGTGCAGATGAATATCCGGGGCCTGGAATTATTCCATCTATTGGAAGAAGTTTTTATGTGGGAGTAACAGCAAAGTTTTGATCATTTTTTATTTTTCAGGTGCAACAACTGTAAAAAGAAGTGCTTATAATATTTAGCTAAGTGATTGATGCATTGTATTTTTTGCAAACCAATATTTATTATAAATCAGGAGGCAGAATCCGTATTCTGCCTCCTGATTTAAATCATCCGAACAGTTACGTTAGTGGCTATTTTTTTTGTCCGCCACCAGCTTATAAATTTTACCTGTATTACCAGTAGGCCCTAATTGCTTTGAAGTGGCCACGTAAATTTCTCCGCTTAAATCTTGTCCAAAGCCTTTTACAAATTGTTCCAAGGTTTCAGGAAAACTTTTCAATGGAAGTTTTTGATATGACCAAAGGCCGGGTCCTGAAGGATTGCTGATATATAGCTCTCCTTCTGCCTCGTCCTCTTCTCTTGAGAAATTACCAAAGATATATTTCCCTTGTAGCCCGGGAATATCGTTTCCACGATACACATTACCTCCAATTATTGTTACAAAATGGCCTCCTTCGGGATTGTCATGGTTGTTTGCTTCAATAACCGGATCAATCAAAGGATTACCAAAAGCATCTATGCTTGGACAACTACCCAGTTCAGTAAATTCATTTGCAGCATTGAAGCAATGAGTCCCTTCCTTTACGTTCCAGCCATAATTGCCTCCTTTCTCTACTACATCTACTTCTTCATACAAACTTTGTCCGGCATCTCCAACCAATAATCGTCCAGATCCTCCCATATCAAAAGAGAACCGGTAAGGATTGCGAAATCCATAAGCGTAAATTTCATCGAGACCGCGTTTATTTACAAAAGGATTGTCAGGTGGGATTGCATAATTTTTACCATTACTACTGTTATTTATATCTATGCGCAAAATATTTCCCAGCAAATTTTGCTCAATATCCTGCCCGTTTCCACCTGCATTTACAGGGTACCAATCTTCCACATGACCAGGGCCGATATCATTTTTATTGCCACCATCTCCAATGGAAACATAAAGATAACCATCGCGTCCAAAGGCAATTGTGCCTCCATTATGGTTGGACTGGGGATGCGGTTGTTGAAAAATGAATCTTTCGGAACTCATGTCAGCCATATTGGGATTGGATGCTGAAACTTTAAATTCTGCAATAGTTGTGGTATTGTCCCATGTCAGCGGAAGTCCGGTATTTCCTGCATCTTCTGTTGGTCCTCCCGGTGGTGGCGGAGCAGTATAAAATAAGTAAAACTTGCCATTTTCTTTAAATTTCGGATGGAAAGCAAGGCCCAGTAAACCTCTTTCATCATAAAAAGGCACTAAGTTTACCAACTTGCTGCTTATATCTATAAATGGTTGAGATAATTTTTGACCATTATGATCCATAATCCAGATTTGGCCAGACTGATCTACTATAAAAAGCCGGTGTGAACTATCTGGTGCTTCTAAAACAGAAACAGGTGAAACCAGATTATCTGTAACTAGTTGCAAATCTAAATCTCTTGCGTCTGGCAAATTAATGTCACTTCGTTCGTTTTGAGATAAAAGATCTTGCTTATTATTTGATTTATCAAATTTTGAACAGGCATTTAATAAAAATAGAAATAAAAATAGAGATACAAGTGAAAAGAGGCGCTTAATTAGCCTTGAACTTTTTAAATTATTATGCATAAAATTGATTTTAAAGATTAGAATAAATGACAACGTCTAAAACGAGGTTGCATTCATAAAACTGATAAAGTTTTGGCTTCTATTCTCATAAATCCAGTAATAAGTGAATTTCTACTGGTAATAATTTGGGGGCCGGATTACTTGCTTCATTTTCATTAACGGTTTAAACGATTAGAACAGGTTCTATTAGTAAATTATAAAACTTCCCCATAGACGAAATTCTATTCAGCTTTTGTTATGTTCTTTTGGTAAAAATCTAAGAATGGTGGGACATTCATCAGAATAAACAGACCTGGTCTTTTTTCATGGATAGGATTGATTTTAAAGATTACCCATAATTAGTAGCCTGTTAAAAACGATTGCTTCATGTATTCGAAAAACAGGGCAACGTCTTGGCTGTTATTCTCATAAAATCATAGTCAAAGGCAAAAAGATTAAAGCGTATTTCTTATAGATTAGATTACTTTCTGAAATGTTACAATATTTCTTAAATATTTTCGAAACCTTTTTCTCGAATTAAAAATCACCCGGTGAATAAAAATATTTAAGTTCCTTTTGTAACATTGTTTTCGCCCTGGTTAATCTTACCCTGACGTTGATATCCGAAATATGCAGCAGGTTAGCAGTTTCGGTCACCGAGTATCCATCTATTTCGCGAAGAATAAAAACTGTTTTATAAAAACATGGCAATTTGCCTAATGCCTTTTGTAACACAATCCCGAGTTCTTTTTTTAAAAAAGTAATTTCCGCATTCTCAAATTCACTACAAATTTTTTGATGGTTAATGGTTTGGTCTCCAAGGCACCTACATTCTTCATATTTTTTAGGGCCGTATTTCAATTTGTAAAGGCATTTATGGATCATAATTTTAGACAGCCAGGTCTTAAATGTTGAGTTGAATTTAAACTGCTCAAGCTTGCAATAAACAGCGATGTGTGTATCCTGCAAAAGATATTTAGCCACCTGATGATCAAAATGATATCTTCTGGCAATTTTATAGAGAAGGCAATCGTACTTACTGATCAATTGCTCAAAGAAGGCCGGTTTGCCATTTATTATTTTTTTAATGATCTCCTCATCCGATAATAAATTAGCCGCGTTCATATCATGTACCATGGTCATTTCTTTTAAAAAAGTGTCTCTGCTTAACAAGAATCGGTCGTTCTTGTTAAAAGGTTGGCTAATAGGACCATTGATGGCTGAATTATAATCTTCATTTCCTATAAGTAAGTTTATTCGGTCTAAAAAAGAAAAAATATTAGGCGGCACAATGGTAGCGCCACATGCGGGAGAATTGATACAGGAATTGATTTTGGCGAATACAAGCAAATTACCAGTGAATGCTATCTTCAATAAAATTTATCCTTATCCTGTTGCATCAAGAATTAACCAGCAAATTGTTGTAAAAGATAAAGAAGAAAGTTTGACCAACAGTATTAAAAAATTACTGCGTATCGCATTCAAAATTTTCAGTTAATGCACATTCCAGCCCATGCTGTAGCACTTACCCATGCATCCATAAGAGGAACGGTGGAATTGGTAAAATGCTTTAAACACACATAGAGTATAACAAATCCTGCGACAATAATTGCTAAAGCAATAAGCCATTCTTTTTGTGTAGCCCTGGAAATAGGCAAAGGAATACTATTCCTTTTATACGTCCAGAACCGCCAGCCATGGATACTCATTGCCAAATAATAAAGATTTAAAGCACTTTCCGCATATAGGCCGCTGATAATAAATAAATAGGAACTGATGATCACTGAAATAATTCCTGCGGGATAAAGCCATACTTTATTGACTTTGGCAAATAATACTTCTGCAACACCAAAAGCAACACCGGCCCATTCAAGCCAACTTATATCTTTAAGTTCACGTATAAAAATCTCAAGCCAATGTGTCATAAAAACATTTACTTAATTATAATTAATAATCTACGGAGTTATGTGTGGGACTATTTAATTCCTACGCCGGCATTACCCGGATCAGGTTCCTGAAACCTTTGGTTTCAATGGGTATAATCTCAGCCTTTTCAGCATTTCGAATATGCTTGGGCACCCCGTAATGGAAGCGAAGGTATTATAAAAACGGAGTTCAGAGAAAACAAACATACTTATCGTAATTTTTGTTGAAAACCCTTTCTATAAAAATTTTAATTTTATTAATATTGTTATCATTTTTCAATTATTAATAACAATTCTGTTATTATTTTACATACAATAATAACAAAAATGTGTACTTTTGTAAAATGGAAAACAGCATCAATGACATAATTGAGCGCAAAATAGAAAATAATAAAGGGGGCAGTATTGTTGTACAGGCAGATTTCCGGGGCATAGGAACGGCAACCGCCATTAATATGAGTCTCTCACGGTTAGCCGACAAAGGTAAAATACGCCGGCTCGCTCATGGTATTTATTACAAACCTAAAACAGATGCGCTGTTTGGAGAACTGGTGCCATCGCCGGAAGATGTTGCAGAAACGATAGCACAGAAGGAACGCATACACATACGACCTTCCGGTGCTTATGCGCTACATAAGCTTGGTATTTCTACCCAGGTTCCTACCAAACTAGTATACCTTACTGATGGGCAGCGCCGTAAAATAAATATAGGTAAAACACAAATAAACTTTAAACCTACTACTGCCAGAAAAATGGCCTTGAAAGGAGCTCTTAGTAGTTTAGTAATACAAGCACTGGAAGAATTGGGAACAGGTGACGTCCCAGAAAATGTGCAAGCCACTCTGAAAGCCTATTTATTGAAAGAAGCTCCTCAAAATCTAAAACATGACTTAGCTCTAGCACCTGCGCATATTCACGATTTTATTCTAAAACTCTTAAAGCAATAAAATGATAGAATGGTTGGCACTTACAGACGCTCAACGCAGAATATCACTGGAGCAGGCACAAATCAACAGCGGTATCATTCCTAAAGCAATTGAAAAAGATTGGTGGGTAACGTTGGTGTTAAAAGCACTTTTTGAATTATCCTATGCAAAGTATTTTATTTTTAAAGGTGGCACTTCATTAAGTAAAGGCTGGCGCCTAATAAGCCGGCTTTCCGAAGACATTGATATAGCATTGTCGCCTGAGGCATTTGGCAAGGAGTATAAGGCGTCACCATCGCATTCCTACGTCAGGAAAATTAAAAAAGAAGGCAGCGCTTTTACTGCCATAAGTATTAAGCAACTTCTTGAAGAAAAACTAAACGAATATAATCTGAATGGTAAAGCAATACACGTGTATGCAGAACCTGTACTTCCTGAATTCCCTGATAAAGATCCGCAGACAATATTTGTTTCCTATCCTTCATTGTACGTGCCTGACAAATATCTGGAAGACAAAGTGAAAATTGAATTTAGCGTCCGTTCCATTAAAGACCCTTATGAGATTGTACAGATACAGTCTATACTTTCAGAGCATTTTCCACAACTACCATATCAGGAAATTCCATTTGAGGTAGCTGCTGCATCGCCGCATAAGACGTTCATTGAGAAAATGTGCCTGATGCATGAGAAAATTGTAAAAAAAGAAATACGCCAATCTGATGTGGAGCGGCAATCAAGGCATTTGTACGATATGTCGCAAATGTAAAATAATATGGGTCTGGAAAAAGTGCTGAGCGACAGAATGCTGTATACTATAATTGTTGAACATAGAAAGAACTGGATAAGACTGAAAGATATTGATTATGACCAACTGCAATCCAAAACCATTGCCTTTGTGCCCACAGAAGATTTAATCGAATTTTTCAGAGATGATTATGCAAAAATGCAGGAAACTATGATTTATGGGAATGTACCATCTTTTGATGAAATAATTCGGCAGATAAAAGATATAAATGCACTTATTAACGGAATGTAAAAGGGTAATCGGATTTGAAGTAGCACTTTAGGCGTACCAAAACTTTTTTCATGTATTGCCGGTAGAACTGACACACGACTAAAAGCCTGTCGAAACTTTCCCATCTCATAAAGTCGTTTGAACATTTATATCCCGGTATTCATCAATTTTCTTACCGCAACTAAAAAGTGGCTAATACATTTACTGTATGAAACATTTGCAGGAAATTATTGTCACAATGGCGAAACAACCACCTTTATTTTATTGTCTCGTTGAACTCTTATTAAAAAATATCTTTTCCATGACAATAAAATGTTTTTATGTGGTGGTACTAAAAAGATTTATTGGAGTCTATATTATACCGGTAGTTGTAATCAGTCCTTTACATACTTATCAAGAAAGGCAGAGGATAATGGCGAAGCGCATGCAACGTTCCTTTCGCTCTCTCGAAATAACAGAGTGGGGAGAGGTGCCATATTTATCAGCATCGACAAAAAGTGAAAAGATAAGTGAGAGCAAGCTTAGTTTTTCTCATGTGTACGTATAGCCTTTCTCCCAGTAAGAGAACTATCCGCAAACTTTGATGAGGTTAAAATAAAAAATAAGGAAAACCAAAAAATAGGAAAATGGAAACCCAAATGTATATAAGACTACTTCACCAGGTGGGTATTGATGATATTGAACGGGTTGGCGGCAAAAATGCTTCCCTCGGTGAGATGTTGCAACGCTTAACACCTTTGGGGTTAAATGTTCCTGACGGATTTGTTATCACAGTGGATGCTTATCGTCATTTCATTAGCAGCAATGAACTGGATAAAAAAATTGCGGAAAGGATTGCTGAAATTGATTACAATAATATTGAATCATTGCGCCGTGCAGGATTGCAGATTAGAAGCAGTATCCGCAATGCGCGTTTCCCTCCAGAACTAAGTGAAGCCATTATCGGGGCTTATGGTACGCTTTCAAAACAATATGATCAGGAGGCAACTGATGTTGCTGTCAGGTCAAGTGCTACCGCTGAAGACTTGCCGGATGCAAGCTTCGCAGGGCAGCAGGAAACTTACCTGAATGTCAGGGGGCCGGCCTCACTGATGGATGCTGTGAGAAATTGTTTTGCATCCCTCTTCACAGACAGGGCTATCAGTTACCGCGAACATTTTAAATTTGATCATTTTGCTGTAGGCCTTTCTGTTGGTATTCAAAAAATGGTGCGGAGCGATTTGGGAAGTTCAGGAGTGGCCTTTTCACTAGACACCGAATCAGGTTTCAAAGATGTGGTGGTTATAAATGGTTCTTATGGGCTGGGTGAATTATTAGTTCAGGGACATGTATCGCCGGATGAGTTTATTGTATTTAAACCTATGTTGAAGGAAGGCTATGTATCTATAATTGAGAAGAAGTTAGGCAATAAAGATAAGGTAATGATCTACGGTGATGATCCTGACGAAAGAGTAAGAATCATCCCTGTAGAAAAGGCGGCACAGGAAAGATTTTGCCTTGATGATGAAAAAATAATTTTGCTGGCTAAATGGGTGACTAAAATTGAGGAGTATTATAGCAGGCAAAAGGGCAACTGGTGCCCAATGGATGTGGAATGGGCGGTTGACGGGTTAACAGGACAGCTGTTCATTGTACAGGCAAGGCCTGAAACCATTCACTCGCGCAAAGACAACAACATGCTTAATGAATATGTTATGCAGCAGCATAGCCAGCAGCCTTTGATAACGGGGATTGCGATAGGCGATAAGATCGCCTGCGGCAGAGTGCATATTATGTATTCGCTGGATAAGAGACAGGCGGATGGAATTGAATTTACGCAAGGGGATGTACTGGTTACCGATATGACGGATCCTGACTGGGAGCCCATCATGAAAAAGGCTTCT
>Ga0157371_10002936_pt1 | contig 15903 bp, 11 predicted proteins | sample C45metaG_FD_113462 | JGI IMG/M metagenome (GOLD analysis project Ga0157371, IMG submission 113462) | Corn rhizosphere microbial communities from Kellogg Biological Station, Michigan, USA - C4-5 metaG | ecosystem: Host-associated > Plants > Roots > Rhizosphere > Soil | place: USA: Michigan...
GTCCTTACAAAGTCTATTTCGAATATAACGTTGCCATAATCGAAAATAATATTTTTTATTTTTTGTGCTAAAACTGTTTCCATAATTGGATACAAATATGTAACATTGCACTCGCAAAATCTAATAAGATTTTCAGGGCCTATAGCTCAGTTGGTTAGAGTAGAAGACTCATAATCTTTTGGTCGCTGGTTCGAGCCCAGCTGGGCCCACTCGATAAAAAAGCCGTTTCTTGCATAAAGAGACGGCTTTTTTCGTTTCTTAACGTATTATTTGTTTAGGATCAGACTTTCTATATGCCGTTTACTTACTTTTAAAGTATTGTTTTGTATCTTTGTTTCTTATGCAAAAACAACTATTCACACATTATAGTTTAGCGGCTGGAATGATTGCCTGATTCCGGGTGTCTTGTTCCCAAAGTTGCCAGCTTGGCAGTTCCCATATTACCAGGAGTGATTTATATGGAGCAAACCATTCGGATGATAGAGAATTAAGCAATTTTATTTCATCATTTTAAATTATAAGTAGTGAATAACTTATCATTATATGGTTGGAACGATAGTCTGTTTCAACTTAAACAAACTTCACAATACAAAGATCTTTTTCATGGTCGTGTTTCTGCAGTAAACAAAACCAATTATGAGGTTATTACCGAGGGTGGCCTGGTATTGTGCGAATTAAGCGGTAATGTGCTTTATGGAAGGCCGTTATTTGAACTTCCGTGTACAGGCGATTGGATTGTCTTTCAGCCTTTTGACGATAACAAAGGGGTCATTGTTGATGTTTTACCGCGCAAACATACGCTATGCCGGAGAAAGAGTGGTACAATATCCGACAGACAGGCTATTGCATCCCATGTTGATAAGGCATTTATCGTACAAAGCCTTGATGCTAATTTCAGTGTTCGCCGAACGGAGCGTTTTATGGTTCAGATATTGGAAGAAAACATCCAACCTGCATTGATACTTACTAAATCTGATTTGGAGTTTAGTCGCTATCAAGTGAATGAATCTTTGAAACATATTGCAAGCCAAATGCCGATATTTTTCACCAGTATCCTTTCTCCCGAAACAATACTTCCAGTGCGAAAATTTATCAAGCATGGAGAGTCAATCGTATTTGTAGGATCATCAGGGGTTGGCAAAAGTTCCTTAATCAATGCCTTGTGTGAACGAACAGTGTTTTTAACAGCCGAAATAAGTAAATCCTCAGGTAAAGGGCGACATACCTCAACCCGAAGAGAAATGGTGCTGATGGAGGATGGTGGTATTTTAATCGATACGCCTGGCATAAGGGAATTTGGTTTAGCTTCGGACAACCCTGAGGCATTAGCAGATATATTCGATGTTTCTGATTTCGCAGAATCCTGTCACTTTGAGAATTGTACGCATGTCGAGGAACCCGGTTGTGCGGTTGTTAAGGCTGTAAAGAATGGTCTTCTAGAACAGGAAGTATATAGTAGCTATCTCAAACTGCGAAAAGAATCCTGGCATTTTTCTACTTCCGAACATGAAAAACGTAAAAGAGATAAATCTTTTGCTAGAATTTCAGATGAGGCGAAGAGAATAAAAAAACGTTGATCTTTTTATGATTCAGTACGGGTGTTTCACTATTAGGTAAAACACCCGTGCTAGCTATCTTTATAAGATAATCTCTAAAGGCTTCTTTTAATTTAAATCGAAAAGGCACCAGTAATGTGAAATTGGTTGTTGTAACAATACACTGGCTTTTTTCTCTAAAAAAGGACTAAAACAACTGTTCTGTATTTAAAACCTAATCGATTGCTACACATGAACTGGAAATTCTTTTCGAACAAGAGCGATGTAAATAAGAAAAAAAAGACAAAAAAAAGAGAGTGGTTTGATGCCATAATTTTTGCAGTAATTGCGGCAACTATAATTAGGGTATTTTTTATTGAGGCCTATACCATCCCTAGTGGTTCAATGGAAAAATCTCTTTTAATTGGTGATTACCTCTTTGTAAGTAAAGTAAATTACGGAGCCCGAATTCCAATAACACCTATAGCTTTCCCGTTTGCCCATCACACCATGCCCATTACAGGAACAAAAGCCTATTGGGACGGTGTACAGTGGAAATATCGTCGCTTACCAGGCTTATCCGATATTAAAAGAAATGATGTGGTGGTTTTCAATTTACCAGTAGGAGATACTGTTGCGTTGGAAAACCAGGACCCAAGTTATTACAATTTAGTACGGGAATTAGGTTGGAAAGCTGTAAATGGTCAGTATACCATCACCAGCAGACCTGTGGATAAAAGGGAGAATATCATCAAAAGATGCATAGGGATTTCAGGTGATATTGTCAGTATGAAAGATGGGATAGTTAGTGTAAATGGTAAAATAGAACCCCTAAAAAATAGCGGGCAAATGCCCTATAAAATTCATTTGAAAATACCTAATGTTAATTTTGATGTATTTAAAGATTTAGGTTTTACGGTGAATGAAATGGAACAGATAGATGCTAATACTTATGTAGCCAATGCCACTCCAAAGATGATAAATGAATTGAAATCACTCGATTTCATTAAGTCTGTTGCCTTAGCCGTAAAGCCAGAAACAGTAGATGATGGTGATCTTTTTCCGCTTGATCCTAACAGGAAATGGAATGTAGATAATTTCGGACCAGTAAAAATCCCAGCCAAAGGGTGGACAGTTCAGTTAGATAGCAACACAATGCCATTATATTATCGGGCAATAAGAACTTATGAAGGTAATAAAGTAGAAAAGAAAGGCGATATCTGGTATATAAATGATAAACCTGCAACCACTTATACTTTTAAAATGAACTACTATTGGATGATGGGCGATAATAGGCACAATTCTACCGATTCTAGATATTGGGGTTTTGTACCCGAAGATCATATTGTGGGTAAAGCACTTTTTATTTGGATGAGTTGGGATAAAGACGCTTCTTTTTTTTACAAAATTAGATGGAAAAGGTTGTTGAGGGCAATTAACTAGATAGTTCACATATAAACAATTCAGTACTATACAGGGTAGCATCAGGCATGCTATTTTGGGTACCATTTCTTTTGCTATCCTTTTGCTTTTGTTTTGCTATCCTTTTGCTGTAGCCATAGAATAGCAATATTACAGCAAACAACTAAATAGCTTATGCCAATATTATTTAAAGATTTGACAAAATCGCTAAACAATCAGATGAAATGAATCCGTTCTTTGGAACTATAAATCTAAACCAGATTTACGGTATATTAAGACACACACAAACTGATATCTAATATTTTGAAAATGAACAAAAACCATGTTCTAAAACTGGCCATGATTGCTGTTTTATGCAATAGCTGTTTTTTTGCCTACTCGCAGAAATCTAATGGGACGAAAAGTAAAGCAGCTGTTCTGGCGAATAAAAAAAACACTGTTTTAAAACAAGCTAAAGCTGACTCGCTGTTTTTCGCGAGCAAGAAGAAGCTGCTTACGGCAACCTGGGATACACCATTCAGTTACGCCAGCATCAAAACAAACAATGCTCCTGTGGGGCCATACATGGGGAATGGCGATGTAGGAGTGGTTTGTCATACATCTGCCAATAGCCAAACTTTTCACATTTCGAAGGTAGATTTTGTAACCGATGGTTGGACTGATTGGGCGGGAAGTGGACCTGCGGCATTACCTGTTGGAGGTGTTCAAATTATTGTAAAATCTCCTGCTGCTAATTCAGGTTTTAATTATCAAATGGATCAGCTTGGAAACGAGCTCCGTATGACTACGGGTACTTCTAAACCGGTGAATATGAAAAGCTGGATCTCTGTGAATGATAATGTGATGGTTACAGAACTTACTACCAATTCAAAGACTCCGTTAAACATATCAGTAGAAACATTTGCAGACAGTGCAGGAACTATATATGCAACCAATTCTGAGATTAGTAATCAGATAGCACAGGTTACACGTCAAACCAAAACAACCGGTATAAGGTGGATTTCTAAAGCCGGTATATCGACCAGAATAATAGGTGCAACCTCAATATTAAGTTCAGCTTCAAAATCAAAGATTAATTCTTCATTTGTGCTCACAAGTGCTCAGCCTGTATTTGTTTTGACTTACATTTCAGGTGGCGGAAAAAACAATGATGCCAAACTATCCTCTGCTTATACTCGGCTAAAATCAATGAACAAGACTAGCATTACTTTGTTAAAAAATGCCAAAACCGCCTGGTGGAAGGATATGTGGAATAGATCATATGTGGAAACTAATGATGATCTACTTAACCGACACTATTTATCATCTATTTATTTCCTTGCTTCAGCTTACAATGAACATTCGCCAGCCTGCGGCGGAATGTATGGGGTTTGGAACATGGATGACGCCATGATGTACCATGGTGATATCCATTTGAATTACAATAGTCAGGCAGGTTTTTACAGTGTGTTCTCGGCCAATCGGCCCGAAATTGCTAAACCTTTCTATAATTTCATTGAATCTATTGTGCCAGATGGTAAAAGGCGAGCGCAAACAGATATGGGGAGTGTGCATCCTTCGTTAGCAGGCAAATCATGCAGAGGTGTGCTTTTTTTGGTAGGAGGGTTGGGTATTGGAGTTCCGTACAACTACTATTGGCAGCAAACCATGAACGCACCTTTCAATGTCCCTCTTTTCAGCTGGTATTATGAATATACAGGTGATATGGACTTCCTTAAGAAACGTGCTTATCCATTTATACGCGAATGTGGTGATTTCTATGAGGATTACCTGAAAAAGGAATCTTATGGCAATTCTTACCGCTATTCAATAACTACAGGCGCACATGAGGACAGCTGGGATTTGAATCCTCCTTCTGATTTAGGATTTGTGGAGCAAACCTTTAGTTTGCTGTTAAAATACAGTAAGGTACTTAATGTGGATGCTGATCGTAGGGCTCTATGGGTAGATATTCTTACGCATCTGCCCAAGTATAAGGTTATACAGCCCACAAAAGCTCCAAACAAGGGATTGCCTGTTTTTGCTAAGAATGAAGCCGGTTGGGATCATCCAAATCATATGATACAAATGCATCCAGTATATCCTTGCGAAGTATTGAATTTACTTTCAAATCCTGATACGCTGCAGATTGCCAGAAACACAGTAGATTATTATCAGGTTTCTCAAAATGGTTTCCTGGGTTCTATGAATGCATTAGGATTAAGCTCATTTATAATGGCTGCGAGAGTTGGGTTTGATCCCAATATAATTGTTCAGAAACTAAGAACACAAGTTGCTGGTGCCAAGCCCAATTTTCTGATCACCGATGGACACCATGCTGCTGAAAAAACCACACTTATTGAAACTATCAACTCTATGATGCTGCAAACTCTTGACAGCACTTTGTATTTATTTCCTAATTGGATAAAATCGGCAGCCAAATTTACCCGTTTGCGAGCAAAGGGTGCCTTTCTGGTTTCTGCTGATTATAATGGAACAATGGTTTCGAATATGAAAATATTTAGTGAAAAGGGCACTAAGTGTTATGTGAACAATCCCTGGAAGGGAAATGGAATCAGGGTTACTGAGGATGGCCGCCCAATTAAAGTTTACAATGTAGGAGATAGGTATTCATTTGCGACAAAGGCTGGAAGCACTTATATGTTATATCCTCTGAATTAGGTGCTTTGGATATAAAAAAGACACGGAATTATATAAAAATAATTTTACATCTGTATACTAGATTTGTTGAGCCATGAAAAGAAAAGCCATTTTCCTGTTATTGATATTCTTGCTCAATACTGTAATGGGTTTTGGTTGTGCTTTAGGAATAGAGGGGGATCATCATGAACATAAAACTATTTCTAAAGCGGGATTGAATTTTTCGGAGGAAGATCCTTGCTGTAAAACCGTGGTGAATGATTTGGTAACCCAAAGCAAGTTGGTTCCTGAAAGAAGTAAAATACAGGTGGCTTTACCTGTAATACAACTTCACAGTTATTCCAGTATTTTATTAATTACAGTAACGGGTGTTGAGCTTGATCAAAGTGTTTATGCAGACCAGAGAGAAAGGCCACCTAACAGGGATATTCGCATAATCATTCAAAGTTTTCAGATATAAGATTTAACTAGGGTTGCTAACCTGGCAGCTGGTTTATTGTTGTTACCGCTATAGTTACTATGGTAAGGGACAGCCGTGACCATTAAATTATTTTACCATTTTTAGGATAGTACAAATAAACGTTGCTTCCTAATTACACAACAAACCATTTTTTAAAAAAAGAAATTAAAATACAATGAAAACATTAATCTACAGCTCAGCTTTATCCTTACTATTCCTAGCCGCCTGCTCTGGCAGCAGCAATAAAACTCAATCCAATGCTGATCCAAACTCAGCATCAACAAAGGCAATGGCCTCTGAATCTTCAGAAAAAGGGGCTTCTACTGCAGCGATATTAAACTCATATATCAAATTAAAAAATGCTTTTACAACTGATAATGATAAAGAAGCAGCGTCAGCAGGAAAAGAAATGGTAACTGCTTTTGCTGGTTTTGATAAAAAGTCTTTAACAGCAGAGCAGGATAAAGCATATACCGATATATATGAGGATGCTAAAGAACATGCAGAACACATTGGAGATAACGTTGGAAATATTACACATCAACGTGAACATTTTGATATGTTAAGCAAGGACATGTATGACCTTGTTAAACTACTTGGTACTAACCAGTCTTTGTATGTTGATCACTGTCCGATGTACAATAACAATAAGGGAGCAATTTGGTTAAGTGAAGTTAAGGATATTAAAAACCCTTATCTTGGAGCAGCTATGCCAACATGTGGTACTGTTAAAGAGGAATTGAACTAACAGCCATGAAAGGCAAAAAAATGATATTTCCTGGGTTGTTTGCAATCTTAGTAATTATCCAATTTATTCAACCTGACCACAATAAAAGTGGTCAGGTTATGCCAAACGATATTTCTGAAACCGTGTTAATGCCCAATGAAGTAAAGGGAATTTTGAAAAAGGCCTGCTATGACTGCCATAGTAACAATACGGATTATCCATGGTATACTTATGTGCAACCCGTTCATTGGTTTATGAATTACCATATAAAATCTGGTAAAGATGAATTGAATTTTAATGAATTTGGAACCTATACGCCAAGAAGGCAGCAAAATAAATTGCGCTCTATAGAGAGTAGCTTAAAGGAAGGCACTATGCCATTATATTCATATACTTTAATCCATAGAAATGCAATTTTAAGCAAGGCCGAGAAATCACTAATTTTAGAGTGGGTTCAAAGCTCAAAGGATAGCTTAAATAAAAACACTCAAAGTAGAGTGCATTAAGATTGTAATCTCACAAACATGATGTAATCTGTATTTATAGGGGGTAAATTATGCAGTTTCATTTCTTTTGCGATTTGGGCACGATGGTAAGTGCCATGATTAAAAACGTGCAATAATATATCCTGAACTGAGGTCTCAAAATAAGTTCCAGCGGAGGTGGTGTATTTTATAACTTGCGGATGGATTGACTTCTGTTGTTCAATTTGTGTTAATTCCTTTCCGCTTTCTTCAAGAAGTCCTTTGCAGGTTTCCAGATCGTGCAATTGCCAGACACTAATAGAATTAGGGGTGCCATTAATTCTTGAATGCCATATTGTTTGTGCATTTACAATATGACTGAACAGCTGGAGACATGATTCTGGAAGTGAGTTGGAATGGGAGATCAGGGTATCTAATAAAAGTGAATTTGCCCAATTATTATATTTACAGAATTGATTTAACATGGAGTCTGCTTTTTACTCAAAGTTACTTGAATTCAATTTAATTATGGCAAATTTTAATGCAAATGGTTGTTGAACTGTGCAAAAAAAACATCAGTTTTAATTAAATTAATTGTGGTTTTATATGATTCATATTAGGAGTTTTATTCTTCTGGATGATGTCTGTTCGCCAGGTATTTGAATAGAAGTAAGAAATAAAAGAATAATTAAACAAAACACACAAAGAATGTTATTACAGGTTTGCAAAGGAGCAAAAGGAATTGTTTTTCTATTCCTTACAATTGTCAGTTTTTGCGGAAGTAAAGTTTACGGCCAGACAGAATTTAATACTGATTACTTAAAAATAAGTATTAACAGCAAGGGGTATATTACCAGTTTTAAAAACATTACCAAAAAGCCGGGTAGAGAATTTAGTCCTGCTGACAAGCCGTCTCCGTTACTGAGTTTATACAGCGATAGTAAAAAAAAGTATTATGAGCCCTTAAAAGCAGTTTATACAAAGGCTAATAAAACATTTTTATTGTATTACCCTAATGGTTCAGTAGCTACTGTAAAGCTAGAGCCAAAGTCAAAATACTTTAAATTAACCCTTCTGTCGCTTACAAATCGTAAAGGTATTGATGTGGTTGAATGGGGACCTGTTCATACCAATATCAACAATCTGTTAGGAGAAATTATTGGGGTTGCAAGAGATACGAGTGCTACTGTTAATTATGCAATTGGTATGCTGGCTTTAAACGATAATACCCTTGGCGGAAGAGCAGAAACAATTGCTGATGCGGCGCCGTTTCAATATATTATTCATACGCCTGATACAAAACGTTTTCCTTTGCCCGACAGCCTGCACGAAGGACAGGTATTTACGCTGGGTGGAAACGGGATTAGTGATGTTGCTTTTTACGCCCACAAAGAGCCTTGGTATAGAATAATGTATGGAAATGCTGCGGTGGTTGATAAGAAAGGAAGAATCTCCCTTGCTTATCAATCCAGAAATCGTGCTACGGAAAGAGAGGTGTATTATTCACTTATTCCTAATATGGCAGCTAATACACCTAATCATTTGCAAGTACAGCCATTACCTGGAGTAGATTATATTGGGTCGTCTATTGCGCTATGGGGTAGTGCAGATAGCACTGCACTGATGGATGTGATACAAAATGTTGTGTTATCAGAGAAGCTGCCTTATCCTACAATTAATGGGAAATGGGTAAAAGACCCTTCGGCCTATGTTCCCGATGCAATTACCAGTGGTGTTTTGTATGATAGTATTATTCCTTACACTGCCAGGTTAGGTTTTAAAACCATAAGTTTATATGACCAGGGTTTTTTAAGACCTGATCGTGGCAATAAGGGTTATATTGATGGAATGAACTTTGAAAAAAAGTCTATCAAGTTAACAAGTGGCAATGTTTCGCATAAGGAATTTTCAGAGATGGCTGCAAAATATGGCATTACTATAGGTAGAACAACAATTACCAATGCTTTGGCACCCGGTACCATGGATGCAAGTCCGATTCCAAGTGACAGCCTTTGTTATCAGCAAAAACGTATACTGGTAAAAAATATCAGTGCTACAGATACAATTATTACTGTGGATGATCCAACTCATTTGCAGGAAATTGCCAGCTGGGAAGGACATTCGGCTAATTTAAATATGATTAAAATTGGCAAGGAACTGATCCATTATATGGGCGTTTCTGATAAAAAGCCATACAGACTTTTAAATGTAAAGCGCGGTTACTGGAATACTACAGCATCAAATCATGCCGGTGGAGATACGATATACAAACTTCAGGTAACAATTAACTATGGCTATGATGGAATTATTCCTAATGTTCAGTTACAGGATAAAATTGCAGCATACTATGCAGATGTTTGCGCAGTTAATGGCTTGCAATATTATGATTTTGATGGACAGGAGTTTTTATTCAATAACGGCCATGGTTATTATTCTGCCAAACGTTTTTTCCGTAAAATGTTTGAAAGAGCAACTGAGCTGGGGCTTCCATCAATAAGATTTACCGGAGCTACTTTGTCTGAAGGTTCATGGCATTATCAAAGTATCTGGAATGTTGGTGGTGGGAAAAACTTATATGATGTTGATACGAGAGAGTGGGGAAGTGCCACCAGTCAGGGTAAAGACCTAAGAGATGTAACTTATGCTAACTTTTTTCCTGTAGGTATGGGGGGTAATTTTCCTATTAATGCCAAGTCTAAAGTTGAAGATTATGAGCATGTACAGGCTATTTCAGTATCAGTTGGTACAACCTATAGCCTAACGCTAAACCAAAAGGATGTTGAAAGCTGCCCTCAAAAAGATACCATCTTTAAAGCCATCAGAACCTGGGAAAATGCAAGGGCTGCAAATGCTTTTCCTCATAGTATTAAAGCCCTGTTAGCTGATCCAATGAAGAACTGGCACCTTGAACAGGTTGATAATAATAACTGGAATTTGTACCCAATGAATAACAAAGAAAAGGGTACAGCCATTCATTTATCAAGAAATTAACAGAATTCTATATTATGTTTTCCTTTATCATTTTATATAAAATGATAAAGGAAAACAACATTACCGGTATATGCCGGTTTTGGCTGATCTTTAATATTAAGGGTTGCCTCGATAACAACTTTGGTAACCCCTCTTAGGTTTGTTATTGAATTCAGTTTAGCTTTAAGCTGCACATCGCTATTTACTAAAACAGGTTGGCCAAATTTAAATGACTCAATTCCATAGTTTATCTCCATTTTAATATTGCGAACATCGGCAATCTGTTTCCATAAATACGGAATTAACGATAAAGTTAAATAGCCATGCGCTATGGTAGCTTTAAATGGGCCTTCATTCTCAGCCTTTTCTTTATCTACATGTATCCATTGGTGGTCTAATGTCGCATCAGCGAATTTGTTAATTTGTTCCTGATCTATTTTATGCCAATTGGAAACACCTAAGTCATTGCCTAAATGCGATTTATATTCTTCAAAACTATTAATTATTAACATATACGTGTTTGTTTTTCAATTTAGACCTATTTCAATATCCCCTTGACAATAAAAATTATCTTATAGTAATCAATGCATCTTCTACGCCAATATAACAATAAGTTTGTTTTTTACTTAGTTTTTTGGTAATTTCCTTAGCCTATGTTTATATCAATTATCACTCCCGCATATAATCGTGCCGAAACTTTGCATCGCTGTTATGAGTCATTGAAAGAACAGTCTTTTAAGAGTTTTGAGTGGATTATTGTTGACGATGGATCGACGGATGAAACGGCACAAACCGTGTCAGCATGGCAAAATGAATCGGATATGAATATTATTTATATCCAAAAGCCCAACGGTGGCAAACCCTCTGCAGTAAATCATGGAGTGAAGATTGCAAATGGTGAAATGTGTGCTATAGTGGATTCTGATGATAGCCTTTGCAATGATAGCCTTAAAACTTTAACTGATACCTGGCAAACGCTGGCACCTGATGTAAGGGATACTTATTGGTGTGTATGTGCTTTGGTTGAAGATTCAGTTACAAAGCAAATTGTGGGCGATCTGTTCCCTTCTGACAACATAACAATTACGGGAGGTGAGTTTCAATTTAAATATAAAATAGAGGGCGACAAGTTTGGATTAATGCGCACTGCATTGTTAAAAAGTAATCCGTATCCCGAAGCAGAGGATTATAAATTTGTACCTGAAAGCTATATCTGGAATAGGCTAGGACGCCAATACAAGTATGTTTGTATAAATAAAGTAGTGCTAACCTATTATATGCCAACTGGTTTTGGTATTGGCAATTTAAGCGGTAAGGCAAACCGAATTAGAAATGCAAAGGGATTAATTATGTGCGAAGTAGATGTAGTGAACAAGGATTTACATCGCTGGTTTTTTAATGCTCCAATTTTTTTCTTTAAAAGAGCTGCACAGTTGTCACGTTATGCAATTCATTCGGCATCTTTAATGCACCAGTATAAAAATCTGGAATCTATATGGGGTAAAATTATTGTACTGGCATCATTTCCAATTGGTTTTACCCTTTATTTAGGAGACAGGTTATGGTTTAAATACTACTATGCCCCAATTAAAGCTAAGCTAGTCAGAGAAACAATTTCGTAATTTTATTTTGCCTCTTTAACAAGTAAATTATCAATACTTGCTGTTGAGTCATATGCCCTAACACCTACCATTCCATATTTAAACTCATCATCTTTTACTGAGATCAGTGGATTTGCTGATCCGTCAAAGTATACTTTAATTTCGTTGCCTATTGCCTCAATTTTAATTTGATAAGACTTCCCGATTTCTAATTTTTGCTTTTGAGATGCGAGTACTACCCATTTCAGATCAGATGATTTACCTAATTCTATTACGCCTGTTTCAGCATCAATTCCTAAATAATAACCGTTATACATATCGGCCCCAAGTACAGCATCAGTAACTCTAAAAATAAGACCGGCATTGCCTTTTGAGTTTAGTTGTACCGTTGCCTGGTAACTTAGATTTCTAAACATAGTGCCACTTGCAAGAGCTTTTGAACCATGTATTCCGTATCCCCAAGAGCCTTTGTTAGATGCTGCATGGAATGCACCATCTTTAATAAACCAACTGCCCCCATACAGTAACCAATCTTTAACTGTAGCATTTTCAAAGTTCTCTTTAAAGGATTTAACTGGGGTTTCTGGTATTCCTATAACCGGGAAATTACTGATTCTTATGTTTTCACTACCAAAGGGTGTAAGCGTTATCTCTTCAGTCTGTTCAGATGAAGCTACAGGACTTCTGGGAACCTCAAAAGCGTGCATTTTATTGTAAGCCATAGTCCACGAAGGGATTTTTTTTGCTGAAACCTTTAGTTTTACCGGTGTAGTAGCTTGTACAAAAGGATTTTCGGGCATTGCTAAGTTCTGAACTTTTATAGATTTAGCCAGATTTTTACGGTCTATAACCAAACCATAGTTCCATGGCGAAGCAGATGATACCTCGTAGTCAAAAAAACCTGCTACAGGGTGTTTTTTACGGATACTATATTGAGCATCCATTTCTAATCCATATACCAGAGGTCCGCGCTCAACAGTTACCGATTTGTTTACTTGATCTGATACTTTTATCTCCATTGGAAAGTTAAGAGTTACCTCATCTTTACTATCCCATAGCCTGGTAATGTTATAGACTTGCCCTGTTTTAACATTCAATAATACTTTTCCATTAACGGTAATTTGCGGGTTTTTACACCATTCCGGAATCCTTAGTTTTAATGGGAAGATTGCCGGCTTAGCTAAGTCTATTTTAATTTTGATCTGTTCTTCAAAAGGATAATTGGTTTCTACATTCAGTTTAACGGGAATGGCATCGGCTACAAAAGCATTTAGTTCAACCGGGGCGTAAGCAATCACAGCTAACCCTTTGTCCGGAGTTGCAACCCAGCTATTTTTTACAAAATATGGCCATCCCATATGCATATTGTATCTGCAGCAACCCATGCCAGAGTATGGGCTTAAAAGTATGCCGCCGTCATAATCCTCATCAAAGCCAGAGTTGCCATGTTTACAAACCACCTGATTGGGTTGAGTATAATATAAATGTGATTTTATGTCTCTGCTGAACTGTGATGGAAGGGTGTTAAAAGCAATTTTTTCAAGCCTGTCGCCAATCTGCACATCATGAACAATCCTGGCCGTAGTTTCCAGACTTTGCATCCACTCTACCACGGTACAGGTTTCAGTTCCCTGAAATGAGCTTTTGCCAGCCAGAAATTCAGTTCCGGATGCAATGCCTGATGATTGTCCATGGTCTCTTATTAAATTGCTTATTCCTTTTTTGGTGGCGTCTTTGTAGTACGGCGTATTATTTAGCTGAGCGTAAATTGCAGGAAGTTTAAGCGCCTGGCCAACACTAACACTATGCTTGGTATGAAAATCATCGCCATAGTAATAGAATTGATTGTTTGTGTAAATATCTGCCCATGGATAAGCTTGTGATTTTAGTTTTTCGGCTAAAGTTAAAAGAGATTTTTCGCCTGTTCTGTTATATAGCCATAATACCAGTTCTATATTATCTCCTGTTCTGGATTTGCTCCACTCTGTTAATGGTTTTTTATCAAGATTATCAAGCTGGTACTTAAAATATCTTGAGAAGAAACCAAGAACACGTTCGTCACCTGTTGCTTCGTAATAGCTTTGAATTGCATACATCATAGGCATTCTTGGCCACCAATCGTTCATTTTTGCAGGCCCAAACGCACCATTAGGTTGCTGATGATCCAATGTCCAGTTTATCCATTTCTTCGATTTTTCCTTCAAATCAGGATTATCAAGGGTGTAGGCAAGGGCCACTAATCCTTTTACATAATATGGCACACGTTCCCAGCCTTCGCCGCTACCGCCAAGCCAATCAGATTCAGGGCCAAGGTTAGAGGCTTCAGGATAAAGCTCCTCTGCATGGCCGGTTGCACCATCTTTTTGCAATTCAAGTTGCTTTAATAACCAACCTTTGGCTTTAATACTACCAAGTGGAAGCTGTATATAGGTATCGGGTGTTAGTGGCGCACGATTGTATATATATTGTTTGGCCGGGTTATTTTGAGCAAAGAGTAATGAAGGGGTCAAAGCAAAAGCTAAGATTAGAGATTTCCTAACATTCATGTTTATAGATGGCTTGTGTGTTTATAGAACAAGTTTATTATAAAATATTTACTGTTTTAATGTTTATTCACAAATTGATACAATCTGAAGAATTTTTGAAACGAATGGATGAGCACTATGGTTAAATGTTAATATTACTTAATGAATGGATAAGAAATTAAAATTACCAGTGTTAAAATACGGTTTATTTGTTTTCCAATTTATCTGAATTTGTAAAATGAAAAAATACCTGTTTATTAAACTGATCTTTTGTGTTTGCTTTTTGACACCCACTTATCTTTTAGCTCAGATCACAGAAAGGCCACGCCCTGCTGAATGGAAACAACTTGTAGAGGGAGCACGCTTTAGGGATCGTTTATTACCCATGCCAAAAGGAAAGCTAAGCAGTGATACCTGGGGTGCCAAAGGAGTACTGCCACGCTATGTTGATAATGGTATTGAAGACCGTACCAGATCTTATTGGGGAGGAAATATAATTTTAGGAGCAGATAAGCTTTATCATCTATATGTATGTGGTTGGCTCGAAAGCTCTGCAAAAGGACATGCAGAGTGGCCTCATTCTATAGTTTATCATACTGTAAGTAATAACTCAATAGGGCCTTTTAAAATAAAGGATACCATTGGCCCGGGGCATAATCCTGAAGCTTTTCGTATTAAAGACGGTAGATACGTAATCTATGTTATTGATAACTACTATATTTCAAATAGTTTAAACGGCCCATGGGAGCGAAAGAAATTTGATTTCGATAAAAGAGACCGTCCAATTATTGAAGGCCTTTCTAATTTAACATTTGCCCAAAGGGAAGATGGTTCTTACCTTATGGTATGCAGAGGAGGAGGCGCGTGGATTAGCAAAACAGGGATTTCTTCGTATAACCAAATTACCGACAGAAGGGTATATCCCAATGTGAAAGGAGAATTTGAGGATCCTGTTATCTGGCGTGATCATATTCAATACCACTTAATTGTTAATGACTGGCTTGGCAGGATTGCTTTTTACGAGCGCTCTAAAGATGGAATTAACTGGGTTACTGATCCTGGAGAGGCTTATACACCCGGTGTTGCAGTACATGAAGACGGGCAAGTAGAGGATTGGCATAAATTTGAACGTATTAAGATATTTCAGGATAAATATGGCAGGGCTATTCAGGCAAATTTTGCTGTAATAGACACTTCAAAAGCAGATGATAAAGCCAGCGACCGTCATAGCTCAAAGAACATTAGCGTTCCGCTAAATCCTGGGATTTTATTAACCATGCTGAATAAAGTGCAACCAACTGCAAAAACTAAGGTGATAAGCATCAAAATTACGGCAGAAAAAGGATTTGATCCACAAAAGGATATTGATATAAAATCATTGCGTTTCGGTGCCTCAACTGAAGTGAATTTTGGTAGGGGCAGCAAAGTATTGAGTGTTCAAAAATCAGGTAAAGATCTCATTGTAAATTTTGATGCGAAAGGAAATGGTATAACATCAGAAGAATTTGCACCTAAGCTGATCGGTAAATATTTATCTGGTAAATTACTTTATGGATATA
>Ga0157371_10002938_pt1 | contig 15895 bp, 9 predicted proteins | sample C45metaG_FD_113462 | JGI IMG/M metagenome (GOLD analysis project Ga0157371, IMG submission 113462) | Corn rhizosphere microbial communities from Kellogg Biological Station, Michigan, USA - C4-5 metaG | ecosystem: Host-associated > Plants > Roots > Rhizosphere > Soil | place: USA: Michigan...
GTTTTGGCGGCGCCGGCGGGCAGCACGCCTGTCTGGTCGCCGACGCCCTGGGCATGACCAGGGTGCTGCTGCATCCATTTGCGGGCGTTCTGTCGGCCTATGGCATGGGCCTGGCCGAGGTGCGCACCATTCGACAGGCGACCGAGGCGGCCGCGCTGGATCCGGCGCGCGACGAGATTCTGGCGGGCCGGATCGCAGACCTCACCGCCGCCGCAAGCGCCGACCTCGAGGCGCAGGGCTTCACAGCCGACGCCGTCTCCACCATCGCCCGCGCCGAGGTCAAGTTCGCCGGCTCCGATACGCCTCTGGTCGTGCCCTTCGGTCCTGCCGACGTCATGGCCCAGGCGTTCGAGGACCTGCACCGCCGCCGCTTCGGCTTCTTCGCCGAGGACAAGGCGCTGGTCGTCGAGACCCTGGAGGTCGAGGCCGTCGGCCATTCGGTCCAGACCCCGGCGGCGCCCCTGGCCCCGACCGAAAGCGGCGTCCTGGAAGCCGTCTCTCAAGCGATCGTCCGCATGGCCGGTCAGGACCGCCCCACTCCCGTCTATCGTCGTGCGGCCTTGACCCCCGGCGTCGCGGTGGATGGCCCGGCCATCCTTCTGGAAGACACCGGCACCACGGTCGTCGAGCCCGGCTGGCGCGCGACGGTCGACGCCCAGGCGAACCTGCTGCTCGAGAGGGTCGTACCCCTGCCCCCTCGCACGGCCATCGGCACGGATGTCGATCCGATCATGCTGGAGGTGTTCAACAGCCGCTTCATGGCCTGCGCCGAACAGATGGGCGAGGCCCTGCGCGCCACCGCCTATTCGGTGAACATCAAGGAGCGGCTGGACTTCTCCTGCGCCGTCTTCGACGCGACCGGCGCCCTGGTCGCCAACGCCCCTCACATTCCGGTCCACCTGGGATCCATGGGCGAAAGCATCCGCACGGTGATCGCCTCTCGCGGCGGGCGGATGAACCGGGGCGACGTCTATATGCTGAACGCGCCCTACAACGGCGGCACCCACCTGCCCGATATCACCGTCATCATGCCGGTGTTTCTGGACGAAGACGACGCTCCCGCCTTCTTCGTCGCGGCGCGCGGCCACCACGCCGACGTGGGCGGCGCGACGCCGGGCTCCATGCCCGCCTCATCGCGCACGGTGGACGACGAAGGCGTTCTGATCGACGACTTCCTGCTGGTGGACGCTGGTCGTCTGCGCGACGCCGAGACCCGCGGCCTGTTCGCCTCGGGCCGCTATCCGTCGCGCAACGTCGATCAGAACATGGCGGACCTGAAGGCCCAGATCGCCTCCTGCACACGCGGCGCCGACGAACTGATCCGCATGACGCAGGAGTTCAGCCGTCCGGTCGTCACGGCCTATATGGGCCATATCCAGGACAATGCCGAAGAGGCGGTCCGCCGCGCCATCGCCACCCTGAAGCCCGGCGCCTTCGCCTACGAAATGGATGACGGCGCCGTCATCCGCGTCCGCATCGCCGTGGATGCCAAAGCGCGCAGCGCCGTGGTCGACTTCACCGGCACCAGCGAACAGAGGCCGACCAACTTCAACGCCCCCCTGTCGATCACACGGGCGGCGGCGCTCTATGTCTTCCGCACCCTGGTCGACGACGCGATCCCGCTGAACGAAGGCTGTTTGAAGCCGATTAAGCTGATCGTGCCGGAGGGGTCGATGCTGAACCCCCGCTACCCGGCCGCCGTCGTCGCCGGCAATGTCGAGACCAGCCAGGCAATCGTCGATACGCTGTACGGCGCCCTGGGCGTGCTGGCCGCCAGCCAGGGGACGATGAACAACTTCACCTTCGGCGACGATGCGCGCCAGTACTACGAGACCATCGCCGGCGGATCCGGCGCCGGGCCGGGGTTTGCCGGAACCAGTGCGGTCCAGACCCATATGACCAACAGCCGCCTGACCGATCCCGAGGTGCTGGAAACCCGCTTCCCCGTCCTGCTGGAAGAGTTCTCGATCCGCCGCGGTTCCGGCGGGGCAGGGCGATGGATTGGCGGCGACGGGGCGGTGCGACGGGTGCGGTTCCTGGAGCCGATGACCGCCGCCATCCTGTCCAACCATCGCCGCGTCCCGCCGTTCGGCGCCGACGGCGGCGGGACGGGCGCGACCGGCGTCAACCGGATCGAGCGGGCGGACGGAACCGTCGAACCCCTAGCCTCGACGGCGGAGGTCTCGATGTCTCCCGGCGACGTCTTCGTCATCGAAACGCCGGGCGGCGGCGGCTTCGGCGAATGGGCTTTCCGCGCCGACCGAACCGCGCAATCCTCCGCGAACGGGGGATGAACCATGCTGGTGCTAATCGGAATCGCGGTCGTGGTGGTGGGTTTCGTCGCCCGGATCAATCCGCTGGTGGTCATTCTGGTCGCGGCGATCACGACCGGCGTCCTGGCGGCGGTCGGACCGGGCGTGGATGCGCGCACCCTGGTCGCGGCCGGGATCGACACGATCAGTCGGTTCGGCCAGGCCTTCAACGACAACCGCTATTTCCACATCACCTGGCTGGTCCTGCCGGTGATCGGCCTGCTGGAACACGCAGGGCTTCAGGAGCGGGCGCGCGATCTGGTGACACAGGTCAAGGCCGCGACCGCCGGCCGGCTGATGCTGATCTATCTGATCGTGCGCCAGGCGACTTCGGCCTTGGGCCTGACCTCGCTGGGCGGCCATCCCCAGATGGTGCGTCCCCTGATCGCGCCAATGGCCGAGGGCGCGGCCGAGACCGAACATGGCTCCCTGACCAGCAGGGCCCGGTTCCGCATTCGCGCCATGGCGGCCGGCACAGACAACATCGGCCTGTTCTTCGGCGAGGACATCTTCATCGCCATCGGCTCCATCGTCCTGATCGTCGGCTTCCTCGAACAGGCCGGAGTGCGGGTCGAGGCCCTTCACGTCTCCCTGTGGGCCATCCCCACCGCCATGGTCGCCTTGCTGGTCCACGGCGCGCGCCTGCTGATGTTCGACCATCAGGTCAGGAAGGACATGACCGTCCCCGATGTCGCCGATGATGCGGAGCCAAAGACGGGGATGGGCCGATGATCACGCTGGAACACGCCTATGTGGCGACGGGCCTGATGTTTTCGGCCTTCTCGATTCTCAGCCTGCGCGATCCGTTGAACCCGACCCGGTTCCGCAGCGCCCTGTTCTGGGGCCTGATCGCCGTCTCCCTGCTGTTCGGCTCGTCGCTGGGCGGCTTCGGCAATGGCCTGCTGGTCATCGCCCTGGTCGTGATCGGCGCGATGGGCAGGTTGGGCGTCGGAAAGCCCGTCACGACGACAGGCGAACAACGACAATCCAGCGCCTCCCGCTGGAAGAACGCCCTGTTCGTGCCGGCCCTGATGGTGCCTTTGGTCGCCGTCGGCGGCACGCTTCTGGCCAAATACACCCCCGCCGGCGCCTGGTTGATCTCACCGGTCCAGACGACCCTGGTCTCGCTGGGCCTGGGCTGCGTCGTCGCCCTGGTCGTGGCCATGATCTGGTTCCGGCCGCCGGTCATGGCTCCGGTGCAAGAGGGGCGTCGCCTGATGGACTCCATCGGCTGGGCGGCTCTGTTGCCGCAGATGCTGGCCTCGCTCGGCGCCGTCTTCCTCGCCGCCGACGTGGGTCAGGTGGTCGGCGATCTGGTGGCCCAGGTCATTCCCATGACCTCGGCCTTCCTGGCCGTCTTCGCCTATTGCGCGGGCATGGCCCTGTTCACCATCATCATGGGCAACGCCTTCGCCGCCTTCCCGGTGATGACCGCCGCCATCGGCCTTCCCATCGTGGTGCATCAGTTCGGCGGCGACCCGGCCATCGTCTGCGCCATCGGCATGCTGGCCGGCTTTTGCGGAACCCTGATGACGCCGATGGCCGCCAACTTCAACGTCGTGCCGGCCAATCTGCTGGAGCTTCCCGACCGCAATGCGCCCCTGAACGGCGTCATCCGCGCCCAGCTGCCGACGGCGGCGATCATGCTCGCGGCCAATGTCCTGCTGATGTATTTCCTCGCCTTCCGGTTCTGATCATGTCCGCTTCCCCTGCTCCGGCGCTCGACGCCGCGCTCGCCTCCCGCTTCGCCTCGACCGCGCTTGGCCATGTGACGCGCGAATATCCCAACATCATCCAGCACGTGCTCTCGGGACCGCAGGATGCGCGGACGCCGCGCGAGCTGCATCCGATCTTCTTCGGCAGCTTCGACTGGCATTCCTGCGTCCACGGCTGGTGGACGCTGTTCACCCTGTATCGCCTCCACCCTGACATGGCGGAAGCGGCCGAGATCCGCGTCAGGGCGGACAGCCTGTTCACGCCCGAAAACGTCACAGGCGAAATGGCCTATCTGGCTCGACCGGAAGCGCGTGGATTCGAACGTCCCTACGGCTGGGCCTGGCTGCTGATGCTGGCTGCCGAACTGGCTCGGCACGATACCGACGAGGGCCGTCGCTGGTGCGAAACGCTCAAGCCTCTGGCCCAGGCCTTCGCCGATCGGTTCAAGGCCTTCCTGCCGCTGTCGGACTATCCCGTTCGCGTCGGGACGCACCCCAATACCGCCTTCGCCCTTCGTCTGACCCTGGACTACGCCGACGCCCACGACGCCGATCTGGCCGCTCTCTGTCGCAAGGTCGCCCAGCGCTGGCATGGCGACGATCGCGACTGTCAGGCCTGGGAGCCGTGTCAGGATGAGTTCCTGTCCCCCGCCCTCATGGTGGCGGAGCTGATGAGGCGCATCCTGCCCTCGGACGACTTCCAGACCTGGTTCGCCGCCTTCCTGCCTCGTCTCGCGGCGCATGAGCCGGCGACCCTGCTGTCGCCCGCCCGCGTCAGCGACCGCAGCGACGGCAAGATCGCCCATCTGGACGGACTCAATCTCAGCCGGGCCTGGTGCTGGCGCGGCGTCGCCTATGCCCTGGCTGGCGACAATCCGGTCCGCGCGATCGCCGCCGACGCGGCCGAACGCCATCTCAGTGTCGCGCTTGAGCACGTCACCGGCGACTACATGGGCGAACACTGGCTGGCCAGCTTCGCCCTCCTCGCGCTCTTGCAGACAACAAGGTCGGTCATCGCCGCTTGAATCCAAGCGCGAAGCCCAACACAAGCTATAGTGATTGGAGGAGGACGCTTGCCGTTCCCACTCATCAGTGTCCGCAATGCGCCAGAAACGGACACCAGCCTCTGTCCACAAAGCGGACACCACTTCCTACTCCGATACCGCTTGGTCAGGTGAGACCAAGAAATTTAGAGACAGATGCCACAACTAGTGCCCCGGCTGCGCCGAGCGCCCATTTCATCAGGCCCCGGGCGCTCGTCAGCCCAATCTTTCGAGCCCAGGGTAAGAACGCGCCCGCCCTTTTTGGACGAGTGGCTTCTTGAGGTGACGCAATGCCTTGTCGGCGCTGGCGAAGGTGGGTGCGGGCGGTCTCGTCTGACAAGCCGATCCGCCGAAGCCTCGCCTCGGTTGTATCTTCAAGATGTTGAATGCCCCGTTCGACCGCCTCCGCCAGCTTTGTCCGGAGGACCGGCGAGCGCTTCGCGGCCGTCTGCGTGTCCACCAACCGCGCGGACGCGCCGCGCGCCTCTGCTTCGAAGGCGTCGGCGAACTTGCGAACGGTGGCAGCGGATTGGAGCATTCCCTTCACCGCGTGGTCCGCGATGACCTTTCTCAATCGGTCTTCCAGACTGATCGCTGCCTGGTCGAAAACCGCCTTGACCTCCCTGGCTTGGCGCTCAACGGGCGAGACGGCGCTCATCGCCGCCGCCGTCGCGCAGCACGTGTGCGTCTCGGGATGCGGCGACGCAGGGGGGACAGCGGGCGTTCGAACCTTCGATCGATCTCGATCAGAGTCTCGCGAGCTCCGTACGCATTCACCTCGATCAAACGCTCGAATACATCGATCCCAACCCGTCGAGACGGGCCACCGAGACGATGCAGCGTTAGAGCGACGTCTGTGAGTTCGGGGGCGAGCATCGCCATACCGCTCGCCATGTCGGTCAATTCAGTCTTCCATCCATCGGCCAATCGAAGCGCAATGATGCCGATCGGTTCGGCGGCGTGAGGAAGTAGCCCCTGCATCGCTTCCACGATGAAGGTGCCGCGATCTTTCGAGATGTCGGCCGGGGTTGATGCGATTGCACGCATAAGGTTGAGGGTTGATCGGTCAGGTGTGAGTTCGCCAGCTGTCCGGAACACGTCCATGACGGCTAGGATCTCTTCGTCGGTCGCGTCCGCTGCGATTCCCACGAGGAGTTCCGAAGCCCTCGCGCGGTGCGCGGGCTCGGAGAACATGTTGGCTCCAGCGTATGCGATGCCGACGCGCACGATGGGGTCGCGCGCCGTCATCGCTTCGGCTAACGCGTCAGGCGCCCAAGTCGCCTCCGAGTTCGCAAGCGCCATGAGCGCGACAAGTTCACCGTAGCTCTGCCGCGCTTTGGATGATTTCGACGTTCGCCAGGAAGCGGTTACGTCTCGGACAAGCGTGTGGTCCCACCATTGAGCGTGGGCCAGGAAGAAGATCGCGTCTGTAGTCTCAACGAGACCCGGTACCTCGTCGAAAGCCTTCCGCAAGAAGGTAGAAGCTGGTTCCGGACGATTGCCGCCGGCGTGCGCCAAGCGCCGCAGAATTGCCTGCCAGGTCTTCCGGTCTTGGTTTCGGGCGAGATGGTTCGTCAGGATGACCATCAGGCGGTCGCGTCCCTCAAATCCCTGATTCAGAAGCGCGCCCGTCAGTGCGGCTAGGATGGGATAGGCACCGTGAGGAAGAATGCTGATTCCGCCGTATCCCCACAGGACACTTCCGCGCTGCTCCTTGGCGGAGGCGCTCTCTTCCTCCACCTCTTCGTCGTCGTCCCGGCTGTCGTGGATGATGCCGTTGTCGGTGCCAACCGTGTCTAGCCAGCGTTCGAGCATGGAGAGGATTGGTTCGGAAAGCGGAGTTTCCTTATCCGATAGCCGCTCGATGGCGCGAGCGACGCTGCTCACGAATTCATCCGACCGGAAGCTCTTTGCATCCAGCTCGAGAATCATTTCTTCCAGTTTGGTACGCTCAACGCCCGCCTCGGCCATGGCATCGAGCGCGTAGCCGGCTGCGCGTTCCTGTTCCGCTGGACGGAAGCTCTTCATCAACGCCAGCGCGCGGTCGGGTTGCTGCTTTGCGAACTCGGCAAAAGCCCGCGACAGCTGAACGTTTCCACCTTTCATCCACTTCGTAGGATGATCCCAATCGGCGTCGTCCGGCACTTCCTGAAATGCTCTTAGGACATCCTGGGGCTTTGCCTTCAGCATTGCCTCAGTGCTCATCGGGGAGCCGATGGTTTGGACGCCCGAGTATCGAACACCGGGGTCCAAATCACCTCTCAGGGCCCGCTGTTCGGTTGCCAAAAGCGTTTGCGTTCTCGAACTGATCCGATCCTCCGGCAGCAAGCTGAGCAGATGTCGACGTAACTCTCGGAAGTGCTTTGTGAAGGCGCGTCGCCTTTTGACGTCGGTAACCGCCCAGGCAGGAAGCTCGGGTTTGTAGCGGTGGACGGCGTCTTCAAACGCGCGCAGCTGGTCGCTCGTCCAAAACTGAGAGGCTGTGCGTACGAGGCCACCGCTGGACCGGCGAGGACGCTGAGAGTCTCCCAATTCGAACCGCCGCTGATCGGCGAGAAGCCAACCATGACTGAACGGTGCAGCATCCGCACCGATACGGCGTAGTGTGTTGGCGACGAGCGCTTGCGCTGGCGCAAACGCAATCGCGGACATCTCGGTCGCCCATTTTAGGAAGCTGGCGATATCTTCTGACGCGACCGCTTCAACCGCGATGCGAAGCGCGCTGAGGATCTCGCCTTCTCCCAAGACGATATCCGGCCCGCCATCGTCAAAATCGAACTCGACTGCGCTGCTGTCAGGGAACCGGTCGGGTCGCTCTTCTTCTTGCGCCGCGAGGTCTAGGAACAGCCGCTTGTAGAACGGCCACAGCGTCTTCAGGAATATGGACGGGCTGTGCGTGGCCAGGTCCGGTATCGAATGCCAATCACCGCTCTTGAGCAGCCGCTCATACGGAACGGTAGGCGCATTTTTCGTGTGCCAAGCAAAGAACTTGTCATACGGCTCGGGCGGCGGCTTAGGCTCGCCCCTCCACGCTTCAGCGCGGGACAGCTCCTTCTCCAAGGCCACAAGCGCGAGCCGCGCAGCGGCCGTGGCATCCTCCACGGCCACCGACGCAACCAGGTTGTTGACCGACATCGCAGACAGGTCGGTTCGTGAAAGCACCAGCATTGCGAGACGATCATGGTCCGCCGACCACGCTTTCGAGTTTTGCAGCAGGGACCAAAGCTGCTCATCATGGGTAGGGACGGACGCCCAGTGATCATCGACAAGCTTGAGCACGCCGTCCTGCGACGACTCCCAGATCGGGACGAGGAGTCGGAACGCAGTCCACGCGTCCTCCTTGCTGCCGCTCATGAGATCACTGATGAAGCCCTGCAGGCGATCGAACCAGCCGCGGCTTCCGATCATCGCGTTGATAGCGACCATCCTCGACGTCGTGTCGTGCAGGGCCTCGATGAAGAATGTCTCTTCCTTGTCGAGCGGGGTGGCTTGGCTGCCGATGAACTCAACGAGAAGGAGCTTTAGGTGGGGCCTCAGGCCAGCTGCCCAAAGCGATGTCAACTCACGCTCGTAGGACGCTACTTCAGCGCCGCGAAGGTAGGTCAGCGCGGACCACAGCTTTGGTCGGATGAAGAGCGACTCCTGCCGCTCGACAATGTAGTGGGTCAGCCCGTCGCGTTTGCCGACGAAGGTCCGCGCAAGGACGAAATCGAAGACGGTTTGGTGGCTAAAGCCGATGCTCAAACCATTCTCTGATCGGACCAGGATGTCGAACCGTTCCAGCGCCGCGATCTTCGCGGCGTCCCGATCAAATCGCGCAGTCGCAAGCCAGAGAGTTTCTTCCTCCGCCATCGTGAAAGCGATGCTCGACGCGAAGGCTAGAAGATTGTCGGCGTCCGGGTCCTTCAGGCGCCACGTCTCCCAAAGACTTTCCAGCATCGCCTGATAGGTTGGGTACGCGTCAGCGCTGCCGTCCGCCTCGTGAATTTTCAGGAAGGTCTTGAGAGCCTGCGGCGCGCGGATGAGGTCACGGGCACCCTCCGGCCATTTTTCCGCGTTGACGCCGCGTTGCGACAAGACGTCAGCCACCAATGACCACGCCGGCAACTGAAGCCGGATCGCTTCGGCACGCAGCGCCTTCAGCCGAGCATCGTGATTGTACTCGAAGGTGCGGGCGGACAGCACGATATGAACGTTCGGCGCTCCGCCAACGCGCCGGACCAAGTTCAGGACGGCGTTCAGCCGGCCGGTCTTGAGGTCGATCTGGCTGGCGAGAGCGTCCAGCTGGTCGATCGCCAGCACGGTAGGGCCGAGCACGGCCGATGCCAGGAGAGCGTCGCTCGGAAGCGCATCCAAGCCAAGATCGACTTTCAGATCCTCCTCCGATTGAACCGTCGATGACAACAGGTCCGCCTTAATGGCGAGCACCGGCACGTTGTCGCTCTCCAAGTGAGCAGTGAGCGCTGACAAGAGCGCGGATTTTCCTGAGCCCGGCTCTCCAAGCAGGACAGTCACCGACCCGTCCCCAGGTTTGACGAGCGCGAGAAGCTCACTGAGTTCTGGTCGTTCAAGCCACGTGCCATCCGGCAACGTGCGGTCCCAAGCGAGCAACTCGCGGGAGGCTGGCTTGAACTGATCTCTTGCCGTCACCGCTCCGTCGAGCTGGTCGAGACGGCCCACACCTCGAAAACGCTCCTTGAGATCGCCTTGGAGCGCCGCTTGAAGCGCGTCACTCGATAGCTTCTCCGCGGCCTTTTCGTTGACTTCCAAGATTACGCGCGCCGAACCGGGCCGAACATCACCAATGGTCAAGGTCGTGTCGCCGGTGAGATTGACTAGAACAGCCTTGAGTTCCTCTAATCTCGAGGCATCGAAGTCGGCGGGGCGGCCCTCGAAATTGACGACGATGCTGGTTTTCGGTCCGTTTGGGAGAGGTGGTTCGGTCGCCTCCGCCGGCCTTGGTGTCGCGAGGTCGGGTGTGTCGCTCGGATCACCTGGCCCGCGCTCCCCGGCCATGCTCCGTATCGAGAGAATCTTCATCGCCAACGCGGCGGCATGGGCCGCCGCGATAGGCTGAAAGGCCGCGTCCTCAACCGGATCTTTGCCATTGCATCGGTCCGAGATGCCCCGGACGACAATCGCGGGGGTGTTCTCGAGTTGCGCCGCCTTCATCGCGCCCCACCCCTCCATCTCTACGGCGGCCGCGTCGCTCAGGCCTTCACGGATGCGCTTGTAGAGGGCGCCGTTTGCCGTACTCAGCACGACCTCGGTGGATGCAACGGGTTTAACGTAGCCCTCGGGTGGATAACCGCAGGGAGGCGGGTACTGACCCGGAGCTGGCAGCGTGAAACGAAGAGGAGATCGGATGAGGTCAACCCAATCTCCATCGATGACCGCCTTCTTGCCGGCCGCTAGAAGGACAGGGCTGGCATCGCCACTATGGGGGCGCGACTGAAACCCGGCGTCTGCCTCTTTCCCAGAGTGCGCGTTGTAAGCCAACTCGGCGACGACCACGCTTCCGATCTCAATGTCAGACTTGAGCGAACCGGCGACGCCAACAACCAGCTGCGCCTGGAACTTCCCGCCAAAGTCCGAGTGCGCCTTCTGCGCCGTCGTTCCTGCTTCAACGTTGCCGGGGGAAGGGTTCGCGACAACCACCGCCCAATCGCCCGCCGGGTCAGCGAACCGACCTACCTCGTAGAGCATGCCTTTTGGCCCCACGACAGTCTCGCGGTCTTCCAAATGGGCGTAGACCGCCCTGGCTTCAGCGGGGATGATCGTGAGAATGAGCGCGCGAGGAAGACGGCCGAGAAGACCGTTCATCACTTCGTCTGCAGTACGAAATCCCACACGCTCTCCGGGTTCTTGCGGTCCGTAAGGCTAAGCCTGCTCTGATAGCCGCTAACCGATATAGTTGCACGTTCTACGCGATGGAGTGGTTGGTCGGCCATACCTGCCGAGGAGCGGACATCCCGAACATCAGCTAGGAGTCAGGCACAGACATTTGCCGATGTCGAAGATGCGCCAAGAGCGGACATTGGCAGTCCGACCGCAACGCGACACTCGGAAGCCGTGGCAAAGGTCTACAATCTGCCGCTAGGGCAATGCCTGTTCTCGACCCATTGCAGACATGCGATCTAGGGGGGGATTTCACCCAATTCGACCTTCAGCCGCTCCGCCGTCAAAGCACGGGTCCGCTGCCAAGCGGGCCGGTGGAGCGCGCGCGCATAGAAGTCGGATGTTCTTGGAAACTCATCCAGCAGATCGGTGTCCCGGATTTCTCTCAGGTGATGAACCAACATGATGTCCGCGACCGTAAAATCGTGCCCGGCAATCCAGCTATGCTTCTCCAGTTGGCGCTCCACCCCGGTCAGCCAACGCTTCGCGAGGTCCACGAGAAATGTCCTGGCCGTGGGGTCAGTGCCCATGAAACCGGCATCAACCATCGTAATCATTGACAGCGCGGGAGCGACTGTTGCTGCGGCGGCGAAGCACCACTGATTAACTCGCGTCCGACCAACGTCACCGGGCAGCGTGAGCTTTCCTGAGATGTCGGCCAAATGGATCAAAATCGCACCTGACTCGGCTATGACGTGACCATCATGGTCCAAGACCGGGACTTGGTTAAAAGGGCTAATCGCTGAGAACTCAGGTGTTGTTGTTTCGCCGCCTAGGTAATCGAGAGGCTTCACCTCGTAGGGAATGTCCATCTCTTCGAGCGCCCATTGGACGCGCATGTCCTTGGTTTCCCCAATCCCGCCGGGAAACATGTTGGAAAAGGCATAAAGCACGATCACAGGACACGACCCCATCAGCATCAGGCATTGCACTGTGAACGCGCTTCGGCGCGCGGGGCTGCGAAGCACGAGCTGAACGGAGTTCTGGGTAGGCGAAAACGCGGCGAGGACGCCCGCCTTGCACCCTGATGCGACAGTCGGCTTCCGACCCAAAGCCGACGTGCGGACGAGCCACTGCGGCCTATCCGTTTGGACAGCGAAGGTAACCTCTCACAGGATAATATCCGACAACCATAGCGTCCCGAGGCTGTCCGACAGTCGAGATTTCTTTGAATTGCCAGCATCGCTCTGGTCTCTGCTCAGAGGACTCCGTTGTTTCGAGGCGCATCTCTCTACCGCACACCCCGCCGTCTGTGATTCTGACCGCATGGATTACAATCCGGCTGCCATCTGCTGAGCAAAACGAAAGCTCGGTGAAATCAGGATCGATCTGCCGAGAAAGCTGTGCTTGATAGTGCGTCAGATTACGCTCTGCCACCAAGGCTTTGAGCGCCGAATCGGCATTCGGAGCCGAGCGGGTGTATGAAACCGAGGGCACGCAAGCTGACAAAAGCAACGCGATGACTAAACCCGCCGTTCGCTGAGCAATACTTAGCCTCATGGACACGATGCCTTTCTTCCAACTGAGATAGCTTCGTTGCCTCAGTCTGCGTCCGCTTTCCACCCGTGGCGGACATTCGGGCAGTCCGCTTTTCGAAGGACTGCCCGAAAGCCAGCTCAGAGGTCGATCTGCTCCGATGTCTCCAGCGCGTCATCTACTTCGATGCCGAGATATCTGACGGTGCTCTCGAGCTTTCCGTGGCCGAGTAGGAGCTGGCAGGCGCGTAGGTTCCCGATCTTCTGGTAGATCAACGCAACTTTGGTCCGTCGAAGGCTGTGGGTGCCGTAGGCGCTTAGGTTCAGGTCAATCATCCTCACCCAGGCATTGACCAGTCTTGCGTACTGCCCTGTCCCTATGTGCTCTCCATCTCGGCTGCGGCTGGGGAAGAGCTAGTCGTTACGCCGTGGCCCTCTGCGTTCAAACCAGTGAGCTAAAGCTTCTCTCGCGGCCTCCGTGATCTCGAACGGCACCGGCCGACCGGTCTTTTGCTGGACGATGGTTGATCGCTGGCGAATGACGCCGCCCTGAGCGATATCGCCGAACCGGAGCCTCACCAGATCAAAGCCCCGAAGTTTGGCGTCCAACGCGATGTTGAACATTGCCAAATCACGGATCAATCCTACGGACTTGAGATGCTGTCGGATCGCCCAGATGTACTTAGGCTTGAGCGGAGCCTTGGCTCCCGTCATCCGACCAGCGTTCCAAGGTTTACGAGGTAGACGGAAAAGATCGGGCTGGCTCATAGCCACCTCCCACGATCAACGCCCCCTCCTCAACATACGCTTCAAACAGCGCAGATGCGCCAGGAGCGGTCATGCGGACCATGCCGGAAAGGCGACGTTCCGTTCGTGATCAGATATCCGCTTTCGCGCGCGATGCCTGCTTCGCAAACCGACCGTTGGCAGACAATGACAGGACCCGCTTGCAGGCCCGGTCAGGGGTCACAGATCGATCTGCTCTGGCATCTCCAGGGCGTCGTCCACCTTGATGCCGAGGTATCGGATAGTGCGCTCCAGCTTCCGGTTACCCAATAGGAGTTGGCAAATGCGCAGGTTGCTCTTCTTGTAGGCGAGAGACACCTTAGTGCGGCGAAGGCTGTGAGTTTCGTAGCCCTACGGTTTTAGGTCGATCATCGGAACCCATGATCGACGAGCCGGGCGTACTGTCGGGCGCCAATATGCTGCCTCGGCCAGCTACGACCCGGGAACAGCCACGCCTCTTAACACTTGCCACGGACCTCTAACCAGAAGGCAATCGCGTCACGCGCGGGCTCTGCGATTTCGAACGGCACTGGCCTAGCCGTGTTCCGCTGGAGGACCAGTGAGCGCTGGCGAAGGCCCCCGCTGGGCGCAACGTCGCCTATCCGGAGCCGAACCATCACAGGTGCGCAACTTCGAATCTAAAGCGCAGTTGAACACCGGAAGGTCGCGCACTCTCCTCGCCACCTTTAGTCGCTACCAATGGCTCAGATTCGGTTCGGCTTGAGCGGCGCCTTGGGGACGATCCGACGGCCCGCGTTCCACGGGCAGTTGAGTTGGATGAATAGGTCAGACTGGCGCATGGCCAACCTTTGAGGCCTCCCCCTATGCATTTACATTCTATGCCCACAGCAGGTCTTCAGCGCCATCGGCGGACATGCCTTTCACCTAAAAGGGGATCTTCAGATAATCGCCATATCGCCGCCGTCCCGACTCGGCTACCCGGCAGGCCGGATCAAGTGGCAAGCCGATACCCAATTCCTGGCTCGGTGACGAGCAAAGCGGGCTGGGCTGGATCGGCCTCAAGCTTGTGCCGGAGCTGGCCGACGACGACGCGCAGATATTGAACGTCGTCGACGTGGCCGGCGCCCCAGATGGTCTTGAGGAGGTCGGCGTGGCCCAGGACCTTGCCGGCGTTGCGGGCGAGGTAGGCCAGGACATCGTATTCCTTGGGGCGAAGCTTCACCCGCTCGCCGGCGCGGGTGACGATGCGGCGGTCCAGATCGATGACAACATCGACGACCGTAACCACCCCGCCCGCGACCGGCGTCAGCGCGCCCTGACGCAGGCCCGCCCGGATGCGCGCCAGCAGTTCGCCGACGCCGAACGGCTTTTCCACATAGTCGTTGGCGCCCAGGTCCAGGGCCGTGATCTTCTCGGCCTCGCGGTCGCGGGCGGACAGGACGATGATCGGCCCCTGATAGAAGTCGCGCGCCCGCGTCAGAACGTCCTTGCCGTCCATGTCGGGCAGGCCGAGGTCCAGCACCACGGCGTCGGGGCTCCAAAGGGCGATGGCGCGCAGGCCCTCCTGACCGCTGTCGGCGCGACGGGGTTCATAGCCGGCGGCGTCCAGGGCGGGCGCCAGGAAGCGGTGGATTTGCGGCTCGTCATCGATGACCAGGACCTGGGGGCGAACGGCGGACATCACAGCAGATCCGGATGGGTGGCGATGGACTTGGGCAGGCTGATCAGGATGCGCGTGCCGCGCTTGCCGTCGGCGTCGTCCTGGATCGGGCTGGCGGCGGCGATGCGGCCGCGCATGGCCTCGACGAAGCCCTTGGCGATGGCGAGCCCCAGGCCCGCCCCCTTGGCGCGGTCGGTGGACTCCTCCATGCGACGGAATTTATCGAACACCCGTTCCAGCTCGGCGGTCGGAATGCCGCGTCCCTCGTCCTCGATGGATATGACGACGGCGCCGCGATCCTCATAGGCGGCCAGTTCGATGGTCGTACCGTCGGGGCTGTAGGCGATGGCGTTTTCCAGGATGTTGACCAGGGCCTGTTCCAGCAGGCCCGGATCGGCCTCGACCATGCTGAGTTGGGCCGGAAAATCGCGCGTGACCTGGCGCCGGCCCAGGCGGCGCGACACCCGGTCGGCGGCGGCGTTCAAGATATCGCGCACATCGGTCCAGTCGGTGCGCACGTTCAGTCCGCCGCCCTCCAGCCGCGTCATGTCCAAGAGGTCGCCGACATAGCGCGACAGGCGTTCGGCCTCTTCGCGGATGCTGAGCAGCAGGTCGTCGCGGACCTCGGGCTTCAGGGTCGCGCCATAGTCGATCAGGGTCGTCGCCGAGCCCAGGACGGTGGACAGGGGCGTGCGCAGGTCGTGGCTGACAGAGTTCATCAGGGCGGCGCGGAAACGGTCGGCGCGACGCAGGGTCTCGGTCTCCAGCGCCTGACCGGCCAGATCCGCCCGCTCCAGCGCGACGGCGCCCTGGTCCAGCAGGGCCATGGCCAGGCGTTCCTCGTCCGAGCCCGCCGCCACGGCCGAGGCGTCGATGCCCGCCACGCCGGCCCGACCGCGCACGCCTTGCAGAGGCTGAAAGCGCCATTGGGTCTGCGGCAGGGTGCCCGTGCCATGGCCCGTCACCTCGCCGTGGGCCCAGGCCCAGCGGGCGGCGGCCATGGCGTCGGGGGCCAGGGCGACGCCCTCGGGACTGGCGGCGGTCA
>Ga0157371_10002941_pt1 | contig 15887 bp, 13 predicted proteins | sample C45metaG_FD_113462 | JGI IMG/M metagenome (GOLD analysis project Ga0157371, IMG submission 113462) | Corn rhizosphere microbial communities from Kellogg Biological Station, Michigan, USA - C4-5 metaG | ecosystem: Host-associated > Plants > Roots > Rhizosphere > Soil | place: USA: Michigan...
TCCAGCGCGATGTCATACACCCGCGGAAAGGTGCGCGAGGGGCCGTCTTCCAGACCGGGCAGCTCACGGCAGTAGCCTTTGGGCAGGTGTTTCTGGGCGGTGCGTATCTGCTCTTCGACCAGATAGAAATTGTCGAGTAGCCAGGCGGCCGCTGGCGTGGCGCGTTGACTGGACAGCGCGGCCACGGCCATCGCCTGGCCACTGCTGGCCAGTACGGCGGCGTTCTCGGCAAGGCGATGAAGCAGGGCGTCCGAGGTGGTATGGGAGCTCAGCTGGTGTTGTCGGGCGAGATGAGCGCCGTGGGCGGCCATCTGCTCCAGACTGAACAGTTCCGCGCGCAAGGCCGGCTCGTACTGGAAGGTGCGCGGCGCGGGATGCCACAACCGTTGGATTGCTCTAAGCCATTGCCTATCCATGTTTTCCTTAGCATTCAACGCGAAACGTAGACAACGACGCGGAGATGCCTTTCACGCTATTGCCGCGGGCACGACACCTTGAGGGGGTGCCCATCCAGTGTGGAAGTCTGGATGGGCGGCGTCTGTCTGCTGGCACACATAGCGTTGGGTCGTGACGGCGGTTTGTGAGCTACCGCCCACCCCGTGAGTTGGATGACCTCTCGTCACCCTGTGCCCGTGGCCAGGTGGAACTTTGCTGCGCCATCAATGTGAGGGAATGTTTCTCCAGGGAATTAATTCCTTGGTGGCTGCTAAGGTTTTTTCATTCAACTGCACTCATGCAGTTGTCGCGGCCGTTCCGCCGAAAGCAGGGAGCTGGATTGATGGATAGCTATGTGTTCGAGACGGCCAGGAGACGGCTGACCACCCTCTACGGGGCGCTTTACGAGATGGAAAGCGGGCAGGGTTTCAGGTGCGTCAGAGCCGAACGAGGACAGATCTTTCTGTACCGGCCCAGCGCTGGCCTGGCCGAGGGCAATCTAGGCGAGATTGCCTTCGAAGTGGAATCTCACGCCAAACGGGCGGGTAGGGGGATTGCTGAAACCAGACGCTTCTTCGAGCAATTGAAAGTTGAAAATGGACATGCCACCGAACTCGACATTCGCTATCAATGGCCACGGTTAGGCTTTTCCGAAAAGGAAGACGTCGAATTCATCGTGCTGCGATTGAAGCGGTTGCTCCACTTCGACGGTTGATGGGCTCATTCCCGCGGGTTTCCAGGCGCGGCAGCCGAAAGGCAGCAGGACTTGTCTGAAAAGTCGCCGAGCGACGATCAGGCAAGTCTTAGATCGACAGGATCGCGGTGATCTTCTGGCTCGCTTCGAGCATCTGCCGGGCCAGCCCCGGAACATCCAGATCATCCTTGCGATACCGCGGAACGGTGGCGGAAATGGCGCCCCTTATTTGCCCATCCGCAAAGAAGGGTGTCGCCACGCCAAAGGCGCCGGGAACCCGCTCGCCGTCGCCCGTCGCCCAGCCGCGTGTGCGGATGGCGGCCAATTCTTTCTCCAGCGCTTCGTGACTGGTGATGGTGGTATCGGTGATCTTCTGCAAATCGATGGCCTTTGCCAGGTCGTGCTCACAGAAGGCCAAGACCGCCTTCCCGGCGGCGCCGGCATACAGCGGAACGTCCACATGCGTCTGCAACCGATACTGGATCGGGCGCCAGCCTTGAATGATCTCCAGAAACTGCGACCGCCCGGAGGCGTCGTCGAACGACAGCAGCGCGATGGTTTCGCCCGTTCGTTGAGCGACATCGTTGATGAGCGGGCGTACCCAGTCGGCGAGGCTCGTTGCGCGGACACCGAGTTTCGCCGTCCATTGATACAGCCTGGGACCGGGAAAGGTGACATTCTCCCGAACCTGTGACACGTCGGCGGCGATGGCAGATTGCACCAGTCGTGCAGCCGTTACCCCATTGCATAGCAGCCGATCATGACAACGGACGATGTCGATGACGCCCTGTGGGAACAGGCAATGCAGCAGCAATAAGCGCTCCAGGCGAGCCGCCGTGAGTTTGGTGTTGCCCGTCGGCAGGTCGGGGACATCGGTCGGGCTTACCGCCGGCACCCTGCGCATTCGCGCGGCCAAGCGCTCAGCAACGGTCCGTAGCTGAGCTTCCTCCTGGCCGGTTGCCCCTGGGCTGGCCTGTTCGATTGGATGAATCGACAACGAGACGAGCAGGCCATTGGCCGAGGGGACCGCAGCGAGGGTACGAGCCCGAGGATATTCGGACTCGACCAGGAGCGTACCGGACTCTCCGGGATCCTGGTTCGCCAGTCCCGCCAGGATTGGCGCCACGTCCTGCAACGGAAGACCCGGGGTGTTCCCCATGACTCGGGCGAAATAGCGCCCGATGTCCCCAAAGGTCAGGGGATAGGGCACCCCCAGCTCCGGGGTGAAGGTGAGGGCGGCCTTTGCCGCGCTGTAGTTGCAGACGAAATAACGCTCGCTGCCGGGGCAGCACATCGACAGCAGGACGGTACTGCCGGAAGCCTCCGCCAAGGCGTCGAGTTCGGCGTTTGCATCGTTGAACAGCGCACCGGCCCGGCGCAGTCGTTCAGCGAGAACGCCAAGGCGTGGCCCGATGCCGTACTTGCCTTCCCCGGCTTCCGCTGCCAGTCCGCGCTCGACAAGCGCCCCCAGGATCCGATTGACCGTCGTACGACTTTCCCCCAGATCCGCGGCCAGCTCTCGCACCCCCCAAGGTTCAGCGCCCGTCCGACGGATCAGCGCATCCACCACGTCTATCAGGCGTGCATGGCTGTTGGTGGCGGTTTCCGGAGGTAGCTGAGAGGAGCTGGATCTGGCTTCGGGCATCGTAGGGCGGACGTTGATCAGGGTGTTCATTGTGTGCCGACACCCTTCGACGCTGCAACAAAACGGCGGTTGACAAGCGGCCAAGGCTTCTGGATGCTGGATAAAACAAAAACAGGACGATGTCCCATTTTTTGAAATGTCGTCCAGCGCCCACCGGAGCTGCTATGAACAACAACACAGCCACGTCACCGTCGGCCTCCGCCGAGCAATTGCGCAAGGCCAAGAAAGCCACTCGGGCGGCCGTCTTCGGCACCTTCGTGGAGTATTACGATTTCAGCGTGTACGGTTATGTCGCCGCGACGCTGGCGATGGTTTTCTTTCCATCTGACGATCCCACCATCGGCCTGCTCAATACCTTCCTGGTCTTCGGGTCGGCCTTCCTGGTCCGGCCACTGGGCGCCGTCGCCTTCGGTTGGCTGGGTGACAAGGTAGGGCGGCGCTTCAGCCTGATCGCCAGCATCACCCTGATGGGGACGGCGGCAACCCTGATCGGCCTGTTGCCGGGTTATGCCCAGATCGGCGTATGGGCGCCGTTTCTCCTGGTGGTGCTGAGAATGCTCCAGGGCTTTTCTGCAGGCGGAGAGATCGGCGGCGCTGCCAGCTACATCCGGGAATGGGCACCGGAAAACCGCAGGGCGTTGTACATCTCGTTCGTACCCTCCATCGCCCAGGTCGGGAAGGGCCTGGCGGCAGCGATCGCAGGTCTCGCCGCAGCGCTGCTCACCGACCCGCAAATGCTCGAGTGGGGCTGGCGCGTGCCTTTCCTGCTGGCGTTTCCTCTGGGTGTCATTGGCCTCTACATGCGGCTCAGCATCGAAGACAGCCCTGAGTTCGCCGCCAAGAAAAGGCAGACGACCGCTGTCCAGGAGCGTCATCCCTTTGGCCAGCTGATCCGCGATTATCCGGTCGCTCTCATCAAGGTCATGCTGATTTCGCTGGTGCAGAACATCGGTACCTACATAGGGACGGTGTTCATTGCCGCGTACTTCAGCTCGATCCTGGGCTACAGCAAGGGACAGGCGTCGACGATCGTGCTGGTCGCCGTCCTGCTCGCGGCCGTCCTGATCCCGTTGGCGGGCCACCTGGGCTCGTCGCGTGGCGGCAAGGCCATCTTGCGCCTTTCCTATCTCGCCTATGCGCTGCTCTCGGTGCCGTCGTTCATCCTCATGCAGCAGGGATCGGTCAGCCTGGCGATGATAGGCCTGGCGATCGGCATGATTCCCTACGCGCTGTGTCAAGCGGGCACCTACTCGACGATGCCCGAATTCTTCCCCGTGCAGATCCGCCACACCGGCGTGGCGTTTGGACACAGCGTCGGCGCGGTCGTCGGAGGGGGGATCGGTCCCTATCTCGCCACCTGGCTGATCGGCGTGACCGGCAACCAGCTGGCGCCTGCCTACATGCTCTGCGCCGCGGGATTGCTTGGACTGGTGGTCATTTCGACCGTCAATCAGAACGTTCGCGTGCCCAGTCAAGCCAACAATCACCAGTATTCGTGAGTGCCAGCCATGCCTTTGATTTACGTCACCAGTGCCATCCATCCCGATATCGTCACCGAGCTCGAGGCGCTTGGTGAGGTCCGGCTAGGCTATGGGCCTGACAAGGTCGAGTACCGCGAGGTGCAGAACCAGGTCGAAGCGGTCTTTCTGCGCGGCGGCCACCTGACCGCGGAGCTGATCGCGGCATCGCCGAAGCTGCGAATCATTGCCCGCCATGGGGCCGGTTACGACAACGTGGACCATGAGGCCGCGGCGCGGCAGGGCATCTGGGTAACCAATACGCCAGGGGCCAATGGTCGAAGTGTCGTCGAGCACGTCTTCGCCTTGCTCCTCGGCCTGTGCCGCAAAATCCGCCAGGCCACGGATGAGACCCGCCAGGGCAATTGGGCAAAGGACCGGCTCGCGCTCACCGGTATCGAACTCGAAGGCCGTACCCTGGGAATCATCGGCTACGGCAATATCGGCCAGCACGTGGCGCCGGTCGCCGAAGCCTTCGGTATGCGAGTGCTGCTCAGTGATCCGGCGTACGACAGCGGCTTTGACACCCGCTTGGTCAGCCAGGAAGCCCTGCTGGCCGAAGCCGATGTCGTCAGCCTTCACGTTCCGTTGTTGCCGGGCACCCGCCACCTGCTGGGTGAGCCGCAATTCGCCCGGATGAAGGAGGGGGCGATCCTCATCAATACGAGTCGGGGCGGCGTGGTCGATGAGCAGGCGATGGCGGCCGCATTGCGTAGCGGCAAGCTGGCCGGTGCGGGAATCGATGTGTTGGATGCGGAAAACTTCGACATGGTCGATCCCTTCACCCACAACCGACTGCCAATTGCCGACCTGCCCAACCTGCTCGTGACACCCCATGTCGCCGGCCAGACCAATGAGTCCTTGCTCCGGGTCGGCATGAGCGCGGTTGCTGCCATAGCCGCCGTGTTTCGCGGCGAAAGGCCCGCGCACCCGGTCAACGTGCCCATTTCCCCATGCGCTGTCGGCCAAGACGGCGTTCACTAACGAGGTTGCCATGTTCATCAACGCTTCCGCGGAAAACATTGCCGTCGCCGAGAACTGGCGGCGAGCGGACCTTGAAGTGCTGCGGGCCATCTCTCACCATCCCATAGCCTTGATCGGGGATGTCCTTCAACGCATGGGCATGCTGGCGTCCGCTATTCGACACGTCGCGGGCAACACGTCCTTCTACGGGACCATTTTACCGGTCGTTACCCGCGAAGGTGACAACCTCGCGATTCACCGCGCGCTCGATGCTGCCCAGCCGGGTGACGTCCTGGTTATCAACGGTAATGGCGAGGTCAATCGTGCGGTGTTTGGTGATCTGCTTGGCGAGATCTGCCTGGCCAAGCAGGTTGCTGCGGTCGTTATCGATGGGGCCGTGCGTGATGTCCAGGAGTTGCAGCGCATGGGGCTGCCGACCTATGCCCGTGCCATCAACCCGGCCGGTCCCTCGAAATACGGTCCCGGTACCGTGGGCTATCCGGTTGCCTGCGGTAATGTCGTCTGCAATCCCGGCGATGCCATCTTAGGCGACTTGGACGGCATCATCGTCATCGACAAAGAGGTACTGGCGACGCTTCCGGCACGCTTGCAATCGCAGAACGAGTTTGAAAATGCGTTTCGCGAGCGGGTCAGGTCCACCCGCACCTGACTGTGCCGCTCAACGCAGGGCGGAGCATGCCGCCTGCCGCCTGCCGCTTGACGGTGTGCACGCGAGGGTGGGCACCGTTCCAGCGGAACGGTCGATGGAGCAGGGCGTCAGACCGCTTCCTCGAACCGCGCGAAGCCGGCCGGCACGCCCACGCCGCCCTGCACGGCATGGCGGGCGCCGTCGCTCGCTACCGGTGAACGCTTGGCCAGAGCCGGTCGCTGGGCGATCGGTCGTGCCACTTCGTGGGCGGCAGAGGCGCCGTTCAGGGTAAAGAATTCCATCAACCGTTGGAGTAATTCGGCCTGGCTGCTCATCTCTTCCGCGGTGGCGGCCAGTTCCTCGGAGGCCGAGGCGTTCTGCTGGGTCACCTGGCTCAGCTGCAGCATGGCGCTGTTGATCTGCTCGACGCCGGAGCTTTGCTCTTCCGAAGCGGCCGTGATCTCCTGGACCAGGTCGGAGGTCTTGCTGATGGAGGGCACCATTTCGTCCAGCAGCGAGCCGGCGCGCTCGGCCAGGGCCACGCTGCCCTGGGCCACGTTGCTGATTTCCTGGGCGGCGACCTGGCTGCGTTCCGCCAGCTTGCGCACCTCGGAGGCCACCACGGCGAAGCCCTTGCCATGCTCGCCGGCCCGAGCCGCTTCGATGGCGGCATTGAGCGCCAGCAAATTGGTCTGGTAGGCGATGTCATCGATGATGCCGATCTTGGCGGCGATGGTCTTCATGGCCGCCAGGGTTTCCCTTACCGCCTGACCCCCTTCGTTGGCTTCACGGTTGGCCTTGCCGGCCATGCCATCGGTGACCTTGGCGTTCTCGGTGTTCTGGGCGATGGAGGCCGACATCTGCTCGACGCTGGCACTGGTCTCCTCGACCGAGGCGGCCTGCTCGGTGCTGGCCTGGCTGATGCTCTGGGCGGTGGCGGAGATCTCTTCCGAGGCACTGGCCAGCCCATCGGAGGCACTGCGAACATCGCTGATGATCTGCGACAGGCGTTGGTTCATGCCGTCCATGGCGCGGAGCAGGGCGGCCGTCTCGTCACGGCCTTCGGCGTCGATGCGCTGGGTGAGGTCGCCCGCGGCCAGGCGATCGGCGATCTGGACGGCAGCGCGCAGCGGCCGGGTGATGCTGCGGCTCATCAGGAAGCCGAGCAGGAGGCCAAAGGCTACGCCCGCCGCGATGATGCCGATCAGCATGACGCGACTGCGGGCATAGATATGGTCGGTGAGATCGTTGGCGTCGCTGGCGTTCTGTTCCTTGCGTTTGGACAGCTCGGTCATCAGCACGCCAACCTGGTCGCCATAGCGGCGGACGCTGGCCAACTGGTTGTCCAGCTCAGGATCGGCGGCGCGCAGCGCCCTGTCGCGTGCGATCCTCATGGCTTGGTCCAGTTCAGCGGTGTAGCTGCCGAGCAGTTCATCGATCTGCCGGAAGTTGGTCGCCGATGCTTCGCTGTTGAACAGCGGTTTCGCCTTGGCGAGATTCTCCCGGACGTTGGCCAGGCCCTGCTTGACCTCCGCCTGGGCGCGACTGCGGTCCTCGTCAGCGGTCGCCAGCAGGTAGTTGCTGCGAGCACGACCGATGAAGACGAGATTCAGGTTGGCCTCCTTGATATAGGAAAGCCCGAGCAGCTCGTTTTGATAGAGCTCGGTCGCCAGATCATTGATCTGACTGCTGTTACTCAGACCTGCCAACCCCACCACCAGGCTAATGGATGCCACGGCGATGAAGGACGCGATGAGGCGAGTGCCAATCCGAAAATTCTTGAACATCTGAAAGCTCCTGCTGGAAAGGACTAGTGTTCGGGACTAGCCATAAGCGACGACGGGATAATGACGTCAATAGTCAGGCTTTCGGATCGAATGGATGGAAGTTTATGGTGGCCCTTTGCCGAATTGATCAAACGCAGCAGATTCCCCGAACTTCCCAGAAGTTGGCTCAATAAAGGTTGTCACGATAGCTTTTTGGCGCAGGTTGAATGAGTCCGGCACAGGCCTCTGCCTCCTGTATCGGCTCTACTGGTCCGCCTGCATGACCCGCGTCATGAGTCGATCAACGGACCGGGGTTTCAGCCGCGCGCTGTTTGAGCAGGTCGCACAAGCGCTGGGCGGCCGGGCTGAGCAGTTGCCCGTGCCGGGTCACGAGGCCCAGGGAGCGGGTGATCGCAGGTTCGATCAGGGGCACGGCCACCAGGCAGGTGTCGAGGGCACTGTCTGGAATGGCCAGACGGGGTACCGTGGCCACGCCCAGGCCGGCAGCCACCAGGTCGATCACGGTCCTGACATGGCGCGCTTCCAGGACCGGCTTGGGCAGATTGGGGATCCTGGCCAGGGCCAGATCCAGCAGCATGCGATTGCCACTGGCCTTGTTGGCGGCGATGTACCTATGGCCATTCAGCTCCTCCCAACGCACGGCAGGGCGCGCAGCCAAGGGATGGGTGCTCGGGCAGACCAGCACGAAGTCGTCCTCATGCAGGGGTTCGAACACCAGATTGCCTTCCTGGGCGCCCAGGTAGTTGATGCCGAAGTCCGCCTCGCCACGTGTCACCCGGGTCAGGACGTCGCTGGCGCCTTCGTCCAGGAGCCGCACCAGAATGCCCGGGTATTGCCGTTGATACTGTTCGAGCACCCGGGGCATGAGCTGATTGATCACGGTGGGGACGCAGGCCAGGGTGACCTCGCCGGTCAGGCGATTGGCCGCATCCGTCACGTCCAGCAGCGATTCGTCGAAGTCGTTGAGAACCTGCCGGGCACGCCCGAGAAAGGCGCGGCCGGGTGCGCTCAGTTCGATACGCCGCGTGGTGCGGTTGAGCAGGCGTACGCCCAGGCTGGTCTCCAGCTTGATGATGCGCCGGGACAACGCAGGTTGGGACAGATGGAGCTCCCGCGCGGCAGCGGCGAAGCTGCCCAGGTCCGCCACGGCGACGAAGGCGCGCAGATCACCCATCTCGACATTCATGTTTTTCATGCATGGGTCCATTTGATAAATGCAGTTAAGTTTAGCCGGCTGCTGACTCATGCTGTAAGGGCGCGCAACTCCCAGCAAAACCACAATATTGGAGCCCTGCATGATTCCCTTGAACCGTCGCAACCTGCTCAAGATCAGCGCCGTCGCCTCGGCGGCCGCCGCCGCGCCCCGCTTTGCGCTGGCAGCCGAGGCCGTCCCCGCCGCCGCGTCAGCTCCGGCAGCCGAGCAAGGCAAGGACACCACACGCATCCTGGCGGCCTACCTGGTCAAGGCCCGCTATGAAGACTTGCCGGCGAACGTACGCAAGGAAGGCGTACGCACCCTACTCAACTGGGTGGGGGTCGCCGTGGGGGGCTCGCAACATGAAACGGTCGCTCGCGCCTTGCGTGCGCTCCAGCCGTTCTCCGGTCCAGAGCAAGCCAGTCTGCTCGGGCGGACCGAGCGGCTGGACATCATGAATGCGGCCTTTCTCAACGGCGTGGCGAGTCATATCTTCGACTACGACGACACCCATCTGAAGACCATCATCCATCCCGCAGGCCCCGTGGTGTCGGCCATCCTGGCGCTGGCCGAATACCGCCCGGTGACGGGAGCGGATTTTCTGAACGCCCTGGTCCTGGGGGTGGAAACCGAGTGCCGTATCGGCAACGCCGTCTACCCGAACCATTACGACGTGGGCTGGCATATCACCGGCACGGCCGGGGTATTCGGCGCCGCGGCGGCGGCTGGCAAGTTGCTGGGGCTCAGTGAGCAGCAGATGATCTGGGCGTTGGGGCTGGCCGCCTCCCAGCCGGTGGGGCTGCGGGAGTCCTTCGGTTCCATGAACAAGAGCTTCAATCCCGGTCGGGCCGCCAGCAATGGCCTCTTCGCCGCGCTGCTGGCGGCGCAGGATTTCACCAGTTCCCAGGGCATGCTCGAAGCCAAGCGCGGTTGGGCCCACACCATCAGCACCAAGCAGGATTTCGCCCAGATCACCGAAGGCCTGGGTAGCCGCTACGAAGCGGCCCTCAACACCTACAAGCCGTTCGCCTGCGGCATCGTCATCCACCCGGCGCTGGATGCGGCCATTCAGCTCCGCAACCAGTACCAGCTCAAGCCCGAGCAGATCGCGGAGGTGCGTTTGCGCGTCCATCCCCTGGTGCTGGAACTGACCGGCAAGAAGACCCCCACGACCGGCCTGGAGGGCAAGTTCAGCATCTACCATTCGGTGGCCATCGCCTTGATCCAGGGCGCCGCCGGTGAACGGCAATACAGCGATCAAGCCGTGCAGGATCCGGCCGTGGTCGCCTTGCGCGCCAAGGTGGTGGCCACGGTTGATCCCGCGATCAAGCCGCAGCAGGTGGACATGACCGTCGTGCTCAAGGATGGTCGTGAGTTGCACCAATACATCCAGCACGCCATCGGCAGCGTGGAGGTGCCCATGACCGATGCGCAGCTCGAAGCCAAGTTCAGCGATCTGGCCGAGGGTATCCTGCCCAGGCAGCAGACCCAGGCCCTGATCGATACCTGCTGGAAGGTGGAGCAACTGGCGGATGCCGGACAGCTCGCCCGGGCGGCCCGGCAGGGGCCGGCGTAATGCCGGTCCGCCGAGGGGGTTGAAGGTCCGCTGGCATTATGGATCGCTTCGGCAGTGCTCTCGCTCCCCGTGCCGTCGTTGGACGGCTCAGGGGTGGCTTCCTGAAGGCAGGCCCGACTATTGACCTTGATTCGTCCAGGGAGACGTCAACATGATCTATGAGCTGACCAAGCTGTCAGGCCCACTCCTCGAGCTGCCGACGATCTCCGCCGCGGCCGTGGACTGGATGGCCGGCGCGGACGCCGGGCAGGTCCTGGGTTATTGGCATTCCGAAATCGGCGAGCTCGGCCTGGTGCTGATCTTGCGCAGCTTCGCCAGCCATGACGAGTTGGCCGCGGAACGCCAGCGCTACAACCAGAGTGCCCATCCCTTCAAGGACAAGGGGCTGATCCGGTCCGTGCGGCAGGAGAGCTACCAGGCCTTCGACTTTCTTCCGGCCGTCGAACCACGCGCCCTTGGCGGCCTCTACGAATTTCGTACCTATTGGCTGAAACCGGGTGGCCTGCCCCCTACGCTCGCTGCCTGGCAGGCGGCGCTGGAGCCGGCGAAAGCCTATACCGAACACCTGGTGATCAACATGATCGCCCTGGACGGCCCCCCGCGCATCACGCACATCTGGGGCTTCGACTCCATACAGCAGCGTTTCGATCTGCGGGCGGCGCACTATGCGGCAGGGCTATGGCCGCCCAGGGGCGCACCCGAACAGATTGAGCGTGCCACGTCCTTGATCGCCCTGGCGGGTGAGCATTCGCGCCTAAGCTAGGCTGCGATTGCACAGCGCTCGGCGATCACGCCTGGCGGTGCCAGAGGGCCTCGACGAAGACGCGAATCTCTTGCGCCAGGTCGTCGTCCTCTGCTGTTCCCCCCATGAAGCCACCGTGAGGCATGCCCTCGCCGAGATAGAACTCGACCGGTACCTTGGCCCGGCGCAATCCCCGATGCAGGCGCGCCGCGTTGGACAGGAAGAGATCGCGGGTACCTGTCTGGAGAAAGATGGGCGGCAAGCCTTCAAACTGGCCGAACAGGGGAGACAGATAAGGATGCGCAAGGTCCGCGCCGCCAGCATAGAGTCTATTGATCGGCATCAGCGGGGCGGGAAGCATCACATCCACGTGGCGGTTGGTATGGAAGCTGTCGCCGGATTCGGTCAGGTCGACCTCGGGTGACAGCAGCACCAGGCCGGCGGGCATCGGCAGGCCTTCATCGCGTCCGCGAAGGAGCATCGCCAGGGCGAGGTTGCCGCCCGCTGAACGTCCGATGAGAAGGAGGTCGGTGGGCGCTTGCTGGGTCAGCACATGCCGAGATTGCCTCGCGGCGATGTTCTATGATGTCGAATTCCCACCTTGGCAAAGAATCCCCGGCGGCTAAGGCCATGATCGATGAAAACCGGCGCATCCAATCCGTAGAGCGCGCCATGCACATACTCGAGGTCATCGCCGCGGCGGGCGGCGCGGCACGACTATCGGAGCTCGCCACGCGGCTAGACCTGCACAAGAGCACCCTGCATGGTCTGCTCAATACGCTGGCCGCGCTGGGCTACGTCTCACGCCAGGGCACCCGCTATGTCCTTGGGTTGCGACTGCGCGAGATCGCCCAACCGCTGGCCGATGCCGACGCGGCCCTGCGCGGTGCCTTCGCCCCGGCGCTGCAGGCTCTGACCCGCCACAGTGGCGAAACCTGCTATCTGGCGGCTCCCTGTGGCACGCGGGAGTACCTCTACCTTGATGCCGTCGAAGGCAATGAACGCCTGCGAGTGGGGAGCCCGCGCGGACGTCGGGCGGGGCTGACCACTTCCGCCATCGGCAAGCTCTTCCTCGCCTACGATCCCATGCTGGTGCGGAGCCTGCGTCGCGCCCAGCTGCTGCCGAGCACCCTGGAAGCGGAACTGCTCCAGATCGTAGAACAGGGCTATGCCCTGGATCTGGAGGAGGCCGAAGCGGGCTTGAATTGCCTGGCGTTGCCGCTCCGCCAACAGGGGCGCGTTGTGGCGGCGCTCGGTGTCGGTGGGCCCGCCAGGCGCCTGGGCGAGCGTCACTTGCACGGCTTGGCTGCCACCGTCATGCGAGAAATGTTCGACATCATCAAACTTTAACGGCTTTCGTGCGAGCCCTCTTTCCGCCCGTGCGGTCTGCGGAAATCATCGGGAACTCCAGCAATCATCCGGAGTTTTCCTATGACTGTCTTGACCCATGCCCTTACCCAGCAAATCATCGAACGGGCCCAGGCGCTGGCCCTCGAGCGAGGCTTCGCGATCTGCGTCAGCGTGGTGGACGCCGCCGGCCTGCTGAGCGGTTTCCTGCGGATGGACGATGCCGTCCCCGGTGCCATTGACGTCGCCCTGAAGAAGGCGCGCATGGCCGCGCTGTTCCGTACCGATAGCGCGGAGATCGGGGCCGCAGTGCAGCCCGGCGGGGCCCTGTATACGCTGGAGGCGACCAATGGCGGACTGATCGCCTTTGGCGGTGGCGTCGTCCTACAGGATCCGGCGGGCAAGGAGATAGGCGCCCTCGGCGTTGCCGGCGCCACCTTGGAAGCCGATCAAGCCATCGCCTTGGCCGCGGCGGGCCGTCCATGAGGACTGCCCCCAGCGCTCATCCCGGCGTCTGGGCGCTGGCGGTCACTGCCTTTGCCATAGGCGTGGCCGAATTCATCGTGGTGGGCATGCTGCCAGCCATCGCCGGGGATCTCGCGGTGTCCCTCGCCCGGGCTGGCAGCCTGGTGGGGTTCTACGCCCTGGCCCTGGCGGTGGGGGCACCCATGGTGGTGCTGGCGCTCGCCCGTCTGCCGCGCAAGCCGGTGTTATTGGGGTTGGTCGCGGTTTTCCTGGCGGGCAACCTGCTCTCGGCGCTGGCCGCCGGCTACGAGATGCTGCTGGCCGGGCGTCTGCTGACCGCGGTGGCCCATGGCAGTTTCTTCGCCATAGGGGCCACCGTCGCGGCGCGGCTGGCAGCCCAGGGGCAGGCCAGCCGCGCCATTGCCCTGATGTTCGCCGGACTCACCCTGGCTATGGTGATCGGCGTTCCCCTGGGCAGTCTGATCGGCAATGCGTTGGGCTGGCGGCTGCCATTCTTCGCCGTTGTCGGGCTGGCCGTCCCGGCCTGGATCGCCATCCTGCGTTGGATTCCCGCTGAACCCGCGCCGGTGACCGGACCGGCAATCCAGCCGCTCCTGGCGCTCGTCAGTCCGGCGATCCTGACGATGATGTCGATCACCACGCTCGGCTTCGGCGCCAGCTTCGCCGCCTTCACCTTCATCACCCCTATCCTGACGGAGATCACTGGTTTTTCGACCCAGGCGGCCAATGGACTGCTGGTGTTGTTCGGCATCGCCACCCTGGTGGGCAACGTCGCCGGCGGACGCCTGGCCGCTCGGCAGGGTTGGTTGCGGGCGCTACGGCGACTGTTGTTCGGGCTGCTTCTGGTGCTGGAGGCGATGGCCCTGGTGCGGCCTTGGAAAGTCGCCATGATCGCCACGCTGTTCGTCTGGGGCGCACTGGCCTTCGGGCTGTCACCGGGGTGTCAGGCCGGTATGCTGGAAACTGCGCAGCGCTGGACGCCACGGGCGGTGGATTTCGCTTCGGCGCTGAATATCTCGGCCTTCAATCTCGGCATCTCTCTGGGCGAGGCCTTGGGGAGTCGCCTGGTCGAGCAGGGTCAGTTGGCCATGACACCCTGGGTCGGGGTGGCGCTGGCGTTGTTGGCGCAGCTACCGCTGTGGGGGTTGGCGCGCCGCCAGGAAGGTCCAGCCGCCGTCGAGCGGCAGTCGGGCATACCGTAGTGGCGACCCGACGGCAATGGCCTGGACGCTCAGCCCGGGACTCGCCGGGCTGGCCGCCGGCCCTCAGTGGCTATACCCGGTCGGCTTGTTGCGGATGGTCTTGAGCAGGTCTTCCGGGCTGATGCTGGCCAGTGCCTTGGCCGCGGCCTGGCTCCCGGGCAGCGGCAGGTCGAGGATATGGCCCTTCATCTTGCCCACCACGTGCATCTCGCAGGGCTTGCAGTCGAACTTCAGGGTCAGCACCTCGTCACCATGCACCAGCTGCATGGGCGCGACCTTGGTGCGCACGCCGGTGACGCCCTTGGCCTGCTTGGGGCAGAGATTGAAGGAGAAGCGCAGGCAGTGCTTGGTGATCATCACCGGCACCTCACCCAGCTCTTCGTGGGCCTCGTAGGCGGCGTCGATCAGTTGCACGCCATGGCGGTGGTAGAAGTCCCGCGCCTTCTGGTTATAGACGTTGTAGAGGAACGACAGGTGCGACTCGGGGTACACCGGCGGCGGGCTGGTCTCGGCCTTGCGCTGGCCACGCGGATGGGCGGCGACGCGGGCGGCGGTCAGCTGTTCGATGGCCTCGCGACGCAGCGCCTTGAGTTGCGAGTTGGGCACGAAGAAGGCCCGGGGGGCATCCAGGCTCACACCCAGGGCGTGGTACTCGGTGGTGCCCAGCTGGGTCAGCAGGTCGCGCAGGCCGTCCAGCGCCTGCTCCGGCTTGTTGGCCATGCCGAAGGGCCCCTCCAGAGCGACCATGACGCTCACGCCTTCCTCGCTGGTGGCGGTCAGCCGTAGCTGTTCCTCGCGCAGCTCAGCCTGCCAGCGCACGCCGATGCGGCGCTCGGCGCTGGTCTTGAGCAGGGCTTGCTGCCAGTTGTGATCGAGGTTGCGCGACAGCGGGTGGTTCGGCCGCAGGCGGAACAGCCCCTCGGGTATCTCGTTGGGCTCGACGCGGTAGCGGTAGCGCTTCGCGCCGTCCTCTTCGAATTCGTTCTTGAGCTCGGCCACGTTGGCGCGAAAGCCGACCACCTCGCGCTTGACCAGCACATTGAGGCCGTCGCCGTTGGACAGCGGCTCTTCGGTCACGGCGATGAAGTCGCGCTTGTTGACCTTTTCCACCCGACCCACCGGCAGGCCGGTAAAGGTCGGCGAGTCGAAGGCGCCGATGTCCACCTTGCGGTCGGTGACGAAGTAGTCGGTGCTGCCGCGGTGGAAGGTCTTGTCCGGATCGGGCACGAAGAAGTGCGCGGTACGGCCGCTGGAGGCGCGGGCCAGGTCGGTACGGTCTTCGAGGATCTCGTCGAGCAGCTGGCGGTAGTAGGCGGTGATGTTCTTCACGTAGCCCATGTCCTTGTAGCGTCCCTCGATCTTGAAGGAGCGCACGCCGGCCTCGACCAGGGCGCGCAGGTTGGCGCTCTGGTTATTGTCCTTCATCGACAGCAGGTGCTTCTCGAAGGCCACCACTCGCCCCTGGTCATCCTTCAGGGTGTAGGGCAGGCGGCAGGCCTGGGAGCAGTCGCCGCGGTTGGCGCTGCGCCCGGTCTGGGCATGGGAGATGTTGCACTGTCCGGAGAACGCCACGCACAGCGCGCCATGGATGAAGAACTCGATGGCCGCGTCGGTGTGGTCGGCGATCGTGCGGATTTCCTGCAGGTTCA
>Ga0157371_10002943_pt1 | contig 15860 bp, 17 predicted proteins | sample C45metaG_FD_113462 | JGI IMG/M metagenome (GOLD analysis project Ga0157371, IMG submission 113462) | Corn rhizosphere microbial communities from Kellogg Biological Station, Michigan, USA - C4-5 metaG | ecosystem: Host-associated > Plants > Roots > Rhizosphere > Soil | place: USA: Michigan...
AATGCCGAAGCGACACCGGTTTGCGCCGTAACTTTTGTAATGGCCAGCGCCCCGTTAATAACCGCCTGTAGTATAGACGCCTTTTGCTCGGCTTTGAAGGCTTTGGTTTTTTCTTCAGCTTCTTTTTTGGCATACTTTTCTTCGATAGCTTTTTTTTGCGACGAGGTGAGGCTGCTATTATTCAGTTCTGACGTTTTTTGCGTTTCAAGCTGTTTAATCTTAGCCTCGCTTTGCGATTTAATGCTGTTTTGCAGCATGGAAAAAGCAGCATTTGAAACTTCTTGTGTGGTTTTGAGTTCGAAGTCTTTACGCTCCTGGGCAAAGCGTTTATTAAGCTCGGTTATATCCTGTTGCTTGCTTTGTTCCAGTTGTTTAATCTTATCGGCGTTACCTTTGGCTAATGATATCTCCAAATCATACTTATCGGTAATCAATTGCTTATCGGCTGCAAGTTTGTCACCGGGTAAAATAGCTTTCTTTACTTTTTCCTGGTCGCTGTTAATCGCTTCTGCCAAATGTGCTTGTTCTGAAAGATCTTGTAAATGTTTCTTCACATTTTCATAATCTGTTCCGAAAAACTTTTCTATGTTTTGACCTAAGCTTTGATGATATTTTTCTTGTAGTACTTTACTTTGTTCTTCATATTGTTGCTGGGTGATCAGTTTTTTGCCCAGTTGTGATTTTAATGCAGCCAGATCTGCCTCATAACCTTGATTTGTTATTTCGACACCCTTTGCAAAATTAGAAGAGAGCGCTTCGATATACGAAGTGTCAATCGGTGGGTGTTCAAGCTTAGGTTTAGGTTTTTGAATAGTTGGCGCGTTTTCAAAAAAATCAAGACCTGAAGTTTTGGCGATTTCGGCTGCTTCTTTTTGTTGTTCGCTAAAATGTGATAAAAACGCATTTTTTTGTTTAGTCAATTCAGTAATTGTTTCTGCTCTTCGTTTAGTTGCGGTAGCAATTTTATCAGTTTCTATGTTCGCATCAGCTAAACCAACAGGCCCTTCAACCACAGTAAGAAAACCTCTTCTTAAAAAATCCTTAGTTTTATCCCATAAATTTAAGACATCATCGTCTGATTTTATTTGCGTTTGTTCAATTTCATAAGTCTTTTTCGCGGCTTCCTGTAATGCTAATTGGGCAGATGCCTTTAATAAGGTCATCTTAATATAGGCAGAGCCATTTTTGGTTATCTTGGCTTCTATATCATTAAAATCAGACACTTGGCCCATGGTTTTCCCGATTGTAGTATTATATTGGTCTAATACCTCCTTTTTGTCTAAAAAACCTTTTTTAGCTAAACCGACATTGATTTTTAATTCATTAAATTGTTTTATTGCATTACTATAGCTGCTGCTTTGTAATGCGCTGTTCATATTATTTAAGCTCAATGCCGCTTTGTCAACAACTTCTTTTCCTTTGGTTAACGAGGTTATAAGCTCAAAGATTTGTGGAGCTAATGCTAATAGAATCGTTAATCCTCCGGTCAACGCTGCTTCTAATGATAATGCGCCCTTAGTTAAAAGTTCATAGGCAGCTTTGAGACCTTTAACTACAGGCTCTGTATCTTCAGATGCTTTTTTGATTTTGGATAGCGTTGAACTAACCGGGTCACTTTCTGAGTTTAACTCTTTAACTGAGGTTGAGAGTTTATCTATTCCATCATCAAGTTTTGATATAGGGTCTGATAGGCTGTTGATAGATGTTCTTAAATTGTCAAAGGCTTGCTTATAGCGGTCAAGTTGCTGTTGGCTATCGGCATTAATTTCAATGTCAATAGAAATGTTTTTTTCAGTTGCCATGTTTATTTTAGAGTTAAATTGTAAATATTAGATAGAGTCACTATTTTCGATTCTTATCAAAATCCAAATGAAAAAAATCCTGACCTTTTTATTTTTATTACCCTGTTTTTGCGCTTTCGCTCAACATGGAATAAGCCAAGACTCTTTGAAGAAAACGGTTTTAGCTAAGGCTTACAATGATCCGGAATATAAAAAAGCCGTTGCAGACGTTAGCCATGTAAAGAAAAATGTAGAATTAGCAAACAAAGGGCAATTGAAAGCTAATTATGTTGTTAACGATTATAATACCCGATTAGGTGCACGAATGGGGAAAAAACAAACATTGGCACAGGTAGAAGACAGAATTAACAGTACAGGAGATAAATATATAAGATACATATTATTAATGGTATCCTCGCGAATAGATATGGAAAATGTTAAAAGGTTAGATGATTCAATAACAACCCTACAAAACCAATCTAATTGATCACTATTTAATCGATGTGTGTTTTACTTTCTTTATATCCGAAATATTAAAACTGAATACCGGATTGCTTAATGTTTCTTCTTTATCTGCAGTCGTAGCATAGCCGTCAAAAATGAGGTTTCCTTCTCTATCTTTATCTGTTAAAAAAGTGCCTGACACTAATACCCTGCTGCCTTCACTTAAGGGTTTCAACAAGTTTTTGATCCGGTCGTTGTCAACAATATTGGATCTTAAAATTATAGAGTTAAATTCCGGATACTTTTCATCAAACTCTGTCCCTTTCGATATCATCAGTTCTAAATTAAAGACTCACACCCGTTGTGTTGACATCGAATTTGTTGTAAACCGGGATGCATTTGGCCTTGTCGCCGGCTTTTATCCTGAAGTAGCGACCATCTCCCTCGCGATAAGTTGCTGCCTTAGCAATAAACTGATTAGCCATAAAAAGCGCCTGACTTACAAAGCTTTCATTATCGGCAGTATATTGGTCGAAGTCTGTTTTGAACAGAAAATCAAGCGTGATACTGAAAGTGTTGTCCACCGAGCCATTAATTTGCGGCGACAGGTTAATATTTTGAGGCGGGTATAAAAAGACACACGGAAATGCGGCATCGTCTGCTAACAAATTAAGCTCATTAGCGGTGCCGTAAATAAATGATGGGTTGCCGGTTAGGGTTTGCACCACGGCTTCTATTTGATTGCGTATAGGCATGGGTTTGTTGATTGGTGATTATGAGTATTCGAAAGATTTGTCATTCGACGGCGAAGGATCTTATACGTCTTGTTAATTGCTTTTATAAGATTCTTCGCTATAGTTCAGGATGGCAACTGTAGTTTTTATATTATCGCTGGGCTTGCAGCAGCTCTGAATATTTGCGCTGATACTCGGCTTCGGTTTTGTTGAGCAGAAGCTTGGTTAGCACCCTGTCGTAAGGCATGTTCAATACCTCGGTCCATTTGGTAATGTCGCCGCCGGCTAACGAGTTTACGGTATTGATATATTTAAATTTTTCGAAAGTCTGTATTCCTGCTTTTTTCTCCAGAGCTGTCGCAGGCGCTGCAAGAAGCCGGTTTTCGGCCTCGATAAGCCCAGAAAGCTCATAAAAAAATATCGGGCAATGGGCAGCGCCTCCGTTACCCCAAGCGTTTTAATGGTTTCGGCAAATTCTTCGGCCTTGTATTCGTCGTACCGACTGCCGGTAGCCCGGCAGTAAAAGTACTGGGCCAATACCTGGCAGCAGGCTTTTAATGAGGGATTAAAGGTTGCCTGCCAATCTTCGTCGCCGTGTTGTTTGATGTGATTGCTGATCTCTTCGGCAATTATATCACGCGAAGCCATGAATGCGCCGGCCGGCTCAATGGACAAGTTGCGGTTTACTTTGACGCTTACCTTTTTGCTGTCAATATCAAAAGTTATCTTGTCAGGAATGGCCTCGGCATTATACAGATATTTGATCTGGCCGGACAGCGATAATATCGCATCGCCAAACACATCAAACTCATTAAAATGAACTACATTTTTTAAATCAGCCACAGGTGTGCCTGATAGTATGCTGATGGCATCCAGGTCGCTCAATTTTTCAATGGCCTGCATTTGCATCAGCTGCCCCAGTTTTAACTCGGTTAAAGCTGATGGTATTTTAATGCTAAGCTGGCCGGTTAAGGTTTTTACTGTTCTTTCAATCATGTTTTAAATAAATCTGTAATGTTGCTGGCTGTAAAAGTTTCTTTGTAAGGCATTCTTGATTTACGTGTAGATGCCGATTTGGTTCTCAATTTATTGAGAGCCAAATACCGCAATGGATCAATCAAATGGTTCCAGGTGTCGACGGGTTCATTCAATTGTTTACCTGAGCGATCGACCTTCCATTTATACCGCCCCAATTCCTTGCGCAGGTTAATGCTACGCCGCGTGATGTTTAGTTTATAGCGTTTTAAAATGTCTATTGAGTTATTGACACTGTCGGCACCCTTCTTCGCCGGCGATACGAGCCAGCCCATTCTCCTGAGCTCTTCAATGGACTTAGGCTCGGCACTGTCAGCAATGATCTCCGTATTTTTGTTTACGCCGTTGGCGGATAATTTGGCGGAGATGTCTTTATTGGTTAACTCGGTCTCATAAAAAAGCTCGTCAATCCATAACTCACCATTTTGCAGGTAAACCTGCAAGCAGCCTGTTTGGTCATTACTGAAACCAAAGTCCAGCCCCGCGCCAATGAGTTTGCCATCGGCAGGGATATCATCCACTACAAACCAATTGGTGAAAATTAGTCCGCTTATACGGCCGGTAAGACCACGCGCGTAAACTTTCCACAACTCAGTATCGGTTTCTTTGATGCTTTCAATCTTATCGCCCATGGCAGGGTCGAGGAATGGGTTGTGCCGATAGTCGGATATAATCAGCTCTATACCCGGCTTGCCAATCAGTTGGTCATGAACCCAGAATTCGGCATTGGGGTTATAGTCGATAAATATGCGGCTTCGTGTCCTCAGTGCCAGTTCTGTAAAGATGTTCCATTCAATACCATTGGCTTCATTGATAAACAAATAATCGCGCTTGCCCGACTTGGCGTCCTGCGCATTGGCGTAGCTCTTGAACTCAATGATAGAATCATTATAAAACTCAAAAATGCGGTCGGTTTTATTAAAATTTCTGATCAGGCTTTTCAGCTGGTCAGACCTGTTGTAAAGGCTCAAAGCATCGCGCAGGGCGCCGGCTTTAAGGTTGGGTATGTCCTGGCCAACAACGGTAATAACCTGCTTCTCATTCTCGGCTGCCAGGCAAAACAAAACCTGCTCAATGGCATAGGTTTTACCAGAGCTGGTACCACCCTGGTTAATGACCACATGCGCCTTTGAGAAGTAATTACGCCTGAACAATACAGACGCTTCATAATCATTAGCAATCATAATTTTAGTTTTTTTGAGCGACTTATTAAAGCGCCACATCTTTTTCGGTAGACGCCGGTTGAGGACCGGCTTCGATCACTTTTACCGTGAGCGATTTGGCTTTGTTGCCTGCTTTTTTGGTTTTCGCCTTGTCGCCCCAACCCATGCTTTTTAAGGCAAACATGGCCCCGGTAGGGGCAGGGTAATGGAGCCGGCTTTCATAGTATGCCATCACCCTGAAACGGCCGCTCGACAGGATATCTTTATATCTGTCCATTTGCTCGTACTCATCAAATACCTCTTTACTGGTGAAGCCCAAATAAAGCGCCAGGCCCGTAAGTGTGACTGGTTCAGTGCTTTTGTCTGTATTGTTTTTTGAACGTTCAAAATACTCGTCAATAAGTCTGTTTAATGACTCACGGTTGTTGAATTTATGTTTTGTTCTGGCCATGGGTTTAATTGGGTTTTAAGGAGACGTCAGGCGCGTCCCAGGAAACTTTTTAAATAATGCGGTTTTGGCTGCTATTGGCATAGTTTTAACGTTAAAATTTGTTAAATGCTGTTCAGAAACAACTAATTGTCCCTTATCTTCGTATAAACTTACAATAAGCCTTTTATGAAGTTTTTTAGAGCTCTGTTAGTCGCTATTTTCTTTTCGGCAGTGATTGTATCCTGCCAGAAAGATGAGCAACCTGCAGATGGAGCTTTAGTTAAACCATTGGTTAAGCCGGATACCAGCGACAACTCAGGTAATTTCTTCGCAACTAAAGGCACGCTCAGCATCACGGTCGACGATTCGACCTATACATTCGATGCCACCAAAGACTCGATAGCTTTCATTAACGTTAATATCGACAGTAATAAATACTTTGGCTTAACTGCCATTAATAAGGCACATACCGTAAGTTTTGGAATCAGCTCGCCGGGCTTTGCCGGGCCCGAGCTGGATAATATGATAGCCGGAGGCCAGCTGTTGTTTAATGTCGACGGAAAACACATTAAACAACTGGCGCTTTCAAATAAAGCTGGAAATAATCTATCAAATGCTATCCACCTCAATAAATACATGCAAGATAGTGTGTTAACCAAGGGGACATTTACTACCCTCATGTCTAAAAAAGACGATGATGGGAGCGAGCATGTGGTGACCGGTACTTTTAACCTGCTGCGTAAATAATCAACAGATTTTCTCTTTTAATCGCCGGACAATACAAAGATAAATAAAAATTATGATAACTATGCTATTTGGCATAATATTTTACCAAATTTTTTCTTCGACAACCTCGGTTTCCACTAATTGTGTGAGAATAGTTTTTACTACGGCCTCGCGTGCCCACCGCTGTTCGGTTACTGATGCGTCTTCCTGGTACCATCTTATCGGTTCATTAATTTCAATACGGGTTTTATAAATAAAATGCTTTTTAGGGTGCATTTTGGTACCTTCATAGCTATTCAGATTTTCGGCCCTGATTACCTTGGCAAATTGTTTGGCGCTGATATCCAGCTGCAGGCACTCGTCGAGTGTGTTTTTGAAATCGTGCTTGTCTTCCAGCCAAAGGGTCAGTGTTTCGCCGTTCAATTCATGATCAGCTACTGAAATGCGGCTGTAATCATAATCAACAGAAATGATCATCCACCATAGTTTGTCTTTTAGTTTTTGTGTAATCTTTATCATTTTTTATGCAATAAAAGGTTGGGCCGCCGTTGCCGGCGGCCGGATTAATTTTTAGGTATTTTAAATTTTCCCTTACTGGGCAGGAAAGGGTGGTACCCATCCCGGTAAGTGTTTTTGTATGGCAGTAATTTCTTTACTGTACTTGTCGCAAACAGCGTAATAAGCTTTTAAGCGGATGAGTAATTGGTTATCATCTGTAACGCTGCCGTGTGTAGGTCGCGGTTTGCTTTCTTGTAGTGCGGTGTAGGCTATGTGCATCGGTTGGTTGTATTAGGCTATTCTGTATTTCATATGGGCAGGTATTGTTTTTTGTCGTTTCCTTTAACTAAGGGTAGGTGCCTTGCCTGTAGTTTAAATCGTGTTTCAGTAATTCTGTATTCATTTTTCTGTATATTCTGTAATTTTATTTGGATGGTATTCGGATATGTGTTAGTTTAGCTCTGAATAACGATACAAATATAAAGAAATATCTGTATTTGAAATCAAGAAAAAATTAAAAATAGTTTTCAACAGCATATGGAATCGCCCGAAAAAGTCAATAAAATCAAGAACATTCGTCCTGAAACTCTGGAGTTTATCATTTTGTATAATCAGCTCAAAGGCAAGGCATTTACAGGCAATGCGCAACTGGCCGAGGTGCTGGGTTTTAATTCGGCAAGCTCCATTACAGAGATTATCAAGAGTCGTCAGAACATCGATCCTGAAAAATTCAGAATTTTTAAAACGCATTATAAAGATTTTATTGACGGCGTGGCTCATGTACCTGCTACACAGGTTTCAAAAGTTGCCGAGGGTATACCTATGTACGAGATAACGGCTACAGCTTCGGGTGTTGAGGTTTATAACGATATTAATGATGCACAGCCTGTAGGGCGCATGAATTTTCCGGGTATTGAAGATTGCGACTTTGCTTTGCCCGTTTGGGGGCATTCTATGTATCCATATTTAGAAAACGGCTGTTGGGTGGCGCTAAAGGTTATCCACGACAAAAAAATATTACCCGGCGAGGTTTATTATATTGAATGGGGCGATTACCGCATGTACAAGCGTTTATTGCTGAGCGATAAAGAAGGCGAGGTGATTGCGCACTCTGACAATACTACTGAGATGATTGGTCATCAGCTAAAATATGCGCCTTTCCCTATTAAAATAGCTGATATTAAAAAGCTGTGCCTGGTTAAGGACATCCACAAAAAACATAATCATTAATGGCCGCAGTGGCTTTAAAATAACCATGTATATTTCATTTAAAAATAAGGCTTTACATTTATCGTGGTTTGCTTATACTTGCACCGTATGGTAGACGATAGTATTGTAAAACGCATAAAAATTATTGTTAAAGATTATGGCGGCCAGCTGGCGCTTGCCGGGGCTATTGGTGTCGACCAGGGCTTTATCAGCAAGGTGATCAATCAAAAGCAGGAGGTGAGTTATTATCTGATCAGTAAACTATGCTTTCAGCTTAAATATTCGCCTGAATGGCTCATTTTGGGAACCGGCGATAAGAAGATCAACAAAGCCGAATCGCCAAAATTGATTACCGAGATACAGATGATGCGCACTGAGCTGGATATTCTGCACGCACGCATGCGCGCTTTTGAGATGGAAATAAAAGAACTGAAGGAGCATAATAATATTCAGCGCGCCGGATAATTAGCTATTCAAATTGTTTAGAGAGATTGCCGCACTCGTATTGTCATTTCGAACTGCAGTGAGAAATCTATACATTGTATTCACACCATACTTAGCGTGTATAGATCTTTCCCTACGGTCGAGATGACACCAGGTAGAAATATATTATCGTCCTTTTATAATCCTTTCAGAAATTGAGGATAATATAAAAAAGAAAGGCCCCCGAAATTTCGGGGGCCTTTCTTTTTTATCGGTCTTTCGATTAGAAAGTATAACGAACACCGAATTGCATTTGCCATCTTGAGTTGAACAAATCAACTGAGTATGGTACTCCTGGATCCTGGAATGTATACTTAGGATAAGTTGTACCCGCGTTTGCAAAAGACGGAGTAGTTTTTGGTGTTAAACCAACACTTGATGTTGAGTTATAAGTGTTGGCTGAAAAATAGTATTGACCCCATTTTTTGTTCAACAGGTTGGTAAGGTTAACAATGTCATAAGTAAATGTGATCATTTGTTTGTGCTTACCATTACCGAATTTGAAGTCTTGAGTGAAACGGAAATCTAAATCGTTGTTCCATGGTGTAAACGCGGCGTTACGCTGAGTGAAATCGCCACGGCGGGAACTTAAATATTTGCTCTTGTCGATAAAGGCATCAAAAGCAGCAGCTTGTTCTGCAGCTGTTGCACCACCGGCAATGTCGCTAAAGAAGTTGACAGTCTCGCCTTTTTTAGGGATGTAAGCTAAGCTAACTTGCTGACCGGTACCATCGATAGCGTTAGGGTAGAAACCATAAGTGTATGGGTTACCGGATTGTGCACTAAAGAAGAAGGTGAAGTTAGCAGTGAAGTTGCCTTCTTTATCCCAGTCGTGACGGTAGTTGACATTTGACACGATACGGTGACGGATATCAAAGTTTGAGTTAGCCAGGCCAGGATTGTTTGGATTCAAGGCTTGGTTTAGCTGCCAGTTTGATTCCATTGAGTTACGGATACCGTTGGTGATATCTTTAGAGTGACCGTAGGTATAGGCAACGTTAGCACTTAAGCCGAATGGGAATACTTTGCCAATTTGACCTGTAATGCTGTAACGGTAGCCCTGATCGGTATTTGATAACTCATAGGCGTTTGTATACAACGGGTTAATTTTAGTATTAACAAATATTGGCTGTTGGTGCTGAGTATCGTAAGGATAGTAAGTTACGTTATCAGTAGTGTTAACTTGTTGGAATTTCAAGTCATGGATAACTTTAGTGTAAATACCTTCTAAAGTAAATTTCCATTGATTGTCAGTAGTACGGTCAACCGCTAAACTGCTTCTCCATACCTGAGGCATTTTAAAGTTGTTATCAACTAGGTCGGCTTGAGTTGCACCTGCAGCGTTATGGATGTCAAGAGGACCACCACCAGCACCACCATGGGCAGCTACATAAGCAGCGCCCCCGTCAGCAGGAGCCTGTACTACACTTATACCAGCCGGAGGGGTTTTGGTATCGTAAGCACCGTAAGTTACACCGTTGTTGTAGAACGCGTAGCCTAACCATGCAAATGGAATACGGCCTGTAAAGGTACCTGTACCACCACGAACAATAACGCTTTGATCGCCGTTTACGTCCCAGTTAAATGAAACGCGAGGGTTGATCTCGATGTTGTTTAAATATTTGTTGGTGATGTCTTTTGGCTTGGTATAAGTATAGGTGTTGCCATAGTTAGGATCAACCGGAGCGCCTGTTGTTTTAGTACTCAGTGGTTGTTTGTCTGGCAAGCCCGCATAATCGAGGCGGATACCTGCGGTTAATTTGAAGTTATCGCTTAACTGAATATCATCCTGACCGTATAAACTTAACAGGTTAACTTTAAACCTGGCTGATGGGTTAGCCAGAATATAGTCTCTGTTATTGTTAGTATAGTTAAAGTTAGCACGAACACGTGAAGGGTTATCAGCTAAGAAGTTAGCTATGCTGCTAAATGCATCACGACCGTTCCATGCGTTAACGAAGTTATAAGTGATGTCGTAAAACTCGTTGTGGGTACCAAAAGTAAATGTGTGTTTACCGGTTGTCCATGTCAAGTTATCACTGAACTCGGTAGTTTTTTGGTGCATATCAAAGATAGCAGCCTCGCGGTCAGTACCAATGAAAATGGTTGTACCAGGAGTTCTGCCAGTGATCTCAATTTGCGGTAAAGCAGGATTTGAATTTGGTGCACGATAGTCATGGACATTTGAGTAACCAAACACCAAACTGTTGCTTACCGAGTTTGAGAATCTTGATTTCCACTCAGCAACAGTTGAACTTGAGTTGTTGTGTGAAGTATAATCGATGCTACCAAAGCGGAAGTTTTGTTGATCGCGCTCTAAGTTGGTAGCTTGAGATGAAATTGTATTGTTACGAATAGTTAACTGGTTGTTATCGTTGATATTCCAGTCTAAACGGTTAAAATACTTGTTTGAGTTTGAGAAGATGCTGGTGTTATCATAAGCACCGGCATTAAAACCTGCAGCTGCAAATTTAGCCGAGATAGCTTGTGCATCTGCTAAAGTCAGGATGTTTTGAGAACCTGCAGTACCTGCGCCCGAAATAACCGGATCGACACGACGGGCAAACTCCTCGCTGCTAAAGAAGAACAATTTGTTTTTGATGATAGGAAAACCTACTCGGAAACCGGTGTTCAGGTCACGGAATGCTGATGGTAATTTGGAGCCATCGCCACCTGAAGCCGGATTAGCATTGTTCGGACCGATCATGCCTGCGCCACGGCCATAAGCATAAGCAGAGCCTGTAAGCTCATTTGTACCGCTACGGGTTACTGCATTGATACTACCGCCTAATACGTTACCAATTTTGATATCGTAAGGAGCAACATAAACCTGGATATCCTGGATAGCATCCAAAGAGATAGGGCTTGTACGGGTACTGCTACCAACCTGACCGGAAGCATTGGTTTGACCACCCAATGATGGACTGAAACCAATAGCGTCATTGTTGATGGCACCGTCAAGCGTTACGTTGTTGTAACGGAAGTTTGTACCCTGAAATGAGTTGTTGTTACTTTGTGGTGTGTTACGGGTTAAATCCTGTAAGCTACGGTTCAAGCTAGGTTGAGTACGAATTTGGTTCGCGTTGATACGTGTACTGGCACCTGTTTTAGCCGGGCCCCGGCTTTTAACTTTAACTTCGTTCAAAGCAGTTGATGCTTCATTAAGTAAGAAGTTAAATGTTGCATTACCTAATTGTAAGGTGATGTCTGAACGCTCGTCGTTTTTGTAACCCACGAAAGTTGCGGAAATAGTGTAAGGTCCACCCGGGCTAATGTTTTGAACGCTATAGCGTCCTTCGGCGTTGGTTTGTGATGCATATTTGGTTCCGGTGCTGGTGTTTAGTACTGTTATGCTAACACCCGGCATCGCTGCGCCTTTAGCATCTGTTACCTTACCGGTTAATACCGATGTTGTAATCTGGGCGTTTGCAGTACCTGCAACTACCAGTAACAAGAAAGATAATAGAATTGAATAAAATTTTTTCATGTGTGAAATTTTGATTCACAAAGATGCCTCGGCTCTGTTAATTCAGTGTTAATTAACGATTACGATTAGCTTATCATCTTAACAATGGGAAATACTGTTGTTAATCTTTTGTTAACATTGAAAAAAGTTTAATAAAGCGGATTTCCTACTGACATAGGGCTGTCATTAAGCTGTGGTTCCTTTGTATCAACAAAACACAAAAACCATTAATGTTATGTCAATCATCAAAAAATTATTGAAAGAAATTGAGCAGGAAGCTCAAACCACTCGTAAGTTTTTAGCCATTATTCCGGAAGATAAATTTGACTGGAGGCCGCATCCCAAAAGCATGAACTTAATGCAACTAACCAACCATATTGCTGAGCTGCCTGCCTGGATCAGCATGGCTATCACTACCGACGGACTGGATTTTCATGCTAATCAATACGAGCCTAACCAGGCTAAAACATCGGCCGATTTATTAGAAACTTTTGAAAATGCTTATGCCGACGGCCGCGCTCATCTGGAAAATACAACCGAGGAGGAGCTGGAAAAGCCATGGATACTACGCAACGGCGAAATAATACTGGCAAATATGAATAAATATGAGACGGTGCGTGTATCTATAGCTCAAACTATTCATCACCGTGCGCAACTGGGTGTTTACCTGAGATTATTAAATATACCAATCCCGGGCAGCTATGGCCCAAGCGCTGATGAGCTGGAAGCGATGCAGGCATTCGCAAAACAATAAAAAACCCATCCCTGCACTAATATGAAAAACATGAAAGCGGCTGCTCCGAGGTTTTGGGGCGGCCGCTTCCATTAAGTCACAAATTTGTTTGGGTTAAATCTCTCGCAAAATAATTTCATACATTGCCCGCTGTTATAGCACCCTGATTATGAAAAGAGATTTAACCGCAATAACTATCCTGTTATTTGTTTGGTCAAATACCATGCTGTTTGCCCGTAATGGCCGAGATAGCATCACAACAAAAAAAAACGCTGACATTATCATCAGCCTCAATAAAAACAAGCCCGGTATAAAAATTCCAGACGATTTTATTGGACTAAGCTTTGAAACAGGCGCCGTTCGAAAAAATAACGCCCGTTTTGATGGGTATTTTTTTTCTCCGCAAAACATGCAAACGGTAAATATTTTCAGGTTTTTGGGTATTAAAAATCTCAGAGTAGGCGGTGGCGCGGTTGATTTTAATAAGACTTTTCCAACCCTTGCCGATATTGATCAATTATTTGGTTTTGCGAAGTTGCTTAATATCAAGGTGGTTTATTCTTTTAAACTATTAGATGGGGATGTTAATGAAAATGTCAGGATAGCAAAATATATCTGGAGCCACTATAGAGATAACCTACAATGTTTTGCGATAGGGAACGAACCCGACTGGGATTCATACAAAAAAGTTGATCCTGAAATAAAAGACTATCCTACCTTTTTAGCCAAATGGAAAAAGATGGCCAATGCGATAGTAGCAGCAATACCCGGGGCCAAATTTATTGGTCCGGACACCGGCTCGAATTACCCGGTACCGGGAGTCAAGAAGACATATTATATGGGGCAGCCGTGGACCGTACGTTTTGCCGACGATTTGAAAGCATCGAACCTGATTTTATATCTGGCGCAGCATAATTATGTAGGCGAAGATGCAGTGGCCATGAACAGATCAGCATCTTATTTAATTTCAAATATGCTTTCTGCCGACTGGACAAAAATTCAATACCCGCTATTGCTGGATTCCGTGCTTAAGCCTGCTATTAATAAAGGATATACCTACCGGCTCACAGAATCAAATAGTTTTAGCAGTGCAGTCCCAGGCGGCAGCAACTGCAACGCAACAGCGCTGTTTGCATTGGATTATTTGCATTGGTGGTCGCAGCATGGATGTGCAGGTATAAACTTTCATAACAAGCAATGGGTGCTAAATGCCCCAATTTTGATGAATGCCGATGGCTCATTGCAAATGGCCCCAATTTGTTATGGCATTAAAGCTTTTGATGTTTCTGGTAAGGGGACGACGCAGCCACTGCAGATATCTAACCCGCAAAATGTAAACTGCACCGCTTATGGCGTAAGGGCAAAGGATACCTTATATATAACTATCATCAACAAAGAACATGGAAGTAATTTGACCGACGCCAATGTCGATTTGAAACTTGGCGCCAAAATAAACAAAGCGAAATATATCACCCTTTCAACTCCTAATGGTAATATTGCCGCTCTGAGCGGACTTAAACTTGGCGGCGCCGCATTTAAGAACGATGGCACCTGGACCCCGCAATGGAAAACCGTTGAAAATGCCGGCAAAGGAAACTTAAGGGTTAAAGTTCCTGCAAGTTCGGCTATGATTGTTAAGATACCTTATTAATATATAGCTTTCGAAAGGTTTGTCATTCTGAGCGATAGCGAAGAATCTTATACGCTGGATTAATCGCTTAAACAAGATCCTTCGCTATCGCTCAGGATAACAACAAAAGCAACGTTTGTCATTTCGAGCATAGCGAGAAATCTATACATGTACATTCATTATCTGCTCAGCCTGAGTATAGATCTCTCCCTATGGTCGAGATGACATCGATTGGAAATATTAGCCAATAGCCGGTGTTACAACCGCACCGCTATTATTGATAGCTTACATTTAAAGTAATAGGCACGTTCAAAGCTTTTGATATAATACAATTAGCTTTAGCGCCTTCGGCAATTTCTTTGAATTTTTCTTCAGACACGCCTTCTATCACTGAACCTTTCAATTCAAGATGAATACCGGTGATACTCAATGCCTGCATATCCAGGTCAAGAATGGCGTCAGTCGTCAAATCGCCCGGCGTAAAACCGGCTTGCGACAGTTGTGCGCCAACAGCCATAGTAAAGCAGCCTGCATGAGCCGCAGCAATCAGCTCTTCAGGATTGGTGCCAACGCCATCGGCAAAACGGGTTTTAAATGAGTATTGGGTATTATTTAATACGGTGCTTTGGGTTGAAATTTCGCCTTTACCTTCTTGCAAGGTTCCATTCCAATGAGCATGTGCGGTACGTTTCATAGTTTTAGTTTTTAATTGTTATATGTGTAAATATATGCGTTTTTAAATTTCAAACAGATCAACCAACTGTTAACTAATCTTTAAAACACAAAAGATCAGTAAGTGTTGGCGACTAATGACTAATGACTAATGACTAATGACTAATGACTAATGACTATTTCGCCCACTTGGCCCGTTCATATTGCACCGGCCATTTAATATCAGCGTTTAACTCATGCGCCGCACGCAGCGGGAAATGCGGATCGCGCAGTAACTCGCGGGCAATGATAACTATATCGGCTTGTCCATTGGCAATAATCTCTTCAGCTTGTTTAGCTTCGGTTATCATGCCTACAGCACCGGTTAAAATACCTGTTTGACGCAAAGCTTGGGCAAACTCAACCTGGTAGCCCGGTTTAAGCGGGATAGGAGCCAGCACGTTACCGCCCGATGAGCAATCTACCAGATCAACACCTTTATCTTTCAATATTTTTGCTAACGCGATGGATTCGTCGATGGTCCAGCCGCCCTCGGTCCAGTCGGTTGATGAAATACGGACAAACAGCGGTTTTGATGCCGGCCATGTTTCCTGAACGCTGTCAATCACCTCTAACAACAAATGGATACGGTTTTCAAACGAGCCGCCATATTCATCATTACGTTTATTACTTAGTGGCGACATAAACTGGTGTAATAAATAACCATGTGCTGCATGTATCTCAATCAGTTTAAACCCTGCCTGTAATGCCCTTATGGCCGCATCTCTGTAATCTTTTTTTAATTGTTCGATATCTGCCACGCCCATCTCTTTGGGAACAGGATCGCCTTGCTGGAAAGCAATAGCACTCGGCGCCA
>Ga0157371_10002944_pt1 | contig 15854 bp, 15 predicted proteins | sample C45metaG_FD_113462 | JGI IMG/M metagenome (GOLD analysis project Ga0157371, IMG submission 113462) | Corn rhizosphere microbial communities from Kellogg Biological Station, Michigan, USA - C4-5 metaG | ecosystem: Host-associated > Plants > Roots > Rhizosphere > Soil | place: USA: Michigan...
GACGCACTTTTGGATATAAACGAAATAGCAAGCCTAAAAAACACAGGAGAAACAGATCTCAATAGACTGATATCCAGCTTGATTCACATGCACATCAACAGGCTATTCTGTTTTAGTCAAAGAAAACAGGAATTACTATTATATCATTTACTTGAGCGCCATTATCATTCAAAACTTATACGATCAACAGCGATCGTTTCATAATTCCACAAAATGACTATACTTGAAAAAATCCTATATCCGCTTAAAAAAGAGATTTTTCTTGACAACTACCAGGATACTAAAGTTCTTTTTATCAAAGGGGAACAAGAGAAATTTAAAGATTTCTTTTCTTTTGATGACCTTAATTTTTTTTTGAACACCCATGCAAACAGCATTCAGTTTCCAGAAATACGTCTATCTCTGGATGGGAAAATACTGGATCCGGGACTTTACCAGGAAACTATACCAGTCTATTCAAATGATTCATTTGAAAAAACAAAAATAGATCCACGAAAAGTCAGCGACCTGATCAATAAAAATGCCTCTCTGATTATCAGTGGTATTCACGAATATAACCTGAATATACAAAGCTTTGCGCATCAGCTATCAGAAGAACTTACCAGCGACATTAACATTACCCTGTTTTACAATACGATCAATCAACCCTCCTTTGATACCCACTGCGATCCCGTAGCGGTATTTACCGTTCAGCTTGAAGGGCAAAAAAAATGGGAGATTTTCGGAGAGGGGTATAACTCTCCGGACAAAGAAAATTCGCTACCGGCTATAGAATACATACTGGAAAAAGGGGATATATTATATATTCCAAGCGGGGTATGGCATAAAGCGAGCCCCGAGACAAACAATTCCTTAAGTATGTCCATAGCTGTTCGGAATAATAATATATTGGATCTGATTGCCTGTATCCTGGAATGCTATATCCATCCCGAATTATTAAAAAATGAGCTTTATTATATGCCAATGCCCCGCGATCAGGAAGCTTTAACCAGACTCAAAACACAGATCAAAAACGATCTGGTTAAATGTATCGAAAACCTCGACGACCAACAGTTTTCTCAAATCATTGCAACGTTAAATCGTGAGGATAGAGTAAAGAAAGGAAATAGTACCTACCATGTTCCATTTGATCTGGGAAATTAATTAATCTATATCCGCAGACAAATTATTATAAGGCAAATGAGTAAAACAATACCGGAAGACCTCCTCGTAAGCATATTCAAACTCAAATGGTCAGATTTTGCGAGATCAAAAGAGGAGCAAAACATGACTTATGATTTTAAAAAAGTCTTGATAGTTTCAGAAAATAAAGAGTTAAAGCAACTGATAAACAGCAAACAGAAGCCGAAGGAAATCGATAAAATCAGGATCCTGAAAGAAGAATACGAAAAACTTGTAGTGCCGTTGAACCTAAAAGAAGATAACACTGTTCTCAGGAAACTTATAAAGCTTGATCGAAGGGTAGAAAGCGATTTTGATGGTGATAGCTATTTGTACTTAAAACAATGGGGGTTATCTGTCTGGGGATTATATTATTACAAAAACGAAAATTTTGGGAAAGCAAAGTCTAAGCTTATTGAATGCATTGCCTTAAATGAATTTTTGATTGGCAAAGGATTAAAAACTGCCATATTCAGAATATTTGAACAAAATATGAACCTGTCGGCTATATATATTCAGGAAGGTCGAATAAAGGAGGGTTTGAGGCTAAAAAACCACCTCTTGCAGTATTTATCAAATGGCAAATCAAGCAAAATGCTGGTCAGCAGAATGTTTAAAGACAATCCATTATATCATTCGCACATATACATCAGAGAAGGCTGCCTTTACCAGCTTTTCAGAAAAATGGCGGCATGGCCATTAGATCATCGGAAAGACTTTTACGATGATTTTTTTGTTTTTAAACTGTTTTTCGATAAGATCAGCATGAAAGAAGATACCAATGATCGCGAGATTATGAAGTTTTGGATATATATCAAAAGAAATTTTTACAAGGGCAATTATGAAAAATACAAAGATGCTTTCACGCAATTCATGAACACCACCTTGTCTTATAAATTTGATATACTCAAACTCTCACTAATCTCAGATATTTTACAAATGGTAGAATCATCTGAAATTGGATATGAAAACGATTTTTATACTTTAACAAATACGTTTATAAGCGAAAAGCTCATCGGAATAAATGAGTTCAAAAGCCATTTCATCAGACGGATGCCTCCCGAAGCAGAAATTTCGCGACGGGCTGAAAAAAACAGCGGAAATAATACCTTTTGATAACTGCCATCTGCCGGATATCTATATTCCTGCAGACCTGACCATTCTCATTAGAGCAATGGATTGTGTACCTCGCCCGGCGCCCCCTTATAGAAAGCGTCGCCTATGTGCAGCAACATGTCAATATGTTATGCACTGTAGACGATTTCTGGGACAACTGGCACATGCTCAAAAACTATTTTGATGTTTTTAAAAGATGGAATGCCTACCGCATACCCGGAAGCTGGCCCGACGGTGATAAGCTGCCGTTTGGCAGGATTGGTATCCGTACCGAAAGGGGTGATAACCGCATGAGTAGGTTCAGCCGAGATGAGCAATACATTGATGAGCCTATGGTGTATTTTTCACTCACCGCCGATGTTTGGCGGGGATTTGCCCAGCAATGATCCCTTTATGGAAAAACCATTTTGGTTGCCCCCTCTTCGCCAATTCCGTCTGCATTCCTAACTACTTGATTATAATAATAAAAAGCGGGCAAATTCAAATTGGCGGCAGGGGTATTATGTTATGGTTTATCCACCTGGTAATTGCCCCTTACTTTTCCGCTGTTCAGTCTCGCATGAACTGCGGACCGTAAATAAGTAACAAATAAGACAGCGTATATCGGAACTAATAAAATAGTTCGACTAAATGCAAGCTTAGCGTTTAGTATTGCCCCAATAAATTTGGTCAGTTTTTGAATTAAAATAATTCGGTGTTCAATAAATCCACCATGTTGAATTTATTGAACACCTTTTACAAAGAAAAATGGCTCAATTATTCGTGTTTCTCACGTAACTTTTGCTCCTCATATTTCTCCAAAATCCGCTCTACGATCATCAGGAAGCTATAAATGTGTTCAATTAATTTCCCAGTTTCGGTACACATGGGATTTATGGACAAATCCGGCAAAGGCTGTTCGATATCGAGCAGCCTTTTTGCTTTAATATTCAGTAAGTTATGAGCGAACGCCGGATTTATTGTAGGTGTTCGACACATACCATTTTTCCCCAGCGTATCTATTAAACCATTTTTGTAAGTACTAGGTTCGATCTCATCATTCATCATCTTTTCCTCCAACCTTTCAATTTTAGTTTCAATATCCGTCAACTCTTTTTGACGGTCACCAATTTTTTCGACTATTCCCTTTAACGTAGCTTGTAGATTGGGCGTTTCGGAGATATTTTTGACGGTCACCAATTTTTTCGACTATTCCCTTTAACGTAGCTTGTAGATTGGGCGTTTCGGAGATATGTTACACCCTATTCCGGCATCCTTCATAAAAATTTTGTCGTCACGCCCCGGACCGCCAGCAGTGTAAATACACACATATGCCACCGTAAATTACCGCGGATTGACGAACTGATCATGGCCAGGCCTCCGTTTCAATACGTCAACCAAATTTTGATCAGGATCAAGCCACAACGGTATGAATGACTTTAACTTTGAAGGCACCTGCCGGAATTACCCGGAAGCCCAATGCTCTTCATTATTGAGGCGGGAAAACATTCATCTTCACATATTTATGCAAACCTATGGCAACAAACGATCGGCTACGCTACCCCTTTGAACGGCTCGATGAAATCATCGGCACAGCGCTCGTTCCCGGAAGCAGCACCTCGAAACAGATCAGTCTAAAAGATCTGCCCGGCCTGCAACAGCAAATCCGTTCCGAAACCGGAAAGATCTGGAAAAACCTGAGCGCTCAAACCTTCCTGCTCTTAAGCCATAAAAAGATCGCCGCTATGCTCCGGCAATACCAGGAAAGCCTGGACGAACTTAAATGGCAGGCCATAGTCAACATGGCCGCCTATCCCGAAGACAATCCCCTGAACAGCTTCTTTAATCAGGTCCTCGCGGAACTCGAACAGCTGGACCAGCAATTCCGGCGCCGCTACCGACATTATTTTAACGACGAGACGGATACTCATAAATCAGCCGGCAGCGGACCGGCAGCGGGGGATCACCAACCTCTTTTTAAAATTACCTGCCGGCTGAGCGTCGACCAGGTCGCTATCCTTTTAAAGGCCGCCGACGAAACCCGGCTGCTGAGCGCCCGTTCGTTCAGCCTTGTTCTCCGCAGCATTACGCCTTTCCTTTCAACGGAAAGAATGCCCAATTTTTCCTGGAAAAGCGCGCGTAACAGCACCTTGAAAATAGAAGAGCGGGATAAAGCGATAGCTATCGGCACGCTTGAGGAACTGATCAGAAAAATTAAGACCTATTGACGGGCTGCTGCTTCCGCTAAGACTGACGCACTCATCAGGGATGAGTACCTGTCGATTATCAGCCTCATCGTTTGACCGGACTCATGAGCCGGATACTGGAAAACCCGATCCGGATCGCGCTGGCTTATCGCTATAAATGATCTTTGATCCTGTTCTAAAATATCTAATAAATGGGATATTTTAGTTTAAAAGTTTGTACCAGTGTTCCTCTGGACAGGGTATCTTCCCGGCTGATCATTACATATAAATGTCGTTTGGAAGGTTTTCTGAACTTAATTGTACCGGTTGCCGTTGAATCTGCGTAGATGAATGTCGTTTTCAAGTTCAGACAACAATCATCGGTGACCGTGTCAGTAACCACCTTTTTATTTATAACGGTGTCTGATAACAGCGTAATTTTATTCCAGGAGTTCTTCCGGGAGCTGATCTTCAGTACGATGACCTGGTCTCTCGCGGACACAGTTGAAACTGCATTCAGGGATACGCAAGGTGTCGTTTGCCTTACGACGGGGTTGAACGCGGGTGACCCAAATTGGATGAGTAAACCTATGCTGTAAAGAAAGACGCCTATTGAAGTTAAAATAACCGCAGACTTAAACCGGGAATTACTCCGCTTTATAGCATCATTGAAAGCAGTTTGTATCGAGGCAACTTCATTGGCATAAAAGGATTGCGGAACCGGGAATCCGGCGACCGTTGCCAGCCAATAGGCCAGCGTCAATCCCATAAAACCTAACCCAAGTACCAACAAAGCCCATACATTCCAGTCGCTCTTACCAAAAACGGTCGAACCAATGGTCGTAGCCGTGTAGACACTGAATACCCAAGCGATGGTAGCCTGAAGTTTTTGCACGGCATCTTTTCTGATTTGTGTAGAATTGTATATTTCTTCCGCTCCTATATTCAGCCAGAATATGTCTGAGCTCTGGTTTTGATCGTTAATGGGCATAACATTAAGAACATTTAAGTTGATATTGATTCTTGTGACCTAATACACAGATCAGGGTAAAGAGGTGAACTTCCGATGCCCCTTCTGCAGCTTTTTTATGTATCTGGTAACGCGCCTGTACATCCTGAAAACCCAATTCGCTTTCCATTATCGCATCCAGGTGATTAATACCTGTCATAGCTTCTTTGTCGCCCGGGGTGTTTTCCAGGCGCTCCATCAGATCAGTCCGGATCTGAAACAACGCATTTGTTTTTATACAGGGATCCGAGATCCAATGAGGACATCCCGGGGTAATACATTTGATATTTGGCATATGATATGGGGTTATTTATTCGTTGTACTGTTATCGTCAAGATTCCATTGAATCGACAGAAACCCAAACAGCTTGGGATGTTTAACGTCATATTTTAGGGTAACGGGTAAAGACATTGATTTGGAAAAATGAACCCGAAAAATGGCGTTTGCGTTTACCGTGTTCCTCGCCTCATTAGCATAAGTTTGGCCATGATCCAGCCAGATATCCTCACAGGCCAGTTCAAATTCGAATAAAGGGCTCCCGCCGCCTGAATTATCGTTAATCAATACTTTATTGATGCCCAGGGAAGCCCTCGAAATATTTCGGGACAAGCCACGCTTACTAATTGAATCCTGTAAAAAGATATTGTTTAACTGCAGGTCAACGTTCCATGCTTTATTATGATTTTTACCAAGACCAACGAGGTATTCAAAAGAAATATTCAGGCTGTCGATCTTACCGGTATTCGATCTGTACCGGGAATTGATACCCAGTGTTGCCAGGCCTCTCGAGTTGAGCGCTTTCACCTTGGCATTATAAACCTGTTGCAGGCTATCCAAGAAGGCGCTTTCGTCTCTGTGCAACATTAATGCGGAGAGACTGTCACGCACTGCCAAAAGTCCTTTTGGAAGATCCATCAGATTATTGGAGTCCCTGTATTTATTAATACCGGCAACCAGTTCCTGAACAAGGGCAGGGTCTCCCGTTATTTTGTCTTTATAGATCTTCAATGCCTTTTCCTGAAAATTCCCGATGGCTTCCAGGCCTGATACGAGGATATTAAAAAAGTTAAAATCACTGCTGTCCCGGCGGTTTACGATCGCATATTTGAATCCGCCATTAAATATATTGTAGCTTCCGGAGTTGTCCTTACTCACCCCCAGTTGATATTCAAAATTCCGTTGAAATTTCCCTAACTTACTGTTATAATAATCTGACAAGTCCAATTTCCCGTGTTTAAAAAAATTGGCTGTTCCGAATAACGTAGACTTAAACGTAAATCCGCCATTATTTTCAGTCGTCACACCGGCCTGTACGAACTTTGAAAGCGCTTCATAGCTTATACCCGCTTTAGATGGCCCTTTTTGAAAAAAACGCTCCACTTCAGGATTGAACTTATCAGTGTCAGCCATCAGACTATCTGCCCGACCAAAGGCTTTTCCTGTTAGAAACAGCACAAACAGCGCCATGAGAGAAAGTTTTTTCATGATCTATATCAGTTTAAAGTATATGGCTTAATAAAACTTTTGATGATATTGCCGGAAAAGGAATTATCATCGGCAGTTGTTAACACGTTCCCCCGTGCGTCTGTAACCTCCACTGTGATTTTTCCGCCGTTTGGCGCGCTTCCGGTTACCACAATTATCTGAATACCTGGCGCTTGGTTAACGGTAAATGACTGCGTGTCGCCATCATCAGAATTGATACATTTACCATCATTCCCCATGCTTACGTCAAAAAAGCATATACCGCCTTTCCCATCGTAAAACTTTACAGTGAAGGTGATAGGTCTCAGCCCTATTTCAGCTGTCAATTCCCGGGCAAATCTGTTTTTAGATGTTAAAACTTTATTCACATTGCTTTTAATCCACTGGACCTTTGGCGTTCTTCTCCTTTCCCGCCTGCTGCCTATATACGCACGCATGCTGTACTTGAGCGACTGGCCAGCTGCGTATTTTTGCTGCCAGCCGCCGCCTGCGTTAACGTTATAGTATCCGATATACCCGCCGGGCAATAACTCAAAAGCTTGGGTGATATGGTTGCAATAATCATATTGCGTGTTAGGCAGGTTAAAGTTTTGAAACCAGGATGGGAAAACAAAATCGGATACCTGAACGCCGTTGATCGCGTAACTGTAGCGGTCGTCTTCACAGGCATCACAATTTTCGTAAGCGTAAAGGATCCCACCGTTGGCCGAGTTTTCGATAAAAACGGTCAGATTGATATCCGGGTCGCCAAGCATTTCCAGCAATTCATGACTGGCGGTAACGGTCCATGAGTTGCCGTATGCCAAATCCGTACCGGCAAAGACTTTGCCGAGCGGCAAACCTTCATTCGTTAAATCATGATAGCCCAAAGCACCGGCCTGGTCCGAGTTGTTTAGAATAACCAATTGCCAGCATCCGGCGGGTGCCTGACCGTCAGGATAGAAAGTGACCTCAGCATCGATTCCCCATGCCGGTTCAAAGTGTTCATGTACTTGTATCTGTAAGGCTGTAACTGCTGCGGCAACCTCGTCGTCTGTTAAGCCTGCAAATTGATTCAGGACTGCTATTCTGATACCGTTCATTGTTTAAGTTTTTTAGCGTGAGCAATAAGTTTTGTACAGAACAAATTTAAATCGCTTACTAACAGATAATTAAGAGGAAAAACCCGGTATATAAAACCGGATTTTTCCGGTACAAAAATTTGACAGGAGGTTTTATAATTGTATTCGCTTCAGTAAGAAAAAGGCGGTTAAGCTCTTTGAGGTATAATTTTTTTTGTGCAAATTAGATCGGCTTATGCAGGTATGCAATATTAAGCACAATAACAACCTAACATCGATCTGAATCACAAATTTCCCCATGAAGATAACAGTAGGTATAGCCGATGACCAGCAATTATTTCTGCGGTCATTATCCGGTCTGATCAATTCATTCGATAATTTCGTAGTAGTAGTGGAAGCCTTAAATGGTGCGGAGCTGCTAAGACAGTTAACCACGCTGGATAAGCTGCCCGATATTGTTTTGATTGATGTACAGATGCCGGTAATGGATGGTCCTGCGACAGTCTCCCGGATCGCGGAACGCTTTCCCTTAATAAAAACGGCGGCGTTGTCAATGAAAGAGGATGACCATTCGATACTAAGCATGTTGCGGGCTGGTTGCTCTGCTTATTTGCTGAAAGATGTGCATCCCAAAGAACTGGAAACGGCGTTGCTTCAATTAAGTGAAACAGGTTTTTATAATGGCGACACATTTCGGCTGCATTACCGCCGGCTGTTAAGGAATCAGGAAGAAATGAGGTTTACTGACCGGGAAAAACAGTTTTTGACTTTGGCCTGCAGCGACTTTACCTACAAGGAAATTGCCTCGAAAATGTTTTTATCCGAGAAAACCATCGATGGCTACCGGGAATCGCTGTTCAGCAAATTAAACGTAAAGAGCCGGACCGGAATGGCATTAGAAGGCATAAAATTAGGTCTGGTTGAACTGAAAACTAAGTAATCTTAAAAGAATAAATTATTTTAACCTTTAAATTTTTACATTATGGCTGCTTCTCCCCTTCTGGTTTTCCCATTTGGTGAAACCTTATCCAATCCTGGCAATAATGATAGCGGTGTAAACGCTGAGATCAAAATAGGAAAGGACACTACCGGTACGATCAATTCGGCGGTTCTGACTGTTACAATTCCTATTGATCCCAGATTATTCAGAGTCGTCCCGCCGGACGGCCAGGGTGAGTATAAACTGGCTAAAAATGAAGTCGGTTTTGCAAGTACGGACAAAATGTATTTACCCGAAACGGCCCAGCCCAAAGGAGGGAACGCGCTGTCAGTAACTTTTACTGATCAGCAGGGCTTTTTGAATTTACAGCTTGCGCTTGCCGAACCCAAAAGGGATTATGGCAACTGATCATGTGTAATAGCTTAAGTGGAGGGGGGATAAACCACATCGATAAACTCCCTCCATTTTAAAACCTCAATTAAGCTTGTGACAAATGGTGCACCGGGAATTATAAACAACTGCTCGATTGCTCCGGGCGGCTGCTGCGCTTCCTGAGGGAAATAAATGGATATACCGGTCGGCCGTTGTTTGTCTATCGTTTGTGAGGTTCCCCGCCCATCTGCATAAAATCCCCTGCCAATGGTACTTGCTGTTCTTATTGCGGTACTCGCTACTTTTAATGATTTTTTCAAAGCTCTGATCCCCGCCGAATACGGCTTTTTCAGCGCCGGTTTATCAGATCGCTTTACGAGATCAAGCATATAATTGTTCAGATCTATAAATTGATAGTCCATGTCCTGAACGATCCCAAATTCGTAATCATGAGCCCTGGCGGCCCGCATCTCACCAGGCAGTTCCGTGAAAGTCCGGATCATTTCTTCCATAGACTGGATCCAATCTTTTAAAGGAGCAATCATTTGCTGTTCATAGTCTTGCAGCGAAAAAGCAAATACGCCAATAGCTTTTAAGGCCGCAGCGCGTTTCCAGAATATATAATTCTTTCGGAAGGTGTTCACCGCCAACCTGGCAAGCTGTTTACCATCAATGTTTCCCTGACTCTCTTTGATTGACCTGGCAATAGCTTTGTAGTCATAACCGGGAGCGCAGATACTTCCTTCCGGAGCTACCAGGTGACTCACATTTTTACAAAGGGAAAAACAGGTATGCACATTTTGCATAAAACAGTTGAACATGAGCAATACATCGACCTGCTTTCCTTTAAAACCCATGCTGATCGCTTCTGCCAGCTTATCATTGGAAAGCAATGCAAAATCTATTGTTTGCGCTTCTTCAAAAGTGCCTGACCGCATTTTTTCAGTAAAAAAAGTATCCGGTCGTAAAAAGCGCCTATTTTTCACTACCAAGATTGTCTTGTTCTCATCGAGCTTTTTTTGTGCCAGGACCTTATAACACGGAGATTCCGGTACCTTTGTGTTTACGGATAGAAGGTCCTCCTTCGCCTGGATCGGCAAATCATCGGCCATGCCTGTCCCCCCTCTGGCCGGGCTAACCTCTTCATCTTCAGAACGAGGCGGATCTTTCAGCTTTTTTTTAAAAATACCAAATGCAGATCCATGATCCCAGGTGATCAGCATGTTCTTTTCGGCCGGATAATACCGGTCTATATAACGAAATACCTTTTTTATGCTGTCGCTTTTCTGTGCAAAGTCACGGTCCTCCAATTGCTGCAGTTGCAACAAGGTGTTATTTCCTTTACAGGGATCGAAGATCAGTCGGCTAATGTAAGTCGCGTCGCTTTGAATAATTTCATCTTTTATCTGAACTTTATTTTCTATTGTGAGCAGGTTGAAACTGTCATGCGTATCAATTTCGAGTATTATTTTCAGAAGTTGATCAAGGTCTGCTTTCACATCCGCTTCATAGCCATCCTGGCCATTAAAATTAGTTGTAATATCCTCCAATTCTGCATATATTAGAAAAATAATATTCCATTTCCGGATAACAGCATGAGTTTCCATATTGCGTGTTTTTTACTCCTAATATATTCATTTAAAAGCGTTTCCCAACAGACGGAGACCCATTTATTATTAAAATATACCCAAAACGACGGCTTATCAAGTTATAATATTCACCATACCCTGCAGGACCCTAAAGGCTTTATGTGGATAGCGACCCAGGACGGGTTAAATCTGTTCGATGGCAAGGCCTTTTCCAAGTATACGGAGAACGCCGAAAAAACCCGAAAGCTTTACGGCACGGATATACGCTGGCTGATAACCGATACTTCCAGGCATTGGGTCTGGGTTTTGAATCCGGAGATCGTATTAAACGCGGTTGACTATGAAACCGGGAAAGTGGTTAAAACAATCAGGGGACTTCGGGCAGACAATGACGACTGGGCGGTGTCGATGACCCTTTATCGGGACCAGCTTTGGCTGGGTTGTACCAACGGTATCAAAATATATGATATCGTCAGACAAGCCTGGATCAACGGCCCTTCCTCCCCGTTTAAAAAAAACGGAGACGACGATCTGTACGCTGTCAGGACAATCTTCACTGACCGCTCAAGCCGTATCTGGGCTTTCTTTAACCACTACGGGATTGCCGTTATTGACGGAAAGACCAAAAACATCATTAAGGTCATCACCAATGCACAACTGACCGGAGAAACAGGCCCGCTGATCTTTAAGACCGTTATAGAACTTAAACCAGGAGAACTTCTGCTTGGCACATCATCCGGTTTGATCGCCCTAAGTTATAACAACAGTCTGAAACTTGTCATCCGCCGTCGGTTTGCCGGCCCCCTGATGACCCTGGCCCGCGAGCAGACCACAGCGATGACAAAGGCCGCCGGTCATATTTATCTCGCCGGAAACAGCGGCTTGTATAAGACCGACGAAGGACTGTCAACCTGCATCAAGATCAAGGAGTCCAACAGCAATGGCGAAGAATCCTGGTTAAACGAAATCAACCACCTGTGTACGGACAGTGATGGCAACCTGTGGATCGGTTGTAAACGGGGACTTGCCTATCTGTCCACTACCTCATCCGCGTTCCGGGGTTTTAATAATACAGGGTATGCACACGCCGGACTTACGCATACCTATAATCTGTATCCCTTACCTTTCGGTAAGATATTGGTTGGCCAGGAAAAAAGTCTTTTGCTGTATGATAGCACGACCGACAGATTCTCTAAGATCGACCAAAAAAGATCTTTCAATTTTGCCTTCACGGACTTCAACAAGCGCGTAATTGTTTCAGGTGACGACGGGCTATATGTGTTTACCGCGGGAAAATTAATCCCCGTTAACGCTTATTACCCGGAATTAAAACCGGTGTCAGGCAACTATATCAACAGCGCAATAAGGATAGGTGATTCTCTCGAGGTAATAGGTTCAGATAATGACAGAGGTTTTTTTTGCTGGAATTTCAAACGGCGGACACTCCGGATGGTCAATAATAACAGCTCACCTATAAGGTTGCGAAGCAATATCGTAAAAAAAATCTTTCAGGACAGTTCCGGTCGGTTATGGGTATTATCCGATTTCGGGATCGATGTCATCGAAAAAGATTTCTCAAAAGTGAGTTATCTGAATATAAAAAACCCGGTTTCCGGTAATCCATTAAGACTGTATTTTGATATATGTGAGGTCAATGGCCGGTTTTGGCTGGCCAATTACAGCCTCGGAATAGTGGAAATCGACGCCGCCGGCAAAGTATTTCAAGTACTCAACAGTGCTAACGGCTTATGCAATGACGGTGTTTATAAAATATTCCGCGTTGATCGCGATAACCTGATGGTAACATCAAACAATGGCTTATCGGTGTATAATCTATCTACCTCATCCTTTACCAATTACTACGAGGAGGATGGCCTGCATTCCAGCGCCTTTGATGAAAATTGTGGTATCGAATCTGGAGGGAAAATATATGCAGGCGGTTTGAACGGGTTCACGATTATTGACCCTAAAATGCTGATCATTGATCGCCATCCGCCAAAATTGTACTTCACCGATATCAGGATAGACTCCAAATTAGCCAGCACGGTATCGAGAAATTTAAACATTTCAGAATTATTGGTTCCCGATGACGCCTTACAAACCACGATCTCTTTTACCGGCTTACATTACAATAATTCCAAAAGAGTTCAGTACCGGTACAAAATTGAGGAACTTAACGATGACTGGATCGACTTAGGAACAAGAAATTTCATCAACATTATTGGTATCAATCCCGGTCGCTATCATTTATCAGTGGAATCTTCCAATGAAAATGGTATATGGACTACCGCGCCGATCAGGTTATCGATGATCTTTGTCCCCAAATGGTACCAAACCCTGTGGTTTGAAGTATTGATGATCCTTTCCCTATGCAGTGTTTTGTATAGTATTTACCGCTATCGTATTGAACAGGTTAAAATTCAGCACCGCATCAGGCGGGATATTGCCAATGACCTGCATGACGACCTGGGCAGCAGCCTCAACTCAATCAAGATTTTCACACACCTCGCGATCGAAAAAAAACAGAACCAATCCTACCTGAACGAAATTGAAACGCTTATAACCGGTATGACAGCGGGCCTCCGTGACATGCTATGGGTCCTCGAGGATTCACAGGACAATATCGACGTGCTGATGGAACGTATCAAAAACTTCGTGCTGCCCCTGGCTCATGCGAACGGGATTAAATTTGAAACATATGTTGATCCGGGAATAAAAAACCAGCATTTGTCCAAGATCGAAAAGAGAAACCTTTTATTGATCGCGAAAGAGGCGATCAACAACTGCTTTAAATATTCGAAATGCAGTAATATCAGCGTCGTCATTAAACCAGACCATCATAACAGGCTATCATTTGCTATAACCGATGACGGTATAGGATTTCAGGTCAGCAGCAAACCTACCGGCTATGGATTGGGAAACATGCAGCACCGGGCAGAGCAAATCGGGTTTCAGTTTTTATTAGCTTCGGCACCGGGAAAAGGAACATGCATAACTATAGCAAGAGCGTAAGTTTCCGGCCGGCCGGGAAAAGCGATGATTTTTTGGCTAACAACGAAATGCACTTACTACCCATTTCCGCTTTAATTATTTAATAGCATAAAAATGTTTAAATCTGTAAAAACGTGGCCATATTTATTAAATAAGACTCGTATATGATCTACCTGTTTTCTTAAATACTTTGTATGGACAACGGGGTTCTCCATACAAATAACCATTTGCTCCTTATGAAATACATTCTGAATAATAAGCCTGCCATAACAAGGTTAATCAAGCTAAATCAACATACAGTCCGGAAAGGCAAATGAAGCAGTCTATGCAGGCCTAAAAAGATCTGCAATCTTCCAAAGATGCTTTTCTGCGATAGACGGACGTTGTTGCCGCAAGTAAAATGAGTTGAATCATCTATAATCCCTGTCCAATATCTTCCCAGGCGAGCCAGTATTCATTCAGTGGAACGGCACCATTTTTCTTATAAAAATTTAAAGCGACCAGGTTGTCAGAAGCGCAATTGACACAAATGCGTTTTGTACCCTGTTCTATAAACCAGTTTTTCAAAAGCTGAAATAAACTTGTGGCAATGCCCCTTCCCCGGTAGTCAGGTATAGTGTCAATCCATTGCAGTTCTCCATCGAAATCATAACGGCGGGTTAAATGTCCTGCTACAAATCCAATAACCCTGAAATCGTCAGTAGCGATGATAATAACACGCGGGGTTAACGCCAGTTGTGGGCTGTGTGTACCGTGATAATAACCGGAAATCCGGTTAAACCAATAGCTTTCAGAATTATCATCCGTCCCGCGAATAGCAGCCAGCGCCTTTAAGTCGTTTGGTTCAGCGAAACGAAATTCCATGCCCCAAGATACAGAATTACAGTAAAATGAGCGCATACAAGTACGTAATAGGCATTACAGTAAATTAATGGTTCGTTATTAATATAATGATCTCGATGCCGGCCTCGCGGCATCATCTCCTGGCGGCGAACGGCGGCTTAAAGGCTGAATTCATCCGCTTTGATTACGATATCGAAAAAGCGGTCGAGACTATAGCACGAAGCGAACTGCCGGATGAACTGCCGCATCGATTACTTAAAGCCCGTTAATTCAAATCACATAGTTGTGTAAAAGCATTCCGGATAAGGGGCAAACTCATTCAATTAACAGATGACAGCGAGACGTTTACTAAGGTTTATTGCAAGGCTATGATTCCAAATAGATCGTCTTTTTTAAGGTCGTATTTTAAAGTTATCGGAAATGATAACGAAGATGCCAGTTCTATTGTATCAGATAAAAAACAGCAGCATACCTGGAGACGGTACCGGAATCCTTTACGACTTCCTCATTACCGATCATCACTTTTTCTACCTCATATTTCTCCTGATTGAGTTGTAAACGTAACTCCCCGGCTTCCTTTTCTCCCAGCTTCAGATAGATAACATCGGCAGGTGATTTTTGCAGAAAAGTAAGATTACCGAGGAATAAGGAATTGAAATTGAACTTCTCATTACCATAAGAAAACCCTGGTCGTATCGCAAAGTCCATTGGGATGACATTGCTATTTCCATCTTTCCGGTATACAGCGATCCTGTCTTTTGTATATGATCCTGTTGTCTTATCATTTAAAAGATCGTCTCCGTTAGTGTTTTTTATGACTAAATTAACTTCGGGCCCACGTACCGGGGAGCATGCACAAAGTCCGCCGCCACCAACATTTTCTTTCTTACAGCCGACACTTACGATAAATAACAGGGTAAAGATGATCAGGAATTTTTTCATGGTAATTCAGGTTACGGGTATAATAGATATTACGCAGGAAAATCGTTGTACGATACAGTTTTATGGTAAAGATTAATGACATAAAAACAGATAGCTATTTGGATTACTTCTTTTCCCGGATTTCCTATGGGATTCTGAACAAATCTCCATCCCGAAAGGCCACTTTAAGCTCAGTGCTTA